>OLNY01000983.1_pt1 | contig 24220 bp, 27 predicted proteins | sample 1671981 | NCBI WGS metagenome assembly OLNY01 (sample SAMEA3136632, study PRJEB25190) | human gut metagenome | biome: human gut; feature: human-associated habitat; material: faeces | place: Austria | collected 2013
AGTTATTTGGTGTAGAGCTACGTAGCGAAGCGGATTGCGAATATCCGCTTGACAAGGAAAAGTGAACAATAACAGAAATACAGAACACCTGAAACACAGGTGAACTTATCAGGAGGAAAAAACAATGCCAGGATATCTGATCAAAGATACAACAAAAGAGGAACGTAAACAGATCGTGGAGGAATCTCTGGGAAATATTTCCGCGAACTGCGATGGCTGTATGGCGAGACTTGCAGATATGTACCAGGATTATATTGACGGGAAGAAGGAAATCCGTGAGATCAATATGGAATTCAATGCCAGATATGTCCGTGGAGATATGGACAAAGAGGAGAAAAAAAGCTGCCCGATGTAGGAAATGGAGATTGACAGTACCATGGACCAAAATGAAGTAAAATATGATAAGCTGCTGAAAATCAAAACTACCGGCCGTGACGATTCCAGGTCGGATCAGTACTGTTATCCATATGAACCAACGCCATACTGTGTACTGGAACGGCTTGCGTATTGTGGGTATCTGGGGAAAAAGAATCATCTGATCGACTATGGATGTGGAAAAGGCAGAGTGGATTTTTTTCTGGCATGGCAGGTCAGGTGCCGGACTACAGGTGTGGAGTACGATGAACGCATGATAAAAGCCGCAGAAGAAAACAGGCAGCGGGCTGTTTCCGGGGCAAAAACCACTTTTATACTGGAAAATGCAGCCCTTTTTCAGGTGCCGGAATCTGCTGACAGATTTTATTTTTTTAATCCGTTTTCTGTGGAAATACTGAGAAGTGTCATCGGACGCATCCGGGAATCCTGGTATGAAAAAACAAGAGAAATGCTGCTGTTTTTCTATTATCCATCTGACGAATATATTTCCTATCTGATGACTGTGGATGAACTGGAATTCCTGGACGAGATCGACTGCCAGGATCTTTTTGACGGAAAAAATCCTAGGGAGAGGATATTGGTATTTCAGATGGGAGAGGAGTAAAACAACATGATAAAACTAATCGCAACCGACGTAGACGGAACTCTGGTAAAAGATGGAACCATGACCATCAATCCGGAATATATGACGGTGATCCGGAAGCTGACCGAGATGGGCATTACCTTTGTAGTATGTTCGGGGCGGCAGTATGACAGTGAGAGGAAGCTGTTTGAACCGTTGAAGGATCTGGTGTATTTTGTTTCGGATGGAGGTACGGTGATCCGGAAGAATGATAAGATCCTGAAGGTGCACACACTTCCAGACGAGACCTGGAAAAGCATGCATCGCATGGTAAAAGAAAAAATGCCGGAATGTGACTGCTTTATTGCCACACCGGAGTGCTGTTATGCGGAGAATGAAAATGGAAGGATGTTCCGCTGGCTCAGAGATTCCTATGGCTATGATATGAGAAAAGTGGACGATCTTTCTTCCCTTGAGGGAAAACAGGTGTTGAAATTTTCCGTTTATCACCCGGAACGATGTGAGGAGCTTTGTGCTCCATATTTTACACCGGCGTGGAAGGATAAGGTAACACTGGCAGCGGCCGGAAAAGAATGGATGGACAGTACTCCGCCGGAAGGGGAGAAAAGTATAGCTGTGGAGTTTATCCGGCAGCGCCTGGGGATTTCTTTGGAGGAAACCTGTACATTCGGAGATAACCTCAACGATATCGCCATGCTCCGGAAAGCGGGAATGAGCTATGCGGTAGCCAATGCCAGAGCGGAAGTGCAGGCAGCAGCCAGGAAAGTGTGCCCATCTTACAGTGAAGACGGAGTGTTACAGATTCTGAAAAGGATTGTTTCTGAAAGCAGAAAATGATAAAGATACATAAAATATGTGCCTTTAGTAAAAAAGAGTAAATAAAAGTCATCGGCCAGGGGTTGACTTTTTAAAACGATTCTGTTAAATTGAAAAAAATAAAAATTTCAATTCCATGAGGGAGTAGTTCGCACGTAAGTGTGATTTGTCAACAGACCCGGTTTTTTCTGAAAAACCTGGCAAATCTTAAAGAATGAGACTCATGTATGTTTTGTTATATTTTATTATAACAGAGCATACATGGGTCTTTTTTATGTCATACTGGAAGCAGATCTCCAGCTCATGGGAAATGAAAACAGAAAGTGAGAAGAAGAAAAATGGAAAATCTGGTAAACAGCTCACCCCTGATCCTTGTATTAGTCTTTCTTGTGATAGGTTTTGCTTTTCTGATGAAAGGCGCGGACTTTTTTGTAGAAGGAAGCTCCAGTATCGCAAAACGACTGAAAGTTCCGCCGATCATCATCGGCCTTACCATCGTGGCAATGGGAACATCTCTTCCGGAAACGGCAGTCAGTGTCACTGCGTCACTGGTCAATAACAATGAACTTGCGGTCAGTAACGTGGTAGGTTCCAATATTTTTAACCTGATGGTAGTTGTTGGAGTCTGTTCCATTCTGACCCCGATCCTGGTGCAGAAGGAAACCATTAAGAGAGATATTCCTTTTTCCATGATCTGTGCGTTCCTCCTTCTGGGGCTTGGAATCCTGGCAGTGGGAGATAAGAGCGGAATGACACTTGGCCATCTGGATGGAATGATCCTGTTGGGATTTTTTGCAGGCTATATTGTGGCAATGATCCAAAGTGCCATGAAAGCCAGAGCAGCAGGAAAAAATGTGGAGATCGAAGGAATTGAAGAACTGGAAGAAGAAATCGGCATCCTTTCCTGGCCGAAGAGTATTCTCTTTATCGTTGGAGGCGCGCTTGCCATTGCTTTTGGCGGAGATCTTACCGTAGATGCTGCCAGCCGCATCGCCATTGATCTGGGAATGAGCCAGACACTGGTGGGACTGACCATTGTTTCCATCGGAACCTCCCTTCCGGAGCTTGTGACATCCGTGGTTGCAGCCAGAAAGAATGAAGTGGATATGGCAGTGGGAAATGCAGTAGGTTCCAATATTTTCAATATCCTGATGGTCCTTGGAATTGCGTCTGCCATCAATCCGGTGGCACTGATCCGGGAGAACATTATCGATATTGTGATATTGATCGTATTTTCCTTGATCGTGTGGATCTATGCCGCAACGAAGCGTAAAATCAGCCGGAAAGAGGGAATTTCCATGGTGTGCCTGTATCTGATCTATGCGGGGTATATTATCTGGAGATAGCTGTCATGGAAGAAATTTTTCAGTATTATACCTACGAACAGTTTTGAGACCTATATAGCAGGTAAGAGATAAGATTGTAAAGATTCAAAATTGAAAGAAAGTATGGATAATTGTGAAGTACTCCGTTCAGCATTCTTGCAGGTGGATGTGAAATATAAGAAATATATAGGGAAGCTCTTTTTATCCGGAAGAGCTTCCCCTTTTTTGGTGGCACCCGGAAATGCTATAAGTAATAGGAAGAATATAAGAGTGAAAATTACATATAAATATAATGATAACGTAAATTGATAATATAAATAAAAATAGGTTATTATGTAGATAACAAAATATAACTATTAAAATTAAAATACGTTATAAGGAGGATAACAATGTTATACGAGTATTTGTGTTCAAACTATAAGCCGAATGAACCTATTTTTGTTGCGGATGTTAGTCTTCCAGTTTCAAATGTAAATCTTCGTCAGATGTTTAAAATACTGTGCGATTCTGGAAAGATCAGGCGATTTGATACAGGCGTTTACTATATTCCAAAGGAGAGTCGATTAAAAGGGGGGGTTCCCCTTGGAGCAGATACTGTGGCGAGATATAAATATATATCGCGAAATGGAAGAGTTGATGGATATTATTCAGGATATACTTTTGCAAATCAGCTGGGTGTTACTACACAGGTGCCATATATGGTGGAAATTGTATCAAATAATGCCAGTGCCAGGGTACGGGAGGTAAATCTGCATGGAAGAAGAGTTCTTCTCCGTAAAGCAAGAGTTCTGGTAACAAAGGAAAATTACCGGATATTACAGTTTTTAGATTTTCTGAAAGATATAGATCAGTATGCAGATGAAAATGACAAGATATTGTCCGATCGTATTAGGAAATATGTTGTTGATGTACAAATTAAAAAAACAGAAATAGATTGTTATATTAAACAATATCCGGATAGAATTTATCGATATATATATGAGATGAGGTTGTATGATGTTTTTGCATAACGATGAAGAACTTTTTAAAGATGTAATCATAGCTGCATCTGTTGATCAAAAGCGTCCGGTAGCAATCGTAGAAAAAGACTATTATGTTACGATGATATTAAAACTTCTGGCGCAGGTTGAGCCTGAATGTGTTTTTAAAGGTGGAACTTCACTATCTAAGTGTCATCATGTGATTGATCGATTTTCAGAAGATATTGATATTACTTTTTCAAATACATTGACACAAAAGGTGGAATTGACGTTATGCAGGTAGATGAACTTTTACCCTACCTAAGAGAAAACCAGGAAACCCTAATCCAGGAGATAAGGAATGGGAAATATAAACCCAATCCGGTTCGCAGGGTAGAGATACCCAAGGAAACAAAAGGCGAGTTCCGAAAACTAGGAGTTCCTACAGTTGTTGACAGAGTTGTTCAACAGGCAATTGCACAGGAACTCTCGCCAATCTTCGAGGAACAGTTTTCGGAGAATAGTTTTGGTTTCAGACTAAAAAGAGGAGCGCATGATGCGCTCAGACAATGCCAAAAGAATGTAAATGATGGCTATGTCTATGTGGTAGATATGGACTTGGAAAAGTTCTTTGACACAGTATGCCAGAGCAAACTCATTGAGGTATTATCACGAACCGTCAAAGATGGAAGAGTGATTTCATTGATACACAAATATCTAAACGCAGGTGTTGTGGCAAATGGAAAGTTTGAGCGTACAGAAGTCGGAATGCCACAAGGTGGACCATTAAGTCCGTTACTTAGCAACATAATGCTTAATGAGTTAGACAAGGAGCTGGAAAGCAGAGGGCACAGATTTGTCCGTTATGTAGACGACTGTATGATTTTCTGTAAAAGCAGAAAAAGTGCAGAAAGAACTTTGGAAAATATCATTCCGTTTATAGACGGAAAACTTTTCCTAAAAGTAAACAGGAAGAAAACAAAGGTGGCTCATATCAGCAAGGTCAAATATCTAGGCTACACCTATTACAGATATGAAGGGACTACTAAAAGAAACTGACGAATGGGCAAGGCGTAGAATCAGGGCGGTCTACTGGAAACAATGGAAGAAAATCAAAACGAAGTACCGAATGTTAAAAGCATTGGGAATGGAACATTGGAAAGCAAAGGAACTTGCATGTAGTAGAAAAGGTTATTGGAGAATGGCAAAAGTTTTGAACCAAATCTTTTCAAAGAAAATAATAGCCAAGCTAGGATACAGCTCCATGCTTGACTATTATCTAGTAGTCTGTGAAAACTAAAGAACCGCCGTATACGGAACCGTACGTACGGTGGTGTGGGAGGACGGTAAATAAAATAATTATTTACCTCCTACCCGATCATAGAAATGTTTTTCACGTGGATTCATCTGGTTTCAGAAGAACAGTCTTTTTTCTGGGGGTGATGCGGTGTCATATCATCGCTGTCTGTCATCAGATATTTCCGGATAGCGAAAAGAATGGCGATACCGACGATCCCGATCAGTGTCTGCGTCGGATTGAGATGTTCCACAACCATCTGCCTTGCTGTCGCAAAAAGCAGGACTTCAACAACGGTCTGGGCGGAATGGCGGCAGAGCATTTTTACAAACTCCACACCAACTACAAGGGAGAGAGCCTGTGACAGGAAACTGGTAAAAAAACTGGTATCCATATCCATGACGGAGGTACCGGCAGTTGTAAGGATCAGCCGGAGTCCGGCCAGGGCGATCACGACAAGGATCACGATGGACAGCACGACCTCTGTGTAGCGGGCTACGTTGTAGATCAGTTCATTGAAATGTTTGCGGATCTTGTGATTGACGGCAGTTCTGTCTTTCATAGGTGATTATCCTTTCTTTTTTGAAGCAACCGGATGGTCGATGAAACGGGTTGCAAAATATCCGAATGCGCAGGTGATCACGATCATACATGGCAAAAACAGCCAGAAGCGCTGCTGGCTCATGGTGTTGAACCATGGAGCATTGGCCTGAAGAATCATAATGACAGGCATATGCCACAGGTAGATTCCGTATTGGTTTCGCGCCACGAAGTACAGTGGGCGAAGAATCCCGAAATTCATTTCCGGCAGGATGGAAAAGCCCACGAGCAGTATTCCAAGCAAAACCGCAAGAATGGAATGAGCCGGATAACCAGTCGGAGCCGTTCCGTAAAGGCCGTGGCTGTGATAGTAAAAAATCCATGCCAGGATCAGTATGGTACTTGCGAGAGAAACAGGAAGTCCAAGTGTAAGACGCTTTTCCTGTATACGGTTTCCGGCATGTTTCCAGAATGCGGCAGCCGCCATGCCCAGTACAAAATTATCCAGTGCGGTGAATACCTGACGCTCATATACGAAATATACGGAGGTATCGGAAATTCCGGAAGCATGGAGATACCGGACAACTGCAAACCGGCAGATAACGGTAAGCAGAATGGACACAATGGCAGATACAAGCCAGTTTTTCCGGACGGCTTTATAAAGGAACGGGGCGATCAGATAAAACTGAAAGATCACACCCATCGTCCACAGTGCTCCATTGATGGAACCGTGTGTCACCGGGGAAAAATTCTCCGTAAAGGTGTAATAGGCAAGGATATGCCGAAACCCTTCATTGCTGAACATCTGTGTTGACATAAAAATCAGAAGAACTGTAACGCAGACGTAATACTGAGGCATGATACGGATGCAGCGTTTTTTCATAAAAGCCCGCCAGCCAGGGAGACAGCCTCTTTCTTCCGAAGAAGAGAGGGAAAGATAGATCCCATATCCGCTGAGCAGGAAAAACAGAGTCACGCCCACTTCGCCTCCAAGTGTCAGGATCGTGTGAATGGCTGTATGTGCCTGCCACGGCTGCCCGGACAGAACATAGCAGTGGTACAGCATAATGTAGAGGATCGCTCCTGCCCGGAGCAGATCGATGTTTTTAATACGTTTCATGATGATTCCTTTCAAAATAAATATGTTTGCCCTGCAATCTGACAGGACAGACAGAGATAGATTCAGTATATCATGAACCGGTGGGAATGCAAAGGGAAAACACCGGGCAGAAAGCAATTACGGTAAGGTTGCGGATATTTTTCCGGACTGATATAATCAGGTGGGAGGAAAAGACAATGATAAACTGTTTATTTGTGGGAATGGGAGGCTTTATAGGTTCTGTGTGCAGATATCTTCTGGGATTACTGCCAGTGGAAAACAGTCAGGGATTTCCGGTAAAAACATTGATCATAAATGTAACAGGCGCATTTGTAATTGGGATTGTTGCTGCAGCCGCGGCAAAAAATACGTCTCTGGATCCAGGACTCGTACTGTTTCTAAAAGTGGGAATCTGTGGCGGGTTTACCACATTTTCTACTTTTGCATATGAGACAGGGATTATGATGGAAAAAGGTCAGATTGGCCTGGCGCTTCTTTATGTGATTTTAAGTGCAGTTTTTGGCGTGCTGGCTGTTTTTGCCGGACAGATGCTTGTAAAATAAGGATGAAACAAAGGTGTGAAATGAAAGATCAGGAGGAAACGGAAAACATGGAAGAACCAAGAATTGACAAAACCATCTATACGGGAAGACCGGAAAATACGGAAGGACGCCTGGAGAAAGAAATCGCAGTGTACGATTTTCTGGACAGTCTGGGAATTGAATATAAGAGGGTAGATCATGAGGCGTTGATGACTATGGAAGCCTGTGAGGAAGTGGATCATCTTCTGGAAGCGAAAATATGCAAAAATCTGTTTTTGTGCAACCGTCAGAAAACGGATTTTTATCTTTTGCTGATGCCGGGGGAGAAGCCGTTTAAAACGAAATTCCTGTCCAAACAGATCGGAACAGCCAGACTTTCTTTTGCAGATGGAGAGCAGATGGAGGAATATCTCAACATTACACCGGGGTCATTAAGTCTTATGGGACTGATCTTTGACAGGGAAAAAAGAGTGCACCTGGTGATCGACAGGGAAGTTCTGGATGAGGAATACTTCGGATGCCATCCGTGTATCAATACATCCACTCTGTTAATGAAAACCAGTGATGTAAAAGAAAAAATCCTGCCGGCGCTGAACCACGAATATCAGGTGGTAGAGCTGCCGACAGAGTAAAGATCCAAAGATCAGCGTATAGGAGAAAAGTCCTTTTTATTGGACTCTGCAATGATGTAATGTGGACGGTTTTTAACTTCCATATAGGTTTTTGCTATGTACTGTCCCATAATGCCAAGACAGAAAAGCTGCAGTCCGCCGATGAAAATGATCACGCAGATGATGGAGGCCCATCCGTCAACCGGATCATCAAATATCAGCTTACGCAGTACGATAACGATCAGAGCCAGGAAGGAAACACCAGTCATGCTGGTTCCGAACCAGGAAGCAATGGTCAGCGGTGCCTGTGAGAAATTAATGATCCCACTGATGGCATATTTAAACAGCTTCCAGAAATTCCATTTGGTCTCGCCGGCAACACGTTCGATATTTTTGTACGGGAGCCAGAGGGTTTTGAAACCGATCCATCCGAAGATTCCCTTGGAAAAACGGTTATATTCGCTCATGGAGACGATGGCATCTACCATACTGCGCTTCATCAGACGGAAATCTCTGGCACCGTCCACGATATCCGCATCAGAGATCTTGTTAATAAGCTGATAGAATTTCCGGGCAAAAAAACTTCGAATGGGTGGTTCGCCATCGCGGCTGACACGCCTGGTGGCAACGCTGTCATATTCTCCGGATTCCAGTTTCTCCAGCATTTCCGGAAGGAGCGATGGCGGATCCTGCAGGTCAGCGTCCATGACCGCAACGTAATCACCACGGGCATTGCAGAAGCCTGCATACATGGCTGCTTCCTTTCCGAAGTTTCTGGAAAAAGAAAGATAGATCACATGAGGATCTTTTTCTGAAAGTTCTTTTAAAATCGCAAGGGTTCTGTCTCTGGAACCGTCATTCACAAAAATAAGTTCATAATCGCAGTTCATTTTCTGAAGAACAGAAGTCGCTTCCGGGTAAAAAAGCGGAAGGGATTCTTCTTCGTTAAAACATGGTATAATCAAAGAAATCATTTTTCTAACCTCCGTTTCTTATTTTCTATCAAAGTCATGGTAATTGTCAACAGAATTCCCAAAATGGAAATTACAGCTCCAACACGAAGCATAGGACATACATACCTCATTTCGATGGTATTGTCTCCCTTTTTCAGTGGAAGAGAGTACAGGCAGTTATCAATGAGATTATAAGAGGTCTTTTTTCCGTTTATGTAAATCTGCCATCCCCGGTCATAGGGAACAGAAAGATACAGGGAATGGTGATCGTCCGTAACATTATGACATACGGCGCGGATATAGCCATTTTTTACAGAGAGTTTATCTGGCTGACCGGAAGAAATTTTGCGGGTAATACGGGAAAGGGTATCCAGATTCAGACCGTAAAACTGTTCACCATCAGGGTGTATGCTGTAACCTTCAGCAGACTTGATGGATACGGATGCAGTCCGCGCATTTTGCCTGGAAGGAATGTAAAACAAAGAGGGAGCAAGCCACCAGGAATACCGGGTGGTATAGGTTTTGTTTACAGTGAGCATGGCCCGGTCCATAACTGTATCCCAGGGAATGTTTCCATAGAAAGCATAATTCCCCTGTTTCAGATCAACAGAGTAGATCTGAGGAGTACCTTTTTGGGAATTGCCTATGGAAGTTCTTCTGTAATGAAGAGGTTCGTAGATGGAGATATCCTGTCCGTATAAAATGCTGTAAAGATAATTCTGATATTCAAACGGATTTTCCGGGTCTGTATTTGTTTTTTTCTCTGTAAGATCAGGATGGTGATCTGGATAGATCAGGGCAAAAGGAAGCGCATAGGGATTCCTATATGCCTTTTTTCTACCTTTGCTTTTTATGGAAGAAATTTTCTGCAGTCCGTTGATCCGATAAGGGGATAAAATATATTTTACGCCAAGAAGAGAATCCGCACCAATGATGGAAGCATTGGTAATGTTCATGTTTTCTCCACATTTGCGATAACCCAGATGCTCCAGAAAATCTCGTTGGTTGTCATCCGGGGAAGAAGTATAACCTGCGATAGAACGGTAATTGAATCCAAAAGCTTCATCATAATTGGCAGTGGTAAGGCTTTTCAGCATTTTTCGGGAGGTTGTCTGGGAAATCCGGTAAATTCCGGAATCTTTTTTTCGGATAGTATCAATGAGGTTTCGGGTATTCATGGAATAAGAACGGTACTTTGCATCATCGGAAACGTGATAAGTGTTCATCAGGAGCTGGGTATTATAAGCGGTCTGACCCAGAAAAAGAGCCACAGCCGCAAGAAATGAGAGCTGCTTGTAAAGTCTGTGCCGCTGTCTGCAGGATAGCAGAAGCAAAGAAAAAACAACTCCGGTAAGTAAAGCCGCCAGTATGATGAGTACGGTTTCCTGAAGTGATTTTCTGTCTGTAAGCCTGCAGCGAAGTAAAAACATCAAAAGTGCAAAAATAAGACTGCTTTTTACCAGAATACAGGTATTTTCCTGTTCCAGGACTGTAAGGTAGAAAACAGCGGCCACAAAGAGAATGCCGAAAATATTTATATAAGAATAGCGGTACCAGTAACTGCTGACATTTTTAAACAGTGAAAAGACAGTATAAAAAGGAAACCAGTAGATCAGAAGGATGGAAAGAAAAGTAAAACATCCAAAGATCAGTTTCTGTTTTCGGGATATTTTTTTCGACAGAAACAGAGCGATCAGACCGAGGATGGCAAAAGTTCCGCAGAAAAGGGAGACGCAGCCATAAACGCTTGTGGAGCCAAAAACATAATTGGATAACGCGGTAAGGATATTTCCGGTAAAACTGAAATTTTTAAGGCAGTAAAGATCCAGTTGTCCGCGGTTGGAATTGCGCATGGCAGATATTGTAGGCAGAAAGAGAATACAGCTGCACAGAACACCGGAAAACATGGAAAATATATAGTACAATACGGACTTTAGACAGCTTTTCAATACTTTTTTGGAAAACGGCAGGGATGTTGCATAAAGGCATAGTTCCAGAAAAAGCCAGATCCCGGAGAAGAGGCAGTTGATACCTCCGGTGTACCAGTTGAAAAGAATGGACAGGGCCACTGGAACTGCCAGTTTCCATGCTGTTTTTTCGCAGACCATATGGTATACGCCAAGAAGGATCAGTGGAAGCATATAAACGCCATCCAGCCACATCAGATTACAGCTTTGTGCAATAGAATACTGACAGAGACCGTAACTGACAGAAAGAATTACCATGGAAAAATTTTTTATGGAAGTATTGCCGGCGGAAAAATGTTTGTGAAAACGGCCGGTCAGAAACCAGCAAAAAGTAAAGGAAGCTGTGGAAAGCTTCAGCATTACAAGTACATCAAAAAAAGCATGAAGCTGTGTCTTTTTGAAAAATACACAGAGCAGCATGAACGGAGAGGTCAGATAGTAACTGAAAACGCCGATATTATTGCCGCCCAGAGTTTTGCTGAAGGTGTAGGTGATATTGTTTTTTCCCGAGAGAACATCCTTGAAATAGGAATAGAAATCCAGATATTGGACACTGGCATCGTGGGAAGCCATGGAATTTCCACCGAAAGGTGCGTATCCATAATGCCAGAATAAAATCAGCATCAGCAGAAAAGTGATAGAAAAAGAATAAATGCAAAGGTATCGGTTTTGTTTTTTCATGAATGTTGTACTCCTAACTTATGTCGTAAAACTACCGGTAACAAAATTTTTTCTTATTGTACCATATCTGTTCTACATGTCCAGTATTTATAAATTTATATTTTTCTTGCGTTGTAATGAATTTATGCTACACTGAAAGAAATCAAAGAAAGCGTAAAAGGTAAAGAGGTGTAGTATGCTGGAAAAATTTAACAGTTTTATAGAGAAATGGATGGCTTTTGTGACACCGGTGTGTCTCCTTATGGGAGTACTCTTTCCGGATATTGCGAAGCATGGTGTTCCGTATGTAACGTATGCGTTTGCGTTTATGACTTTTATCGGAGCGTTGAAATCCAGGTTTCGGGATGTTGCGGATGTGTTTAAACGACCGCTTCCTCTGATCCTGATGCTTTTTGTCCTTCATGTGCTGGTACCTGTGATTGCCTGCGGGATCGGACATCTGCTGTTCCCCGGAAATGCCAATTATATCACAGGAATGGTGCTGGAGTTTTCCGTGCCGACGGCTGTGATCAGTCTGATGTGGGTATCGATTTATAATGGTAACAGTCCCCTTTCTCTTTCGCTGGTGGTTATCGACACGATACTGGCACCTTTTCTCATACCTGCTGCATTGAAAATCCTGGTAGGCTCCAGTGTGAAAATGGATACGATGGGTATGATGAAGGAACTGGTATTTATGATCGCACTTCCGGCGGTACTTGCCATGTGCCTCAATGAAGTCAGCCATGGAAAAGTCATGGAGACCTGGCCGAAAAAACTGGCACCTTTTTCAAAAATGTGTCTGATCTTTGTGGTGACTTCCAATTCATCCAAGGTTTCACCATATATGAAACACCTGAATGGAGAAAGACTGGAAGTGGCAGTGACGATCCTTGTATTGGCAGCTGGCGGATATGCGATCGGCTGGCTTATTGCTATTTTTACAAAGCAGAATAAGCAGTCCACAGTTTCCATGATCTATGGTTCCGGTATGCGTAACATCAGTGCGGGAGCAGTGATCGCGGGGGCGTATTTTCCGGCGGAAGTACTGTTCCCCGTTATGATCGGTACTTTATTCCAGCAGATTCTGGCAGCTTTTTACGGAAGCCTTGTCCGCCATGTACAGACAGCTCAACGAAAAAAAGAAAAGGGGGATGGGTATGGAGTTTCAGCATGAACTGATCATTCCCAATGAGGGACTTCCGTTTAAACTTTTTCTTTTTGAAGGCAGAAACGGAAATTATGTCAGAGAAAAACACTGGCACACGTCCATAGAGATTTTTACGGTAATGGAGGGGAGTCTTTCTTTCTATATTGATGAGGTGGAATATCCGCTGAAGGCAGGAGAATTTCTGATCATCAATTCCAATGAGGTACATTCTATCCAGGCACCGTTTCGTAATGAGACGATCGTACTTCAGATCCCATTGAAGCAATTTGAAGATTATTTTACAGCTCAGAGATTTATCCGGTTTCGCAGGGCAGACGCAGGGCGGAATGAGTATGGTTATGGGCACGAAAGAAATCACAGCGGGAATATCCGTTTAAATTTTGGGACAATGGGACAAACGGAAGCAGCAGATCCGTCAGAGACTGACCGGAAGATGGTTTCCCTGATCCAGGAATTGTACCGGGTATATATGTCGCGGGAAACAGGCTATGAATTCCGCACCAGGGCAGTATTCTATGAAATTCTTTATCTTATGGTTTCTACATACAGGGAAACGCAGGTGGAGGAAAGTGAGCTGAAAACCAGCCGGAGACTGGATGCTTTGTCAAAAATAACCACTTACATGCGGGAACACTACAAAGAAGATCTCAGACTTTCCGGACTTGCTTCCATGTTCGGATATTCAGATGCATATCTGTCAAGAATGTTCCGTAAGTATGCGAAGGTCAATTTTAAGACATATTTGCAGGATATCCGCATGGCATACGCTTATAAGGAACTTCTCAATACAGATCATACGATCAGTTCCATTGCGCTTGATAATGGATTTGCAAGCAGCAGGGCTTTTTCCAAGGAATTTGTAAAGCGCTATGGGATCCTGCCCGGAAAGGTGGAACGTCAGATCCATTAAAATGTCAAAAAAGTGCTATGAATGAGACAAGAAAAACGGCGAAAAGCATACCACGATATGGTATGCTTTTTTCAGTTCAAAACGAAACAGTAACTCTATAAGGAGGCTAAAAACGTGAAAATTCAGAAAGTAACAGATCCGGCTTTCCGTAAATATGGAAAAGTTCTGGAAGGATACAATTTCAGTGCGCTTCTGAAAGAAATGAAACACACACCGGTTCCGGAAGATGTGGTATATGTTCCGTCTGTGGAGGAACTGGAAGCTCTTGAGGTGGAGAAGGATCTCAGAAACAGAGCTTTTGGAGGCTTACCTGTCGAGATCGGATACTGCAACGGTCATAACAAAAAACTGAATGCTGTAGAGTATCACCGAAATTCCGAGATCAATGTGGCAGTGACAGATCTGGTGCTTCTTATCGGACATCAGCAGGATGTGGAACCGGATTTTACATATGATACCTCTAAGATCGAGGCATTTCTTGTACCGGCAGGAACCGGGATCGAAGTTTACGCCACAACGCTTCATTATGCACCATGTCATGTAAATGAGAGTGGATTTCAGTGTGTAGTTGTTCTTCCAAGAGGAACCAACACAGAGATTGATTTCCCGATGCCAAAAGACGGCGAGGACGGTCTGATGACAGCCAAGAATAAATGGCTCATCGCTCATGAAGATGCGAAGATCGAGGGTGCGTTCAATGGCCTGAAAGGTGAGAATATCACCATCGACTGAAGATCCCTCAGGAAAATGCAGTGCAGCGGATATGGATTGAAAATATCTGCCCGATATAAAAATGCTCAATGATATTGCCGGTGGAGATATGCCGGATATAAAAAAGGAGAATGAAGATTATGAACAACATGCCAGAAGTTAAAGTCGGAATCGTTGCAGTCAGCAGAGATTGTTTCCCGGAAAGCCTTTCCGTAAACAGAAGAAAAGCTCTTGTAGATGCTTACACAAAGAAATACGATGCAAAAGATATCTATGAGTGTCCGGTCTGTATCGTAGAGAGTGAGATCCATATGGTCCAGGCTCTTGAAGATATCAAAAAAGCAGGATGTAATGCACTTTGCGTATATCTTGGAAACTTCGGACCGGAGATTTCCGAGACACTTCTTGCAAAACATTTCGAAGGACCGAAGATGTTCATCGCAGCAGCAGAGGAAACACAGGATAATCTTTGCCAGGGACGTGGAGATGCTTACTGCGGTATGCTGAACGCAAGCTACAACCTGCAGCTTCGTAACGTAAAAGCATATATTCCGGAGTATCCGGTAGGTGATGCAGAGGACTGTGCAGATATGATTCACGATTTCCTTCCGATCGCAAGAGCTATCGAGGGATTAAGCAACCTGAAGATCATCAGCTTCGGACCACGTCCTACAAACTTCCTTGCATGCAACGCACCGATCAAACAGCTTTATAATCTTGGAGTTGAGATTGAAGAGAACTCTGAACTGGATCTTTTTGAGGCGTTCAATAATCATGCAGGGGATGAGAGAATCCCTGAGATCGTAAAAGAGATGGAAGAAGAGCTTGGTGCAGGAAACAAGAAACCGGAGATCCTTCCGAAACTTGCACAGTATGAACTGACTCTGAAAGACTGGGTAAGAGATCACAAAGGATATCGTAAATATGTAACACTGACAGGAAAATGCTGGCCGGCATTCCAGACACAGTTCGGATTTGTTCCATGTTATGTAAATAGCCGCCTGACAGCACAGGGCATTCCGGTATCCTGTGAGGTTGATATCTACGGAACCTTAAGTGAGTTCATCGGACAGGTTGTAAGTGATGATATTGTTACACTCCTTGATATCAACAACTCCGTACCGAAGGATATGTACAAAGAGTCCATCGAAGGAAAATTTGACTATACACTTCAGGATACTTTCATGGGATTCCACTGTGGAAATACCGCATCCAGCAAGCTTGCTTTCTGTGAGATGAAATATCAGATGATCATGGCAAGATCTCTTCCGATCGAGGTTACAAACGGAACACTTGAGGGAGATATCAAACCAGGAGATATCACATTCTATCGTCTGCAGAGCACTGCGGATAACAAGCTTCGTGCTTATATCGCACATGGAGAGGTTCTTCCTGTTGCAACACGTTCCTTTGGAGCAATCGGAGTATTTGCAATTCCGGAGATGGGACGTTTCTACCGTCACGTGCTGATCGAGGGAGGCTTCCCGCATCACGGCGCAGTAGCATTCGGACATCATGGAAAAGCTCTCTTCGAAGTATTCAAATATATTGGTGTACCGGTTGAGAAAATCGGTTATAATCAGCCGGCAGGTGTAAGATATCCTACAGAGAATCCATGGAAATAATTCAGTAAGACATAAAATTAACCAAATCAAGTAGCGAAGTGGATTGCGAATATCCGCTTGACTATAATTCGGAAACCGCGAACTCTCAGGCGTGCAGACGCTGCGAACTGAGAGTCGCGGTTTCTGTATTTACAGGAGGAAAAATTACTATGTATTATATTGGCGTTGATCTTGGAACTTCAGCTGTAAAACTTCTTCTTATGGAAGAATCCGGAAAGATCTGCAACATCGTATCCAAAGAATATCCACTGTTTTTTCCACATCCGGGCTGGTCTGAGCAGAATCCGGAAGACTGGTTCACGGAGAGTATGGAAGGAATCAAAGAGCTTACAGAGGGAATTGACCGCAGGGAAGTAGCTGGAATCGGTTTTGGCGGTCAGATGCATGGTCTGGTAACTCTGGACAAAGACGACAACGTGATCCGCCCGGCGATCCTCTGGAACGACGGCCGTACCGGTGAGGAAACAGAATATCTGAATACTGTGATCGGAAAAGATAAACTTTCCCAGTACACTGCAAACATCGCTTTTGCAGGATTTACTGCACCGAAGATCCTCTGGATGCAGAAAAATGAGCCTGAGAATTTCAAAAAAGTTGTAAAGATCATGCTTCCAAAAGATTATCTTGCATATCGTTTAAGCGGATCTTTCTGCACAGATGTATCGGATGCTTCCGGTATGCTTCTTCTGGATGTGAAAAACCGCTGCTGGTCAAAAGAAATGCTTGAGATCTGCCATATCACAGAGGAACAGCTTCCGAAGCTGTATGAAAGTTGGCAGGTAGTTGGCACTCTGAAACCGGAAGTGGCAAAAGAGCTTGGTTTCTCTGAAGATGTGAAAGTCGTAGCTGGTGCGGGCGACAATGCAGCAGCTGCTGTCGGAACAGGAACTGTTGGTGACGGACAGTGTAATATTTCCCTTGGAACATCCGGCACGATCTTTATTTCCAGCAAAGAGTTCGGTGTGGATGAGAATAATGCCCTTCATTCTTTTGATCATGCAGATGGAAGTTATCATCTTATGGGATGCATGTTAAGCGCTGCTTCCTGTAACAAATGGTGGTCTGAGGAGATCCTCAAGACGAAGGATTTCGTGGCAGAACAGGCACCGATCCAGAAGCTTGGCGAGAATCAGGTATTCTTCCTTCCATACCTCATGGGAGAAAGATCTCCGCATAACAACCCGGATGCAAGAGGCGTATTCTTCGGAATGTCCATGGATACCACAAGAGCAGATATGACACAGGCGGTTCTGGAAGGTGTTGCATTTGGCCTTCGTGATTCCCTTGAGGTAGCGAGAAGCCTTGGTATCAACATTGAACGGACCAAGATCTGTGGCGGCGGAGCCAAGAGTCCTCTCTGGAAAAAGATCATTGCCAATGTAATGGATCTGAAAGTGGATGTACCTGAGAACGAGGAAGGCCCGTCCATGGGTGGCGCAATGCTGGCGGCCGTAGGATGCGGGGCATATCCGGATGTGGAAACCATCTGCAAAAAAATGGTAAAAGTTGTAGATACTGTAGAACCGGATCCGGAACTGGTTGCGAAATATGAAGAGAAATATCAGAAATTCCGTAAACTTTATCCAACTATGAAAGAGCTGTTTTGATTTATGGCTGTGAAACTGATCGCAAGCGATCTGGATGGAACTCTTCTACGAAATGACAAGTCGATATCAGAGGAAACAGGTAAGGCACTGGAGAAGGCCAGAGAAGCAGGGATATATTTTGTTCCGTCCACCGGGCGTGCCCTGGAGGCTGTTCCCGTGGAAGTGATGGCACTTCCGGGAGTGGAATATGTGATCACTTCCAATGGCGCTGCCGTGTATTCGGTTTCCGGAGGTACCAGGATCTATGAAAGTCTGGTTCCGGCAGAAGCAGTAGATGCGCTTCTTGAGATTTCCATGCCTGAGAATATGACAATTGAAGTGTTCGTGAAGGGAATTCCGTATACAGCATCCGATCATGTGAAAGATCCCGCCAGATACGGAGCCACCGCGTTTGGCATCGGTTATGTGAAAAAAACGCGCCATCCTGTGGAAAACATCCGGAAATTTGTGAAAGAAAACAGAGAACATGTGGACAGTTTTGATTTTGTATGTGGAGATCCACAGGCTTTAGACACCGTGAAAAAGGAAGTCCGGGAAAAGATTCCGGGAGTTTATGTGACTTCATCCGTTTCCCATCTTCTTGAGATCGGAAATGCGGAGGCCGGTAAAGGAAAAACACTGCTGAAGCTTCTGAAACTTCTGGAGATTTCCCCGGAAGAAGCGATGGCGTTTGGAGATGCGGACAATGACCTGGATATGATCCGGTCTGTAAAGTATGGGATCGCAATGAAGAATGCAACGGAACATCTGAAAGAGACTGCGTACCATATAACGGACAGTAATGAAGAGGATGGCGTTGCCAAAGAGATATACAGAATGATATAAGAACTGGAAAAAGATGCTGCTTTGACGGATATGGTATAAAAGCAGCATCTTTTTTGTGCTTTGTGAAGGCGAGCGGGGATCAGCGCAGCTGTTTTTTTCTGTATTGTCTTGGAGTACATCCTTTGATCTTTGTAAATACTTTGGTGTAATAATTAGAGTCCGAAAAACCGGACAGTAATCCGGCTTCCGTTATGGAACAGGAAGAATCTTCCAGGTATTCCAGGCTGCGTTCAATGCGATATTCCTGAATGTATCCGAAAAGAGTAATATTCATACACTTTTTGAAAAGCCGGCTGCACTCGCTGGGGCTCAGGTGGATGAGTTCCGCAATATCCTCCAGCTGGATCTTTTCGGAATAGTGTTCTGCAATATAGGACATGATGCGGCGGATGCGGCGGTAATTTTCTTCATCCTGTCCGGAAGGGGCGGAAGCCTGGGACAGTGTGTTGGCGCACAGAAGCTTCCAGAAGTGCTGCAGTCGGGCAATGATCTCAAATTCATACATCGGTTTTCGCTGGCTGTCAAGGGCAATGATCTGCCGGATATCTTCCACGGCATCCTGATGCCATTTCATGGAAAGATCCAGAGGAACTGCAGAGAGAGAAAAACTCCGCAGGATCGGTTCTGTGTATTTCTGGAAGAGGATACTTCCGGGGAAACCATAGATCAGTTTGGGATCAAAGGTGACAGGGATATACTGACAGTCCTGATTATGGTACATGTAACCGGCGTGAAGGGCGTTGGCATTGCCGAAAAGCACCTGCCCCTCTTTCAGGTGAAAGGTGTTCTGATTGACTTTATAAAGCATTTCGCCTTTATGGATATAAGTAAGTTCGATCTCCGGATGCCAGTGCCAGAGAAAGGAGCCGGTTTCGTAACCGGAAAGCCGTTCGTAGCTTACCAGAAACGGAAAAGCGCTGTCACCGTGCTTCTTCAGTTCTTTTCCCGCGTTATTTGTGATGATCTGCATAGATGTGGCCTCCTTTCATAAAAATGCCGGGATCCGGTCAGTCCCCTGTTGGGATAACGAGATCTGTCGGGGTATATTTTAACAGAAAGGGAAAAAGAAAGCCAGTATCTTGCAGACCACAAAATAATACGGTTTTTACACAAAATCTTTATGGACAGAAGTGACAGGGCTGTTATAATAAAGGTACAGAAAACGTGACGGGACAGATCACCGGAAATCAGGGGCGAAGGCTCTGACGGCGGCCGGATATACGAAAACCGTGCAGCAGGAAGAACAATACCAGAAAAAGCCCGGATCAACATGAAAAACAGGAGGATACGAAAATGGGAACGATCAAAATTCCAGCAGCAGAAGTGCTGAAAAAAATCTATGGTGAGACAGAGGAGAGCAGTGCTCGTTATACAAACCTTGCAGTGAATTTCGAGAAGAAATATCATCACGACAAGGCTGAGTTTTTTACTGCTCCGGGACGTACAGAGATCATTGGCAACCATGTTGACCATAACGGCGGACAGATCATTGCCGCAAGTATTGATCTGGATACTATCGGTGCAGCTTATCCAAACGGAACTAATGTGATCCATATGATCAGTGAAGGTTACAGACAGGAAGTAGTTGTAGACCTTGACAAACTCAGCACAGAAACTTATACAAAAGGTACCGATGCTCTTGTCGCAGGTATCATGGAATATATGAAGAAGAAAGGCTATGCGACAGGTGGTTTTGATGCTTATGTTTCCACAAAGGTTATTGCAGCTGCCGGTGTAAGCTCTTCTGCATCTTTTGAGATGCTGGTATGCGCAATTACCAACTACTTCTTCAACGAAGGAAAACTGGAGTACGGCGAGTATGCGAGGGCCGGCCAGTATGCGGAGAATGTTTACTGGAAAAAAGCTTCCGGTCTGATGGATCAGATGGCATGCGCTGCCGGCGGCCCGATTCTGCTGGATTTCTCTGATAAGGAGAATATCAGCTGCGAGAAGATCGCCTTTTCCTTTGAGGATATGGGATGCAGACTTGTGATCGTAAATACCGGAAAGGGTCATGCAGATCTCAGTGAGGAGTATTCTTCTATTCCTATGGAGATGCGAGAGGCTGCAAAGGCTATGGGTGTGGAGCTTCTTTGCGAGTCCAATATGGAGAATCTTCTTGCTCATGTTAAAGATATCCCGAATGACCGTGCGGTTCTTCGTGCGATGCATTTTTATGAAGAGAACAGACGTGTTGCAGATGCAGTGAAGGCTGTTGAGAATAAAGATGGTGAGGGATTCCTTCGTCTCCTTGAGGAGTCTGGCAATTCTTCCTGGGAGTGGCTGCAGAACTGTTATTCCCTGCAGAACTGTAAGGAACAGAAGATCACACTCAGCCTGGCGCTTACCAAGCTGTTCCTGAATAAGATCGGAGCAGGTATCTGCAGAGTTCATGGCGGTGGTTTTGCAGGTGTTATCATGTGTGTCCTTCCAATTGAGAATGCAGAGGAATATGTGGAGTATATGGCACAGTATGTAGGACGTGAGAATGTTTATCCTATGAATATCAGAAGCACTGGAGCCGTTCACGTTGAGTAACTTGTGATAAATATCGGAAGATCTGCTGAATTTATAAAAAGTCCGGAGTTTGCGGCTTTTGCCGCTGAAACATCCGGACTTTTTTAATAAAAATTTTATGGTTTGTTTCTGATTTGATTTTGTCAGTCATGATATAATGGGGAAAATAAAAGAGAGGTTTGATCATATATATGAGCAGAAGAGAATTTCTGGAGATTTTGAGAAGTCAGCTGTCCGGTCAGATGTCACAGGGAAAAGCTGCGGCACATGTGCGTTATTATGAGGATTATATCCAGTCTCAGGTCCATAATGGACGGAGCGAGGAGGAGGTACTTGCAGAACTTGGCGATCCAAGGCTGATCGCAAGGACTCTTATTGATACCGATGACGGAACAGAGGTTTATGATGAGTCCGGGTATACAGAAGAAAGTTATGGAGCAGATGATTATGCAGACAGCAGTGCCGGAAGTACGACCGGCAGGACAAGAAGTTACAAACTGGATCTCAGTACCTGGTATGGAAAAGCAATTGTGATCGCAGTTGCTGTAGTGATCGTGATACTTTTGACAACAGTTTTGGTAGCTGTTGCACCTTTTTTGATAACTTTTGGTGTCATTCTGTACCTGATCTCATGGTTCAGAAAAAGAAAAGCGTAGATACCGGATGATCCGCATAAAATCCGAAAATATTGAAAAGGCCTGTTTGTTAAAAAAATATTTTATTGAAAATGACATAAAAAATGCAGACAAACTCTTGAAATATAGTGAAAATTACGGTATAATGCATCACAACAAGTAAAGAGAGTGTCTGAAATGTATAAAACAGACAGTGCCATTGAGAAGAGAGAACGGCAGAAGGAATACATCGAAAGATGTGTTATTTCTGTCGCTTTTTTTATTGGCTTTTGAGAAGAAGGTGATCGTATCAGATTGCCTTGTTAAAACGCTTGCTATTGTGCAAAATATATAAAATGATGCACTATACAATGGAAATAATTATCAAAAGTTAATGAAAAAATATTGAAAAAATCAAATTTAACTGTTGATTATATGTAAAATATGTGTTATCATTTGGCTAAAAGTTGGTAAATATAACAATACATGAATGCAGAGGAGGGTAGCAGGAGGGCATTTTGATATGATACATTGGGGTAAAGCCCGGAAGATATAACGGAAGTATTTTCCGGCAGGATGTGTAAAGGGCAACGTGATCAGAACTGTTGCAGATATGGGGGACCGTAATAACAGGACTGATCAGAAGTACACAAATTTATGAAAAGCAGGTGATATACAATGAAAAGTAAGAAATCTTTTTTCAGGACAGTAGAGCCATATCTCTATCTGATTCCTGTAATGATCCTTTTTATACTGTTTGTATTCTGGCCGTTTGTTAAGACGATTCAGTTAAGTTTTGCCAGAACCACACCTCTTGGTCAGGTGGCACAGTATGTAGGACTTGACAACTATACGAATATTTTTACAGATGGAACGTTCCTTAACAGTTTGGTGACAACACTGAAATTCTCTGTTATGCGAGTTATCCTTTCTATTGTGCTCGGTTTTATACTGGCGATCATCAGTACAGAGAAGATCAGGGCAAAGGGATTTTTCCGTACTGTATATGCACTTCCGATGGCTATTTCCGCAGCAGCGGCATCTGTAGTGTTCATGTTTATTTTCCACAGCTCTCTGGGTATCCTGAACAAGGCTCTCGGAACTCATATCGGATGGCTGACAGATAAGAAATATGCACTGATCGCAGTTACGATCGTTAGTGTATGGATGGCGATCGGTATGAATTTCATTTACCTTACTGCAGCGATCCAGAGTGTACCGGCTGAACTTTATGAGAGCGTTGCGCTGGATGGAGCGAATTTCTTCCAGAAACACCGCCATGTAACAATCCCGTCAATCTCTCCGACACTGTTCTTCCTTCTTATTATCAACGTTATCAACTCCGTACAGGCATACGCAGAGTTCAAGATGATGACCCAGGGTGGACCGGCAGAGAGTACCAACGTTATCGTGTATGAGATTTACCAGGAGGCATTTATCAACAGCCGTTTCGGTGTAGCCTGTGCAGAATCCGTAGTTCTGTTTGTTATTTTGATTATCCTGACTGCACTGCAGTTTAGACTGGAAAAGAAGGTGACCTACTGATGAAAGAAAAACCATATGTAAAAGTGGCGATGTATGCGCTGAATATTATTTTTGCAATTATTATTATCGTTCCTGTTATCTACTGCTTCAATGTTAGTATGATGGATCTGAAAGAGATCTACGGCGGAAAGTTCTGGCCGTCTCATCTGACCCTTGAGAACTACACAAGAGCATTCCAGCTGGCACCGTTCTTTACTTTCATTAAGAACTCACTGATCGTATCCGGTGTTATCACATTTGCTCAGGTTGTCACAGGTGCTCTTGCAGCTTATGCTTTTGCAATGATGGAATTCAAGGGCAAAAAAGTCCTGTTCTATATCATGCTGGCAACCATGATGATCCCAAGCCAGGCGATCATCATCGCAAACTACCTGACAATCGCTGACTGGGGTATCCGTAATACATACGCAGCGCTGATTCTTCCGAACGCAGCAGCAGCTTTTGCGGTATTCAACATGCGTCAGGCATTCCTGACACTGCCGAAAGAGATTCATGAGGCAGCTGAAATTGACGGATGTACAAACTTCAAGTTCTTATATACCATCGGTGTTCCGCTTATCAAACCATCACTTGGTGCTCTGATCATCTATGTATTCCTTCAGAGCTGGAACTACTATCTGTGGCCACTGCTTGTAACAGACAGTGTAAATATGAGAACTGTTCAGATCGGTCTTGGTATGCTCCAGGGTGCTGAGGCAACAGACTTCCGACCGGTTATGGCTGGTGCCATGGTCATCCTGATTCCTTCAATCCTTGTATTCATCATTGGTCAGAAACAGATGATCAGTGGTCTGACAGCTGGTGCTGTTAAGGGTTGATCCAATTACATAAGAGCAAGTAGTAAAAACGTTAATTTATCCGGACTGTATTGGGGCAGGCCGGACCAATATAAAAGGAGGGTTTCTATATGAAAAACAAAAAATGGATGGCGATTCTTTTAGGAGGAATCATGGCAGCATCTCTGGCAG
>OLNY01000989.1_pt1 | contig 24125 bp, 27 predicted proteins | sample 1671981 | NCBI WGS metagenome assembly OLNY01 (sample SAMEA3136632, study PRJEB25190) | human gut metagenome | biome: human gut; feature: human-associated habitat; material: faeces | place: Austria | collected 2013
ATAAGAATCGTATGGGAATGTTTCCACATGCGTATTTTGAAAAAGATAATGATGCAAGAACTGGGTCAAAAGGTGATTTTATTTTCCGCGATTTTGATGATGAAGGAACGGAAATCATTTCCATTATGTTTGAAATGAAGAATGAAAATGAAACGACTTCTACAAAACATAAGAACGAAGATTTCCTGAAAGAACTGGATAAAGATCGTAGAGAAAAGAAGTGTGAATATGCGGTTCTTTGTACGATGCTGGAAGCAGAAAATGATTTATACAATGAAGGTATTGTGGATGTATCGTATCGTTACCCAAAGATGTATGTCATTCGTCCGCAGTTCTTTATTCCAATCATAACGTTATTAAGAAATGCGGCAATGAATGCATTAGATTACAAGAAGCAATTGCTTGTGGAAAAGAATAACAATCTGGATTTATCCAATTTTGAAGATAACATGAATAAGTTTAAAGATGCATTTGGAAAGAATTATGCATCTGCTTCTAAAAAGTTTAATGAAGCAATTGAAGAAATTGATAAGTCAATTACGCATCTGCAAAAGATTAAAGATGCTTTAACATCCAGTGATCGTCAATTACGGCTGGCAAATGATAAAGCACAGGATCTAACGATTCGTAAATTAACAAAGAATGCACCAAGTGTAAAACAGAAGCTGGATGAGGTGAGAAAACAGAATGCAGAATAAGTGGATCAAAATGATTCTGGATGCATTTTTATCTTTATTGCCTTTATTGTTTCTATATGGTGTTGTTGTGAATGTAGCGACGTTTTATCAAGGAATAACATCCAGCTGGATAACGTTATTCACAATGATGACTTGCAGCGGGGCTTTGCTTTTACGTGTTCTTTTACAATATTTGTTCTGTGGACAAGGATTGGATTACGGAAAAAAGATAATTGCGACAATAATACTTGGAATTTTTGGATTGGTTCTGGATATTCGTGTTGGGCTGTTTCTTTTGGCATGTAATGGATTGGATTGCTTTCTGTATCAGAAAAAGAAACAAGATCTATGTACGATGATATTTGCGTGTGTAACGGTTGCTTTCTGCAATTATGCATTTACAAAAGGATGGATCAATATTACTCAGTATATGTTTTATCTGTTTACAGAAATAGAATATGTATGCATGTATAAAGTTCATGAAATTGATATTTCAAATAAAGAAATACAACATTCCTGTAGAAAACTAGTCTTATCTACGTGTTTGAATATGATGAAAAATATATGTATGTTTTCTACGTTTGTGATTGCATGTAGATCTATGATTCATATCTTCCATGAAGATGCATTGTTTCCACAAAATAGAATGTACGTGTATCTTTTAATCATTAGTATTGTCTGGCTCATTACATCATACTTTCAAGAAAAAATGAAACTTAGAAATGCGCTTTCACAAAGAATCAGTATTCTAATCAGTATCTGTATTTTTGGATGTATGATGATGCAATCTTCTTTGATTGTATGCAGCTTATTTCTGATGGGCGGATTTGCGGCTGCTGCAGTAGAAATATTGCTTGGTATGTATGGGAAACAGATGGATCATTATAGTATTGCACATGTATTTGTGCTTGTAATTCTGCTGGGAAGTCGAGCGGCCTATGATGGTATCTATGTGAATTATAGTGTAATATTGATAAGCATATATATGATAGAAGCATATGCTTGTATGTATATTACAATGACATATGAAAAGAATGTAGAGGAAAAGGAAAATGGCAATTAAGGCAATATTATTAGATATTGATGGAACGCTGACAAATCACAAAAAAGAAATTACTCCAGAAACAAAAAAAGCTTTGATGAATGCGCAGGAATATGGCATTCGCTTAGTTATTGCGAGTGGCAGACCCGCAAAAGGAATCTTTCAGTATGGTGATCAACTGGATATGAAATATCATAATGGATTATTTGTTTGTTACAACGGTGCTAGAGTTGTGGATTGTCAGACAGGTGAAGTGTATGTCAATGTTACAATTGATAAAGACACAACAAAACAAGTATTAAATCATATGAAGGAATTTGATGTTCGTCCAATTATTACACATGGATCTCATATGGTTGTTGAAGATGTGTATAACGGTATGGTAAAAGATGGTGACCGTGAATTCAATGTTATTGAATATGAATCACGTATGAATGGCTATAAGTTAATGGAAGTTGAAGATCTGGAATCTTTTGTGGATGGACCAGTCAATAAGATCTTAACGGCAGGTGATTCTGATTACTTGCAGGCACACTATAAAGAAATGGCTGCACCATTTGCAGGTAAGCTGTCTATGATGTTCACTGCGAATTTCTACTATGAATTTACAGCACTTGGTGTAGACAAAGGAAAAGCATTGGCAATGGCGATGGAAAAATTAGGGATCAAACCTGAAGAATGTATTGCATTTGGGGATGCAGAAAATGATATTTCTATGCTGAAGTTTGCGGGTATTGGTGTAGCAATGGGAAATGCACAACAACCTGTGAAAGATATTGCTGATGAAATTACAGATGATAATGAACATGATGGAATTGCAAAGTCTTTATACAAGCATATTCCACAATTACATACATTTGACTAAGAGACAGATTTATTCTGTTTCTTTTTTTGTGATTGTATATTTAGAGCCAGAGCCATCATATTTACATGCATGTGCTGTGTCAGATATAAACTGGTATGTTGTATCATCTGACTGCATAATATGACCTGTATAGGAAATATCAAATACGTAGTATTGTGGAAATGCATCTGTGTATGTATTTTGAATTGCATACGTGACTTCAATGCTGCCATCTTGTTGAATTGCATAGTTTTTGAGTGTTGGGTGATACGCGTTGATTTCTTCTTTTCCAAAAGTATAGGATGGACAGGAAGCAAGTTCTTTTTCTACAGAAGGAATGAATGTGTTGAGAATTTCCTTATATGGCACATTGGTATTCATGACATTCATTGTAGAAGAATGTTGATAAGATATTTCTTTTGATGTTTGATTGTTTAAAATACGATAGCCTTGTTTTATTAATTTCTGCAAATCGTAAGATATAGATACAGTGATTGAGGATGATGAATCAACAGTATAAGAATACTGGATACCTAGGTCGGTAAATGTTTTTTCTGGATGCAATGTAATGTGTTCTACACCATCTGTATTACTAGTTTCAATCTGGAGCTGTTCAAAAGGATCGATGGTTGTGATATTTGATAAACCAGTGACTGTATAAGATCTAGAAGTATCTTTAAGATTGTATTTTGCTTCTTTTGCGGCCTGCACGTCGAATTTACATGCGTATTGAATCACTGTTCCATTTGATAAATGATTTTTTATAGAAGATGAGCAGTCAATGGATTGAATGAGAGTTCTTAAAGCTTTTGTATCTTTACGATGTCTTTCCTGGTTTCGTAGTTCTTTTTTTAAGGAAGAGAGTGCTTTTTTTTCAGGATGGAAAGAAGAAGGGATTTCTCCTTCTCCATTGATTCCTGTTAAAATCAATGTCTGATTTTGTAGAAGAGATAAATTGATTCCATAATGAGAAATATAGAAAGCGCGGAAAGCAAGGGTGAGTGAAATCAATAATGCTAGAAAGATACCAATCTTAGAGACAAACGGAAAAACGATCCGCATTGGATCTTTTACTTTCTGATTGTAATCTTGATCTTCTATGACAGGAAGTTCTACTGTATCGTCAAGATCGATGTTTCTTCTAGTCTTGTCTTTCATTCATCCTTCATTGTATTGAGTAGTTCTACGAGTTGTTTCTTTGTTAATGATTTTTCTTGTGTACTTTGTGTTCCTATTTCGAATGGAATCTTTTTTTCGCGTACGACTGCACGTGCAAAGATATTAAAAGCGGTGGTAGCATTCATTCCCATATCTTCCACTAAAGCATCGAATTCTTTTTTCAACTGTGCATCCATACGAATTGAAAATGTCTGTTGTGCCATAAAGAAGCTCCTTTCATGTTCTATTTTATATAAAAACAAACACAAATGAAATAATAAAGAACATCAATGATTGCAGTTTTATTAAAAGATGAAAATCTTAAGAAAAACAGATAAACTAATACTAGATATGAAAACAAATGATTCTTTAAGAAAGACGATATTAAAAAATGCAAAAGACAACCGTATCTTTATGAGCTGGTTGATTTTTGAAGCATCTACATGGACAAATTATGGATTTGTCTTGTTGTATCTAGAAGAAGCAATCCGTTTGCGTTCAATGTGGATGATGATTGTATCTATGTACTATGGAAGTATTGCATTGTTAAGAACACATTGGTCACACTTTACAAAAATGATCAATACACTTACCAACGAAGTAGAAAAAAAGCAGCTTCGTATCAATGGTGTGCGTTCTGTTGGACTGATGCTTGTTGGTTTGAATTTGATCTTTGGTATCTTTGTCTCTTTAGTGACACATGGAGAAGGATCTTTTCGGTATAGTCAAGGTGTTTTTTATTTGATGATTCTCTATGTAGGATTTGGATTCTGGGCTTCCTTAACAAATGCAATTCGAGATCGTGGAATTGGAATGATGTGGAACAGTTTGAGAATGATCAATCTTTCTGCCGCAATCACAGGTGTATTTATTTTGATTGCAGGATTTTATGATAATTATATTCTTGAAATGTCGACAAGAAATCTAGTATTAAGTATTACAGGAACATTTTCCTTTATGATTTTACTGTTATTGACAGTGCATACGCTATTGTTGTCAGATGGAGAAGAAAAATGATTTATTTTGGCTGTATATTATTGCTTTTTTATATTCTTCCATTGTTTTTAGGGTGTTCGTTTAATTTTGGAAATGTATTTGGTTTTATTTTGAGCGGTGCATGCATTCTATATGGAATGTTTGGAAATGTATATATTGGAATCTTTCTTTTGTTGAATGGAATCGTGATTGGTCTCACACTTTGTTTTATGTTTTCTGCGTGTTTTCAAAAAGCAGAGAATGATGAAACAGTATTGATTCTTGGGTGTGGTTTGTATGGATTTAGACCATCAAGAGCATTGATGCAAAGAATGGATCGTGCAATTCAATATTTAAACATTTCACCTGTATCAAATGTCATTGTTTCTGGTGGACAAGGCAGAAATGAAGATATCAGTGAAGCAGAAGCTATGTATACGTATTTAATAGAACATGGAATTTCTAAAGAAAGAATTTATGTAGAAGATCAAAGTACAAATACAGAAGAGAACGTTCTGTTTTCTAAAAAAATCATTGAAGAAAACAGCCTTTCAAAAGAAATTGCGGTGAGTACACAGGAGTTTCATATGTATCGTGCATCCTTGTTAGTAAAGAGTGCGGGAATGTCATTTCATGCTTTATGTGCATGGAGTACATGGTATTCTATCCCTGTTTATTTTACACGTGAGGTGCTTGCGGTATGGAAGTGTTGGACTTGCAAAATGTGCAGAAATACGGTATAAAGTACTTGTACAGAATGATTGGAATCATTTGCCAGTCAGTTCAACATTCGTTAGGTTAATTTGCGGGAAACTGCTAATTACTCTTTGGAAGGAGGCCTATGAGTGCAGAGTGCCAGCTATCGCATCCGTGCGAACGGCATTCCGTGTATGCAAACATCATTAGCATTACAAAATAAGACGCAATTGTTTCATTCGCAATTGTGTTTTATTATTTGTATAATAGGACTTATAAAAAGAGGATTTAACTAGGATGAAAGTATTTGCGAGTGATTTTGATGGAACAATTCATTTTGTGGATGAAAAGATTGGTGGCTATTTTAAACAGGGAGATTTAAGAGCTATCAAGAAATTTCAGGAAAATGGAAATTTATTTGGTTTGTGCACCGGTAGACCACTATATGGGTTTGAAGGTGATGACATTGGCGGTCCTGAATGTGATTTTATTATCGCTTCTACGGGTGGAATCATTTCCAGGAAAGAAAATGGTTTGTTAAAGGTATTGCAGGAAGATACGATTACTACAGAACAAGTTGGTAAAATACAGGAACTTTGCGATGGAAGAGGTATCCTCTATATTCATGCAGACGGTCATGTATTTACATTGTTTGAAAGAAGACCAGGTTATGATTCACAAGTTGTTTTAGAGCATCTTGAAGATCTCAATGGAAAACATGTGACTGCAATTTCTGTATGGACACCAACATTAGAAATGGCTGAAACTTTAACATATGAAATCAATAAGAAGTTTCCTGAGGAAATGGATGCATACCAGAATGTGAACTGGTTAGATGCAGTACATCATGGCGTATCTAAAGGTAGTGGCATCAAGCAGGCAAAGAAGATTTTCAAGGCAGATATGATTGCAGGAATTGGAGATTCTTTTAATGATATTCCTTCTTTAGATGCTGCGGATGTTGCTTTTACATTCCATCGTTGTGATGAACGTGTCAAGCAGCATGCAGACTACATTGTTGATTCTGTGGAACAGGCAATTGCAATTTTTGAAAAACTATAATGAAAAGGGGAGCACATTGCTCCCTTTTATGCTTTTATCATGAGAATTTTGTTTGATCTTCTTGTACGGTTATAAGATTTTGCAATAGAAGTCTATGTAAGAGTAAATCATCTACCATAGGATTTACAACGGCAGCTGCGATTTTTTTGTTTAGATCTAAGAACGTAAGGAGTTCTTTCTTTGTGAATACGTAGATCATTTCACCTTTGTTTAACTTAGGCTTAAATTTGTTGAGTAATGCAACGGAAGAAAATACAGGAAAGTATCTTTCACCGTCGCTGCCTTCCATCATGTCAGCTTTTTCAATTTCGGAACAGGCAAGTAATTCTTCATCTTTTTTTGGATAGATTGCCGCAAAGAAGATGACGTCACCACTCATAAATAAAGTTAGATCCTGCAGAACTTTATTAAGCCCTTCTTGTGAAAGCGGGGCTTTTCTTTTGTTTAATAATGCATCTAGCTGTGCATCATTTTCTGGCTGGTATGTATTTGTGTATTTTTTCATGTTATTTTTCTCCAAGGAATATTCTAATAGATAGAAAAGAAAAATGCATCTAATCTTAGATGCATTGTATAAAATTCCATTTTTGGAATTGTTTTGTTTGATCGATTGAAGAAGAACAATGATCTTCATTGTTTCTATCAATAACGGCTGTAATTTGTAATAACGATGTAACCCATGTCAGCTTCGTTAGCTAAGCGTGCATAACCTTTATCATCTGTAAATTCAATAACTGTGCCGCCATCGATCGTCAAATACTCAATACGATGACTCATTTTTGATATCCTCCTTTCTTTGTTGTATAGGTTATACATGAGAAAAAAAGTAAAATCAAGTGAGATAACCAAAATTTTTCACAAAATTCACAAAAGTTATTACTGTCCTTAATAACGGATAGTGTAAAAAGGGTTCCTGGATACAATAGAAAACAGAAAGGAGAGTTTTTCTAGTATTGTATTTGACACTTGTTATAGGTTCGATAGAATTATTGATAGAAGTTGGAAATCCAACCAATTGAAGAGTGAACGTATGGAAACAAATGAAAATTTTTTGTTGAATCTATCTATTTTGTATCGAAATATTATGAAATATTTTGATCATGTTTTAGCAAAGTATGACATCGGTTCAGGGCAGATCATCTTTTTAACATTTATTAATGAAAATGAAGGATGTACGATGCAGGACGTAACACGTGTTTGTGAAGTGGATAAAGGAACAACCACAAAATCAATCAATCGTCTGATTGATCAGGGATATGTGATGGCAAGAAATGATGAACATGATCGTAGAAGCAAGCGTTTATATACAACAAAAGAAGCGAATGTAGTGATGAATGCAATTTATCAATATCGAAATGAATGTCGAAAAATCGTTGGAAAAGATCTGGATTTTGATGCATTTAATGAAATGATGGCTGTTGTAACAGACAATGCAAGAAATGTACTGGAAGAAAGTGAAGATCTGTCGAGTTTGAAAATTGGTGGTTTATTGAAGACAACTTTACTGGATTATCCAGGAAAAGTTGCCTGTACGATTTTTACAAGTGGATGCAGTTATAAATGTCCATTTTGTCATAATCGTGATCTTGTGTATATTCCTGAAAACTATCAGTTTTTAGATGTTGATGAAATATTCCAGTTTCTAGACAAGCGTAAAAATATTCTGGATGGTGTCTGTATCACTGGTGGCGAACCGTTAATGCAGGAAAAGCTGATTCCATTCTTGAAAGAAATCAAAAAAAGAGGCTACGAAATCAAGCTGGATGTGACAGGAAATTATTTGGATCGTTTGAAAGAAATTGTTGATGCAAAGCTTGTGGATTACATCGCAATGGATGTGAAGAATACAAAAGGGAAATATGCATTGACAGTTGGAAGTGAGTCAGAGAACTTTCCTGTGGAAAGTATTGATGCATGTATTTCCTATATTCGTACATGTGGAATTCCATATGAATTTCGTACAACGATCGTTCGTGAATTGCATACAAAAGAAGATCTGATTGCAATGGCAAAGTGGCTGAAAGGTGCAGATGCCTGGTATCTGCAGCAGTTTCAGGATTCGCCAAATTGCATCCAGGAAGGTTTTCATTCCTACAACAAGCAGGAAATGTTAGAAATACTAGAAGCAGTGAAGCAATATGTTCCAAATGCTGAAGTTAGGGGCGTAAAAGAGGATTAGTTTATGTATCGAGTTATAAAACGTGATGGAAGTACAGTTCCATTTAATATTCAGAAGATTTCGAATGCAATCAAAAAAGCATTTATTGGATGTAAAAAGAATTATACAGATGATGTGATTGATTTGATTGCATTAAGAGTAACAAGTGATTTTGAAGCAAAGATCAAAGATGAAATGATCGATGTTGAAGATATTCAAGACAGTGTTGAAAAGGTATTGAGTGAAGCGGGATATGCAGATGTATCGAAAGCATATATTTTATATCGCAAGCAAAGAGAAAATGTGAGAAATATTTCCGCAACAACTTTAGACTATAAATCACTGGTAAATAGTTATTTGAATGCTTTGGATTGGAGAGTGAAGGAAAACAGTACCGTAACATATTCCATTGGTGGTTTGATTTTATCAAACTCTGGTGCAATCACTGCCAATTACTGGCTGTCCGAAGCATACGATGAAGAGATTGCAAATGCACATCGTAATGGAGATATTCATATTCATGATTTGAGTATGTTGAGTGGCTATTGTGCTGGATGGTCATTGAAACAATTGTTATTAGAAGGCGTTGGCGGGGTGGAAGGCAAGATTACACGTGGCCCTGCAAAACACTTAGATACTTTGTGTGATCAGATGGTTAATTTCTTAGGTATCATGCAGAATGAATGGGCTGGTGCACAGGCATTTTCTTCCTTTGATACGTATCTGGCTCCTTTTGTAAAAGTAGATCATTTATCTTACAAGCAGGTAAAACAGGCAATCCAGACTTTTGTATATGGTGTGAATACACCAAGTCGCTGGGGTACACAGGCGCCATTCACAAATATCACGCTAGACTGGACAGTACCAGAAGATTTAAAGGATCTGCCCGCAATCATTGGTGGAAAGAATCAAGATTTTACCTATGGTGAATGTAAAAAAGAAATGGATATGATCAATAAGGCATTCATTGAAGTCATGATTGAAGGAGACTATGAAGGCAGAGGTTTTCAGTATCCAATTCCTACATATTCCATCACAAAGGATTTTGACTGGTCAGATACAGAAAATAATGAATTGTTGTTTGAAATGACTGCAAAGTATGGAACCCCCTATTTCTCTAACTATGTAAATTCCGATATGAAGCCAAGTGATATTCGATCTATGTGCTGCAGATTGAGGTTAGATCTTAGAGAATTGCGTAAAAAGAGTGGTGGATATTTTGGAAGTGGAGAATCTACAGGTTCTATTGGCGTGGTAACGATCAATCTGCCTCGTATTGCATATTTATCAAAGAATGCTGATGAATTCTATACAAGACTGGATGCAATGATGGATGTCAGTGCGCGTTCATTAAAGACAAAACGTACAGTCATTACGAAATTATTGGACAATGGTCTGTATCCATATACAAAGAAATATCTTGGTACATTTGCACATCATTTTTCAACCATTGGTATTGTTGGTATGAATGAAGCGTGTCTGAATGCAAACTGGATCCAGGAAGATCTTTCCAGCGAAGCTTCACAGAGTTTTGCGAAAGATGTTTTAAATCATATGCGTGAAAGATTGAAAGACTATCAGGTGGAATATGGTGATCTTTACAATCTAGAAGCAACACCAGCAGAAAGTACTGCGTACCGTCTTGCAAAACATGATAAAGAAAAATATCCAGAAATTATTACGGCGAACCAAAGTGGAACACCATACTATACAAACAGTTCTCATTTACCAGTTAATTTCACAGAAGATGTATTTACTGCTTTGGATATCCAGGATGATTTACAGACATTGTATACATCTGGAACAGTATTCCATGCATTCTTAGGGGAAAGATTGTCTAGCTGGAAGAGTGCTTCTGCACTTGTAAGAAAGATTGCGGAAAACTATAAATTGCCTTACTACACACTTTCACCTACATATAGTATCTGTAAGAAAGATGGCTATTTGAATGGTGAAGTATGGAAGTGTCCAAAGTGTGGTGGTGAAACGGAAGTGTATTCTAGAATTACGGGATATTATCGTCCTGTGAAAAACTGGAATGCTGGAAAGAATCAGGAATTTAAGGATCGTACTGTCTATGAAGTGGAAGGTGATTTTTCACAAAAGAAGAAAGTAACACCTGTGAAAAAGAAAACTGTTTCTTCCATTCCTGTTGTGAGTGAAAATAATCTTTTGTTTACTACGAAAACATGTGCGAATTGTAAGATGATTCAGAAGCTGATGCATGAGAAAAAGATTCCTTATTTACTGGTGGATGGTGAAAATAATCCAAACCTTGTGAAGGAATTTGATGTAATGCAGGCACCTACACTTGTTGTGGTGAGTGATGTGGAAACAAAAGTATATGCGGGCGTGAATGAAATTCTAGCGTATATTCAAAAAAGTTAAGATTTTGAAGCTTGTCACAAGTGTTAAAATAAGTAAAACAAGGTAATGTTATGTACAAAATATTAATTATAGAAGATGATCAGGGAATTGCGGAAGGAATACAGACAAGATGTCAATCCTGGGGCTTTGAAGTGCAGTGTGTGAAAGACTTTAAAGATGTATTGCATACATTTGTATCCTTTCATCCTCATCTTGTATTGTTGGATATCACATTACCTTTTTATGATGGATTTTACTGGTGCAGTGAATTCGTAAAATATCTAAAACACCAATTATCTTTATTTCATCTGCAACGGAACGCATGAATATGTTGATGGCAATGAATATGGGTGGAGATGATTTTGTCTGCAAGCCATTTGATATTGATGTATTGCTTGCGAAGATCCATGCATTACTGCGAAGAACATATGATTTTTCAAATGAGAATACAGTGCTGGAATTTCATGGGGCATTGATTGATACTGATAAGCAGGTTGTGATGTATCAAGCGCAACAGATTGCATTAAGCAAGAATGAATATCTGATTCTTATTTGTTTAGTGAAGAATAAAGGAAAAGTCGTTTCTAGAGAAAAACTGATGAATGCTTTGTGGCAGACGGATAGTTTTGTGGATGAAAATACATTGAGTGTCAATGTGAATCGTTTACGAAAGAAATTAGAAAATGCGGGAATGGATCATGTTATTGAAACAAAGTTTAAAGTTGGGTATATGATTGTATGAAATTATTGATGCAATATGTAAAACAGAATTTATCCTTGATTGTGGTATTTATTTGTATCTTTGTTTTACAGATGGTTTGTTATCGTTTGTATCAGATACCAATGAACTGCATTGTATATGTAGATGTGCTAAGTCTGTTGATTTTACTGGTGTTTGGAATGATTCGCTTTTTTCGAATGAAGAAAACATATGAACAGTTAACAAAAATCAATGATGCAGATATCGCAAGTGTAGTAGAGTATCCTTCCTTTGTGACAAAGATTGAAAAGGAACAATATCGAATCATTCAAATGCTGATTGCTTCGCATAGAAAACAAATGTCACTTTCAAACGAACAGCATCAACAGATGATGGACTATTATACGGTCTGGGTACATCAGATCAAAACACCAATTGCTTCTATGAAGCTGCAGCTGCAGAATGAAGATACCCCATTTTCTCACAGTATCGAAAGAGATCTATTTCGTATTGAGCAGTATGTAGATATGGTACTGACGTATCTTCGCTTAGATTCCACAAGTACAGACTACGTATTTAAAGAATATGATATTGACACGATCATGAAAAAAGTGATTCGTCGATTATCTGCTGAATTTATCGCAAAAAAATTGACATTGGATTTTCAACCATTACATATGAGAGTTGTAACGGATGAAAAGTGGATTTCGTTTGTATTTGAACAGGTTTTAACAAATGCAATCAAATATACAAATACAGGCAGTATTTCAATTTATGGAGTAGATGATGGTATCTGTATTGAAGATACAGGAATGGGTATCAAACAGGAAGATCTTCCTAGAATCTTTGAAAATGGTTATACAGGCTACAATGGCAGAGAAAATCAAAGAGCAACAGGTATTGGCTTGTATCTGTGTAAAAGAACATGTGATGCTTTGAATCACAAAATCAGTGTTCAATCTGTTGTGGATCAAGGGACATGCGTGAAAATTGAATTCTTACAAAACTGTAAGAAGTAATAAAGAATCTGTAAGAAGAATCGATAGAATACAGATTCTTTTCTTTCTAAACTAGAGTGTGTAAAAGGAGGACAATAAACATGCGTTTATTAGAAGTAAAAAGTGTTAAGAAAGTATACACATTACGCTTTGGTGGAAATAAAGTCATTGCATTAAATAATGTGAATTTCTCTGTGGATCATGGAGAATATGTTGCAATCATGGGAGAATCCGGTGCTGGTAAGACAACACTTTTGAATTTGCTTGCAACATTGGATAAAGCAAGTGAAGGTCAGATTCTTTTAAATGGAAAAGATCTTAGTCAAATGAATGAAAAAGAAGCTGCGAATTTTAGAAGAAAACATTTAGGTTTTGTATTCCAGGATTTTAATTTATTAGATACATTTTCATTGAGAGATAATATTTATCTTCCTCTTGTATTGAGTGGAAAAAATCACAAAGAATACGATGCTCTTTTAGAACCAATCGCAAAACAATTACATATTACAGATATCCTGGATAAATTTCCATATGAAGTATCCGGTGGACAAAAGCAAAGAGCTGCCGTTGCACGTGCTTTGATTACACATCCAGATATTTTACTTGCGGATGAACCAACAGGTGCATTGGATTCAAAAAGTTCAAGTGAAATGCTGGAACAGTTTGAAGCAATCAATCGTATGGGACAGACAATCTTAATGGTTACGCATTCTACGTCTGCTGCGTCTCACGCAAAAAGAGTATTGTTTATTAAGGATGGTACAGTATTTCATCAAATCTATCGTGGAGATAAGAGTGAACAGGAAATGTATGAGAGTATCTCTCTTACATTGACACGTATACAGGCAGGAGAGTAAGCATATGAGATTCTTTTATCCTCGTCTTGCTTGTTTGAGTATTCAAAAGAATAAGCAGTATTATTTTCCGTATATCCTGGCTGGAATTTTGATGTGTTCTATGACATATATCATGAATTTCCTGAATGTTTCAACAATTGTTTCAAGTATGACTGGTGGAACAACAATGCAGACAATGTTTGGCTTTGGTATGATTGTTGTCTCTGTATTCTCAGCATTTTTCTTGTTTTATGCAAATTCTTTTCTTGTTAAAATAAGAGAAAAAGAATTGGGACTGTATGCCATTCTTGGAATGAATCGTGGAAATATCATTTGTCTTGTTTTGATTGAAAGCTTGCTTGTCATGTGCAGCGTCATTGCAGGTGGTTTGCTTCTTGGCGTCGTACTTAGCAAGCTTGTTGAACTTGTATTGTTTACTTTGTGTCATGCAAAAGTGAGTACGGGTTTCTATTTTAACTTTGATTTGATTGCTAACGTAGCAGTATGGTTTGCTGGTATTTATACGATTTTGTTTGTATACAGTGCAATTCGTATTCGGGCAAAGAGTGCTTTACATTTGATGCACAGTACTTCCTATGGGGAAAAAGCACCGAAGTCGAATATGATATTTGCTTTGATTGGCGTTGTTATCTTAGGTGTTGCCTACTATATGGCAGTAACGATTGAATCACCATTAAAAGCATTACAGACATTTTTTATCGCAGTTCTTCTTGTGATTGTTGCTACGTATATCTTGTTTACGGTTGGCTCTGTTGCCTTATGCAAAGTGCTGGAAAAAAATAAAAACTATTACTATAATCCAAATCATTTTGTATCCGTAGGAACAATGCGTTTCCGTATGAAAAGAAACGGTGCAGGTTTAGCTTCTATTTGTATCTTGATTACAATGGTTATGGTTGTTGCGTCTGTTTCCTTTTCTGCCTATACAGGTATACAGGATTCTGTGAATCGTGGCTATCCAAAAGATGTTTTGCTGGAAGTAGGCACATATAAAGATGTTGAACAATTACGTGATCTTTTTCAACAGTTTGTGCAAGAAAATAATGCACATATGGTAGATGGAAATTACGTGCATTATAGAGAAACGCTCTATGGAAGCTTCACAAAGAAAGGATATGCTTCCAGTAATACTTTCACTATGGATCGATTTACAATTATTGATTTAGATACATACAATCAATTGGCAAAACAGAATGAATCATTGAATGATGATGAATGTCTGCTTGTATCCAAATCCAATGTAGATTATCAAACATTTCAGTTGGATCAGAATCAACCATTGAAAGTGAAGGAAATCGTAAAAGAATCACTGCTTCCAGATGCCAATACGATTACGGATACATCTGTAACACTTGTGGTAAAAGATTTGGGTATGTTGACATATCAAGAAGGGACACAAGATACATTATCTTATTTTGCGAATGTAGAAGATGGATATACGATAGATAGGGATGCATTGATTCAAAAAATTGGTTTTCTAATGAAAAACTCTGAAATGGCGAATACATTGGATTTTAGCTACATGTATTCTGTAGAGACAAAACAGGCGGCATTAGAAGCGTATTATACGTTGTTTGGCGGCATCATTGTATTAGGTGGATTGTTATCGATTGTTTTCTTGGCATCTGCAGTTTTGATTATCTACTATAAGCAGATCGTAGAAGGTTTGGAAGATGCTGAGCGTTTTAGAGTATTACGCAAAGTTGGCATGGAAGATACACAAATTAAAAAGACGATTAACGCACAGATTTTACTTGTCTTCTTTATGCCGTTAGCATTAGCTGGTTTGCATTTGATTTGTGCGTATCCAATGATTTCGAAACTGATGGTGTTATTTACAATTACAGATATGACACTCATTAAGGTTGTTACATGTATCACATTTGTGATGATTGGTGTGTTCTATGGTATTGTATATAAATTGACATCCCATACGTACTACAAGATCATTCGTTCCTAGGTAATTGTATGAATTTCATGTTAGATAAAGAGAAAAGAAATGTGGTAAGAAATGATAAAACATATCATCTCACCACAAAAGAATATGAAATATTGGAATGTCTGATGAATCATCCAAACAGGATTTTATCTGCTGAAGAATTGTATGCTTATATATGGAAAGAAGTTCCGTATGAATGTAAGCCAATTATATGCGTACATGTTCGTCATTTAAGAGAAAAGATTGAAGATGATCCATCTTTTCCTAAGAATATTCTTTCCTTCTATGGAAAAGGATATGCCTATGATCCTTCATGAGTCATTTGTGCAATGACTGGGAAATGGTCTGTTGGATATACAGAATCATATGGATATGTGATTTTTACAACAGTTTGAACAGACAGGTTGTCTGAAACAAGGATGTGATCAATCGGAAGATGGTGATAACGCATGGAACCTACATCACCGCGTAATGTAGAACCGAATGAATCATCAATTAAATCTCTGAGATGTGTTCGATTTAATAATAGAAAAGCTGCAGAGAGTCTTGTACAGTTAAAATCTCCACAAAGAAGCGTATAGTCACCTTTCTGATATTTCAGGATGATTTTAGAAAGTACTTTTGACTGTTGGGTGCGAACAAATGGAAAGTTGGCATCAAGATGGGTATTAAATACAGTCAATGTCTGATTTGTCTTGTTGTCTTTTAAATATACATATGTAACAATACGCGGAAATTGAGAGAGGGGATATTTTGATCCCTTCTTTTCTTCTTCTCTAGAAAGCCATAAAGTTTTGCCATCAAGAAATGTATATCTATCTTTTTTGAAAAGAATGGAAGAATATTCATTGCTGACAAGAGAATGTCTGGAATCACCAAAGATTTCATAGCGCTCTAAGATATTTGACATATATGGAAACATGCCTGAGGTTAATTCCTGTACGCCAATAATATCTGGATCATATTCTTGCAGCATAGATTGAATTGCATGGATACGGATGCTGAAGGGAGGATTTCCTGGTAAACGCGCTCCACTTGTCAATAAATTTAAACTCATAATTTTAAATGCATGATTGTTTGACATAAATACCTTTTTTGACCTTTACTATAATGCCTTCATCAACAAGTTCTTTGAGAATTCTCTGTAGCTGTCTTCTGGAGGCATTGATATGATTTGCACATTGTTCAACGCCACAGATCATATTATCTTTTGCTTCGTATTCTAAATAATATAGCACTTTAGAACGAATGTCTGTTGTTTCAAATCTTGAATTGGCAATGAATGTTGTTTTTTCTGAGACGCTTTGTAGAAGAAAGAAAAGAAGATCTGGATCTTTTTTGATTTGATCGCGTGTAGTGGATAAATCAATACTTAGCATATAACAAGGTGTAAGTGTTTCGATGAGATACTGCTTTGTTGTGTTTTGCGTAAATTCAATATCTCCGAAACATACGAGTGGTTCTGTTTTAGAAATCTGAGAAACAGAACCATCGATACGTATTGTTGAAATGGAAGTAGAACCAGAGACTAAAAATAATAGAAAATTTCTGGGGTTCAGTTTCTCATTTAATATTTCGTGTGCTTGAAAATGATACAAATCTAATGGATAGTTTTTTAATAATGCATTTAATCTGTATTGCTCAAGATATTTTCTGATTTTTGAAATGTTATCAATTTTTTTCATAGAATGTGACACATGACACATTAAAATTATAAATCAAATGATAAAATCTTGGAACGAGGTGAAAAAATATGGAAAATGAATTATTTGAAAAATTGCCAATTCAGAAAGCATATATGAAATTAGCATTGCCTGTTGTTTTCTCTGGTGTTTTAGCACTTGTTTACAACATGGTAGATATGTTTTTTGTGGCAAAAACAGGAGATACAAATTTAGTTGCGGGAGTTACGCTATGTGGACCAGTCTTCACATTATTGATTGCGATGGGAGATATTTTTGGTCTTGGCGGAGCAAGTGTCATTTCAAGATTGTTTGGAATGAAGAAAAATGAAGAAGGAAAGAGATTGTCTGTGTTTTGCCTGGATGGATGCTTTATCTTTGGAATATTGATTGCAATATTGCTGCTTGTATTTAAGATGCCAATCTTAACACTGCTTGGAGCAAGTACAGAGACATTTGCACATGCCAGCAGTTATTATTTCTGGATTGCTTTAGGTTCTCCGTTTGTAATCTTAGCTTTAGCACCAACAAATCTGTTGCGTACAGAAGGGCATGCAACTGCCGCCATGATTGGTTCTGTGACGGGTTCCATTGTGAATATGGTTTTGGATCCAGTATTTATTTTTGGTTTACATATGGGTGCTGGTGGTGCAGCAATCGCAACCGTTATTGGTAATGTCTGTGCAGATATCTTTTATATCTATTTTATTAGTAAAAAGAGTCAATGGTTAAGTATGAAACTCAGTGGCTTTTATATTCATGCAGGTGAAATAAAACAGATCCTTTCAATTGGAATTCCTGGTTCCATAACAAATGTGATGCAAAGTATTGGTGTGATGTTGTTGAATAACTTTTTGCTGCCATATGGAAATGATAAGATTGCATCATTTGGTATCGTATCTAAGATTACAATGATTGTTGTGATGATCATGGTTGGTTTTGCTTTTGGCGGACAACCATTATATGGATATTTGTATGGTGCAAAATTACAGAAGAGAATGAAAGAATGCATGAAATATGCGTATCAATTGATTATTGGAATTTCTGCGACTTTATCGATTGTGTTATCTATCTTTGCACCATTTATGATTTCTATTTTTATGAATGATGCGGTAATGATTGCTGCAGGCGCACCAATGTTGCGTGCAGTATTGCTTGGCATGCCGTTTATTGGATTTGTGATGGTAACGACATGTGTATTCCAGTCCTGTGGAAAACCGGCACAGGCATTAATCCTAAGTGCAGGCAGACAAGGTATATTCTATGCAATTCTAATCTTTATCTTACATGCATTGTTTGAATATACAGGTGTTATCTATGCACAGGCAGCATCAGATATCTTTACTGCGATCGTTGCGTATCTGTTATTGAAAAATACATTATTAAAAGAATTGAATGCATAAGAAAAAGATGAACGATATTGTTCATCTTCGATAGGAAACATGTGCATGGAATGCTTCATATTCTTTTTCGCCAGGCTGATGAATTTTTCCTCCATCAAATACCTGACCGTCATATAGAACACGAATCATAATGACTTTGCCAAAAGGTAAAGAACGAATCAGATTTTTTGTGTAGCGAAGAAGATTGCCATGATCGCCATGATCTTCTACTTCGTACGTGATTTCACAGTTGGAAATATTACATACATATTTGTATGTAACTTCTTCGTTGTTTTCTAGTAAATTACAGATTTCATCTAGCTTTGTAGATGTAGCTACGTTTATTTTTGTCATGCATTAATTATAGAATGAAAATTATGAAAAAATATATGAAAGTTTGTTTCGAACAGAATAAAAAAGCATATAATATTTCCATTATGAAAAAAGAAATGAAATTTGCATTCGTAAAAACATCTCCTATTATGGTGAGCTATTTCTTTGTATCTTGTGCATATGGTCTTGTCATGGCACAAGGCGGTTTTGGCTGGGTTTGGTCCATGCTTTGTTCAATGTTTATTTATACAGGCGCATTTCAAATGGTACTTGCATCATTTTTTGCAAGTGGTGTAGCGTTTGTTACTGTGATATTCACATGTGTGTTTATGGCAGCAAGGCAAATTTTTTATGGATTAACATATGTGGAAGATTTTAAGAAGACAGGGAAAAAGCTGCCCTATATGATTCATACATTGACAGATGAAACATACGCATTATTAAATTCCATCACGGAATATCCCAAAGATATGAAGAAAGAAAATATTCAGTTTTATATTCAGTTATTTTCGCAATTGAGCTGGATTGCAGGATCTGTTTCAGGAGGTCTTGCGGGAAATCTGATTCCTTCTAGTGTTACGGGAATTGATTATGCTTTAACGGCTTTATTTATCACAATTGTTGTGGATCAATATCGAAATGCATCGAATCATCAGCCAGCATTGATCGGTGGCATCTGTTCTGTTTTCTTTTTGATTACATTAGGGAGTGATGCTTTCTTATTGCCATCTTTGCTTGTGACAAGTGGATTATTGATGCTCTTTGCTAAGAAGCAGGAGGTGAATGTATGAATCATAAAGAAGCATTCATTCTCATTGTCATTTGTGCATGCATTGTTTTCTTTGAAAGAAGCTTGCCATGGATTGTATTTGGAAAAAAAGAAATGCCGAAGATTGTTAAAAGACTCAGTGATCTTTTGCCAGCTTCTTTAATGGTTATTTTGGTTGTATATAGTTTGAGAAGTTTAACAACCTCGGATTTTCATGATTCTTTTGCATTGATCAGTGCATCTATATTCACTGCGGTATTTCATTATTATCAAAAGAATCAGATTTTGAGTGTCATATCAGGTACTGCAGTATATATCATTTTATTAAATGCATTTTAAAAAAGATGGTGCAGATCTGCATCATCTTTTCATATAGTGAATTCTAGCTGCATCAAAACGATCTTGCTGTGGTTTTTCTTCGGCTGGATAACCTAGTGCAAATAAGCTGAATACTTTTAGATTGTCAGGAAGATCTAAAATTTCTGCGACTGCTTCCATACGATCTTTTAAAGGTGCAATACCGATCCATGTACCACCTAGTTGTAAAGCATCTGTTTCTAGCCACATATTTTCACAAGCAATGGATAAATCAATTTGTGCAAACATTGGTGCTGGAAGATTCTCTTCTCGATAAACAGGAACAATGATGACTGGTGCATTGAAAGCAAAAGCACTGTATGGTGTTACCTGAGATAATGCATGAATCATTTCTTTATCTTCAACAACATAGAATTCCCATGGCTGTTGATTGCATGCACTTGGTGCCTGCATGGCAGCACGTAAAATCTGTTCAATTTTTTCTTTTTCAACTGGCTGATTTGAAAATTTACGAATACTAACGCGATGAAAAATGTTTTCCATAGATAAAACCTCCGTTTTCATTAGTATAGTGAAAAAATTTTATAAAGAAAAGCATGTCAGTTGACATATACCCCCTAGGGGTATATAACGAATGCGTGAGGTAAATATATGGGTGAAGAAATGACTTGTCCACACTGTAGTGGAAGACATAAAAAAAGAAGTGAAGATGAAAGAAAAAAACTTATCACACGATTAAAAAAAGTGGAGGGGCAGATTCGTGGAATTGAAAAAATGGTGGAAGAAGATGCATATTGTCCAGATATTTTAATGCAGGTAGCTGCGGCAACTTCTGCGTTGAATAGTTTTAGTAAAGTTTTGTTATCCTGTCATATCAAGAGTTGTGTAAAACATGATATTCAAAATGGAAATGATGAAACGATCGATGAGTTGTGTGAACTTTTACAGAGATTAATGAAGTAGGTGATGTATATATGAAGCAATATATTGTTACGGGGATGACATGTGCTGCCTGTCAGGCACATGTGGAAAAAGCCGTTGGGGATTTAAAAGATGTAGATTCAGTTTCAGTTTCTCTTTTAACAAATTCAATGCGTGTGGAAGGAAATGCTGATCCAGACGAAGTGATTCAAGCAGTTGAAAAAGCTGGCTATGGTGCACATGTACAGGGAGAAGAGAAGCATTCTTCTAATGATTTAGAAGAAGCACTTGTGGATCATGAAACACCAAAGCTAAAGAAAAGATTACTGCATTCTGTTATCTGGCTGATGATTTTGATGTATATCACGATGGGACATAATATGCTTTCTTGGCCAGTACCTGCCTTTTTGAATCATAATCACTTAGGTTTGGCATTAACACAGATGCTGATTTGCCTTGTGGTGATGTATATCAATCGTGCATTCTTTATTTCTGGATTTAAGAGTCTTGTGCATGGTTCTCCAAATATGGATACATTGGTTGCACTGGGCAGTTCTGTTTCGTTTGCGTGGTCTTTGTATGTGCTGTATCAATTAACATGCATGATTACAAATGGTGCAGCAAATATGGATCTGATGCCGCTATATCATAGTGAATTGTATTTTGAATCAGCCGCGATGATTCCAGCATTGATTACAGTAGGGAAAACATTAGAATCTATTTCAAAAGGAAAGACAACAGATGCATTGAAGTCATTGATGAAACTTGCACCGAAAAAAGCAAATATTGAAAGAAATGGGGAAATTGTTGAAGTGGATATTGAAGAAGTGCAGGTGGGAGATATCTTTGTGGTGAAACCTGCAGAGGCAATTCCGGTAGATGGTATTGTGCTTTCTGGAAATAGTGCAGTTGATGAATCTTCATTGACGGGAGAATCTATTCCTGTAGATAAAAGTGAAGGAGATCATGTATCTGCGGCAACAATGAACCAGTCTGGCTATTTAAGAGCGAAAGCAACAAAGGTTGGAAAAGATACAACTTTTTCAGAAATTATTCAGATGGTTTCTGATGCTTCTAGTACAAAGGCACCGATTGCGCGTATTGCCGATAAAGTATCTGGGATATTTGTTCCATGTGTCATTGTGATTTCGATTGTGGTCATGATTGGATGGCTGTTTGCGGGAAGAGATTTATCGTATGCTTTAGAAAGAGCAATCTCAGTTCTTGTAATTTCTTGCCCATGTGCTTTAGGTTTAGCAACACCTGTTGCCATTATGGTTGGCAATGGTGCAGGAGCAAAGAATGGCATTTTGTTTAAAACAAGTGAAGCATTAGAAAATGCAGGACATATTCAAATCGTTGCATTGGATAAAACAGGAACGATTACAGAAGGAAAGCCAACTGTAAAAGATATTCTGCCTGCTGAAAATGAATATTATGATGAACTGCTGAAAGTGGCTTGTTCCTTAGAGAATAAATCGGAACACCCACTTGCCAAGGCAATCAATACGTATGGAAAAGAACATGGAATACAAATAGAAGAGACAGCGGATTTCAAGGCATTACAAGGAAATGGTGTACAGGCAATAATGCATGGAAAATGTATTATTGGTGGATCAAAGAAGTATATGGAAACAAAAACCAATTTGAAAGACGCTTCTTCTGTATATAATCAAGTAACACAAGAAGGAAAGACGCCATTATTCTTTATGGAAGATGATGTGTATCTTGGAATGATTACCGTTGCAGATCCGATTAAAAAAGATAGTCGAGAAGCAATTCAACAACTGGAAAATATGGGAATTGAAGTTGTAATGATTACAGGCGACAATGAAGCAACTGCCAATGCCATTTCACATCAGGCAGGCGTACATAAAGTATATGCATCTGTATTACCTTCTCAAAAAGAAGCTGTGATTCAGAAATTGAAAAAACGTGGCAAAGTCGCAATGGTTGGTGATGGTATCAATGATGCACCTGCTTTGGTGCGTGCAGATATTGGTGTTGCGATTGGTGCGGGAACAGACGTAGCCATTGATTCTGCAGATATTGTCTTAATGAATTCTAAGCTGAGTGATGTTGTTTCTATGATACGATTATCCAAAGGAACTTTGCGGAATATTCATGAAAATCTGTTCTGGGCATTTGCATATAATGCATTATTGATTCCGATGGCTGCGGGCTTGTATCCTTCCATTCAAATGAATCCGATGTGGGGTGCAGCGGCAATGTCATTGTCATCATTTACAGTATGTATGAATGCATTGCGATTAAATATGTTAAATATTCATGATTCTAAAAAAGATCGTCCAATTAGACATAAAGCAAAACAAGAAAGTGAAGGAGAAAAAGAAATGAAAAAAACGATGAAGATTGAAGGAATGATGTGCTCACATTGTGAAGCATCCGTCAAAAAAGCGCTTGAAGCAATTGATGGCGTAGAAAGTGCAGAAGTTTCTCATGAAGCTGGTACTGCAATTGTTACGATGAGCAAAGAAGTTAGTAATGATGTTTTGAAAAGTGCAGTAGAAGCAAAAGACTATAACGTTACAGGAATTGAATAAGCAATGAAAAAGAGAAGGTTGTCAAAATAACCTTCTCTTTAAATTTCTCCATTTTTACAAATATGTGTCTAATGTATAATCCCTTATAATGATTCGCTTTTGCTACTTTTATACATTTTCTATTCATTTTTTGTTAATGGGGGAGCTTATTTTTTGTTAAGTTGCCGTGAATCGTAAACTACTTGAAACTCCTCACAAAGAATTCTTGTTTGTCCATTGAATTCAGTTTTAGTTTCTTCAAATTCTTTTGTGAAGAATTCTTCATGAACCGCTCTCCAATATGCAAGACTTCTGTCTCCTTCCCCTTCCTTGTAAGCGTGTTCCTCTGATACTTCATTAAACGGAACGACTGTAGTCTTAGTGGTTTGAATAATACAAATTGCCTCATCCTTTGAGTTTAAAATAACACTATAATCACCTGGCTGTGGCAATGGCTCTTCTTCTCCTTCCATAAAATATAAATCATATGCGGATGCAGTTGCAGTCTTGATTCCCTTTAATACAAGGTCTGCCAGCTGATCAGGTGCATCTAAAAATCCCCATGCCATATAAGGAGTATCAATATCTATATTCTCTTTCTCGCAATATGCTTTCCATAATTCTTCTGCTCTCATAATTCTCCAATCTGCAAATCACGATTTGCATAACAGCACTCTAACATATGTTGATAAAAAATACTATTG
>OLNY01000995.1_pt1 | contig 23993 bp, 24 predicted proteins | sample 1671981 | NCBI WGS metagenome assembly OLNY01 (sample SAMEA3136632, study PRJEB25190) | human gut metagenome | biome: human gut; feature: human-associated habitat; material: faeces | place: Austria | collected 2013
GTTATTCACACCAGGTTATCGTTGAGGATACAGATGACATCAAGATTGAAGTTCCTGATCCAAACAAAATCATAATCACAGGCATTGACAAGCAAAAGGTTGGTCAGTTTGCTGCCGAGGTTAGAGAAAAGCGTCCACCGGAGCCATATAAGGGCAAGGGTATTAAGTACGATTATGAAGTTATCCGCCGCAAGGAAGGTAAAGCAGGTAAGGGTAAATAATTAAGGAGTGAATGACTATGGTAAGCAGACCTGAAACAAAAAAAGCACGCATTAAGCGTCATAAGAGAATCCGCAGCAAGATCAGCGGTACTGCTCAGTGTCCACGTTTATGCGTATTCCGCTCCACAAACAACATCTACGCTCAGCTTATTGATGACGTAGCTGGTGTTACTCTTGCTCAGGCTTCAAGCCTTGACAAGAGCATTGAAGGCAATGGCGGAAACAAAGAAGCAGCTAAGGCAGTAGGCAAGCTTATTGCACAGCGTGCAGCTGAAAAGAATATCGTTGATGTTGTATTTGACAGAGGCGGTAACATTTATCACGGCCGTGTTAAGGAATTGGCCGAAGGCGCTCGTGAGGGCGGACTCAATTTCTAAGGATAGGAGGAATAACTTTGGCTAAAACAGTAGAAGTAACAGGCGAATTAAAAGAAAGAGTAGTTACTATCAACCGTGTATCAAAAACGGTTAAAGGCGGTCGTATTTTTAAGTTTGCAGCTCTCGTAGTTGTAGGCGACGGCAACGGCGTAGTAGGCTTTGGTATCGGCAAGGCTGGTGAGGTTCCTGATGCTATCCGTAAGGGCATTGAGGATGCAAAGAAAAACCTTATGAAGGTTTCACTTAGAGGTACAACAATCCCTCATGAAATCGTTGGTGAATTTGGTGCAGGCAGAGTTCTTATGAAGCCTGCAGCTCCCGGTACCGGTGTTATCGCAGGTGGCCCGGTTCGTGCCGTTATAGAGGCAGTAGGTATTAAGGATATCAGAACAAAGGCTCTTCGTTCAAACAATCCTTGCAATGTTGTAAGAGCAACACTTGCAGGTCTTGCAGCTCTCAGAACTGCTGAAGAAGTTGCCGCTGTACGTGGTAAATCCGTTAAGGAAATCGTATAACAGGGAGGTTGTAAACTATGACAATTAAGTTAGTAAAGAGCCTCATCGGCTGTACAAAACCACAGATCGCAACCGCCCAGGCTTTAGGTCTGAAGAAAATCGGCGATGTAACAACTCAGCCTGATAACGCTCAGACAAAAGGCAAGGTAGCAAAAATTTCTCACCTCGTAGAGGTTATCGAAGCATAAGCAAGGAGGTGCGTACTTATGAAGTTACATGAACTTTCACCGGTTGAGGGCTCAAAGAAGGACTCAAAGAGAATTGGCAGAGGTCACGGCTCAGGCTGGGGCAAGACTGCAGGCAAGGGACACAAGGGCCAGAAGGCTCGTTCAGGCGGAAGTATTCGTCCGGGTTTTGAAGGCGGTCAGATGCCACTTCAGCGTAGAGTTCCAAAGAGAGGCTTCAATAACATTTTCGCTAAGAATGTTGTTGCAATTAACCTCAGTACTTTAAACAGAAAGTTTGAAAACGGTGCTACAGTTGACGTAGAAGCTTTAGTAAATGCCGGCGTTATTAAGAACGGTTTTGACGCAGTAAAGGTTCTCGGCAACGGTAAAATCGACAAAAAACTTACAGTAAAGGTATCTGCTTTCTCCGAATCTGCTAAAGCAGCCATTGAGGCGGCAGGCGGAAAGGCAGAGGTGGTATAATTGTTAAAAACAATTAGAAATGCCTGGTCAATACCTGACCTTCGTAAGAAACTTTTATTTACACTTATGATTATCATCGTATTCAGAATCGGTTCAGTTATTCCTGTTCCGTTTCTGGATATGAGTGCACTCGCTACCGCCATGAACGGTATGAACGAGGGCAATACTATGCTTGCATATCTTAACACATTGTCAGGCGGCGCTTTTGCAAATGCAACACTTTTTGCAATGGGCGTTACACCTTACATCAACAGCTCAATTATTATGCAGCTCCTCACTGTTGCAATTCCTCCTCTTGAGAGAATGGCAAAAGAGGGAGAGGCAGGCAGAAGAAAAATCGGTACTATTACCCGTTATGTAACAGTTGGTCTTGGTCTTGTTCAGGGCTTTGCTTATTGGTTCTATCTCCACAGATCCGGTGTTACAGTTTACACAGAGGGTTTCTCACTCTGGTTCTCTGCTATTGTAATTATTCTTGTTTTCACAGCCGGCACAGCACTTATGATGTGGCTTGGTGAGCAGATTAACACAAACGGTATCGGAAACGGTATTTCAATTCTCCTTTTCGCAGGTATCGTTGCTCAGCTCCCTTACACATTAAGTATGCTCGGTCAGTTCTGGAAACTTGCAGGCGAGGGTTCAACACAGTTCTATTTCCTCGTTCCGCTTTGGATTGTTATTTTTGTTGCCATTGTATGGGTTATCACATTTATGCAGGACAGCGAAAGAAGAATTCCGATCCAGTATGCAAAGAGAGTTGTTGGCAGAAAGATGTATGGCGGTCAGTCAAGTCACCTTCCAATCAAGGTTGCACTCGGCGGCGTACTTCCAATCATCTTTGCAAGCTCAATTCTTTCTATCCCGGGTACTATTAATCTTTTCGCAAAGGTTAAAGACGGTTTCTGGGGTGCTTTCTTCAATGCATTTGATACAAGCGGTTGGCTTTATAATGTATTGTACTTTATCTTAATTATAATGTTCGCATATTTCTATACTACTATTCAATACAATCCGATTGAAATGGCAAACAACCTTAAGTCAAACAACGGTACAATTCCGGGTATTCGTCCGGGCGCACCGACAGCTGACTACATAAGAAATATTCTTTCAAGAATTACTCTTATCGGCGCTCTCTTCCTCGCAGTAATCGCACTTGTTCCAAGTATTTACGGTTCTGCTACAGGCATGGGTCGTATGGCTATCGGCGGTACTTCAATCATCATTCTCGTTGGTGTTGCACTTGAAACAGTAAAACAGCTTGAGTCACAGATGATGATGAGACATTATAAAGGTTTTCTTGACTAATTTCTTGACTTATTGAGATAAAAGGAGTATAATAAAATGAACATTATTATGTTAGGTGCTCCGGGTGCAGGTAAAGGCACTCAAGCAGCTGTACTTTGTGAGCATTTTGGAATTCCCACTATTTCAACCGGAAATATGATCCGTGAAGCGCTGAAAAACGGCACTGAGATGGGTTTGAAAGCTAAGTCTTTTATGGACGAAGGTAAACTCGTTCCCGACGAGGTTGTTATCGGCATCGTAAAGGAAAGACTTTCACAGGATGACTGCTCTAAGGGCTTTATCCTTGACGGTTTTCCAAGAACCATTCCTCAGGCTGAGGCTCTGGATAAAATGGGCGTTGAAATTCAGTATGTTATCAACATTGATGTTGCCGACGAAAGAATTATCAAGCGTATGTCCGGACGCCGTGTTTGCGAAAATTGTGGCAAGCCTTATCACCTCACTAACCTTCCACCAAAGGTTGAGGGCGTTTGCGATGATTGTAACGGCACCCTTGTTCAGCGCAAGGACGACCACCCAGATACTGTACTTGCTCGCCTGGCTGTATATCACAAAGAGACTGAGCCTCTCGCAGCTTATTACGAGAAGCAGGGCAAGCTCATTAATGTAGAGGGTAAAGACGATGTAGTTTCTACTACAAAGCTTATCTTAGAAGCAATCGAGGCTTAAGTATGGTTATTGTAAAAACAGCACGGGAAATTTCTAAAATGAAAGATGCATGCAGAATATCAGCGGAGGCACTCCGTGTTGCAGGTGAGGCTGTAAAGCCTGGTATCACCACTTACGAAATTGATACTATAGTTCGCAAATATATCGAGAAACAGGGTGCTACACCCTCGTTTCTCGGTTATGGCGGTTTTCCTGCAAGTGCTTGCATTTCCGTAAATAATGTGGTTATCCATGGCATACCGAGTAAAAAACAGATTCTTAAAGAGGGCGACATTGTAAGTGTTGATGTCGGCGCATTTTACGAAGGCTTTCACGGCGATAATGCCTATACATTTGCCTGCGGTAAAATCAGTGACGAAGCTCAGCGTTTGCTTGACGCAACTAAAGAAGGCCTTTTTGAGGGAATTAAAATGGCTGTTGCCGGAAATCGTGTAGGCGATATAGGCAGCGCTGTTCAGAAGTATGTCGAAGCTCGCAGTTACTCGGTGGTACGAGATTTTGTCGGCCACGGCGTAGGTGCGAAATTACACGAAGACCCAAGTATCCCCAATTACGGCACACCGGGCAGAGGCGTAAGACTGTTGCCGGGTATGACAATCGCTATTGAACCTATGGTAACTCAGGGCTCCTATGAGGTGCGTGTTCTTGATGATGAGTGGACTACCGTTACGGTTGACGGTAAGCTTGCCGCACATTTTGAACATACAGTAGCAATTACTCCTGACGGTCCTAAGATTATGACTCTTTGTGATTAAAGGTGATTTATGAACATTCAAAAGGGTAGCATAGTCAGAGCAAAGTCAGGGCGTGACAAAGGTAAATTTTTCCTTGTACTCTCGGTTGAGGGGCATTTTGCGTTTATAGCAGACGGTAAAACCCGTAAGCTTGAAAAACCGAAGAAGAAAAATTTACTTCATCTTGCGGCTACAACTGTAGTTTATACAGGTTCAGCAGAAACCAATCCGCAGATAAAACGAATTTTAAGTGATTTAAAAAACGACTAACGGAGGTTTATGATATGTCCAAACAGGATGTAATTGAAATCGAGGGTATTGTAAGGGAGGCTCTCCCTAACGCACAGTTTAAGGTTGAGCTGCCTAACGGTCACGTGATCTTAGCTGTTATTTCAGGTAAATTGCGTATGAATTTTATCCGCATTTTGCCGGGCGACAAGGTAACGGTGGAAATGTCACCGTATGACCTGACAAGAGGAAGAATTACCTGGCGTTCTAAATAAGCCGGGGCAATACGACTTTTTAGAAAGGAATGATTAACTAATGAAAGTCAGACCTTCAGTAAAGAAAATGTGCGATAAGTGCAAAGTAATCAAAAGAAAAGGTAAGATTTTAGTTATTTGCGAAAACCCTAAGCACAAACAGCGTCAGGGTTAATTACCTTAAAAACATTAAAACACAGACTACTAATTTAATTTATTGATTTTTGATGGAGGTGCAACTGAATGGCTCGTATAGCAGGTGTTGACTTACCAAGAGATAAAAGAGTTGAAATCGGTTTAACTTATATCTACGGTATCGGCCGTAAAACTGCAGGCGACATTATTGCTGCAACAGGTGTAAATCCTGACACTCGTGTTAGAGATTTAACAGAAGAGGATGTATCAAAGCTCAGAGAATATATTGAGCATCATTGTCGTGTTGAAGGTGACCTTCGCCGTGACATAGCTTATGATATAAAAAGACTTATTGATATTGGTTGTTACCGTGGCGTTCGTCACAGAAAAGGTCTTCCGGTAAGAGGTCAGCGTTCTAAGACTAACGCTCGTACCCGTAAGGGCCCACGCAAAACCATGGCTAACAAGAAGAAGTAAGGAGGGCAATGGATTATGGCAGCACCAAAGGGTGGTAAGAAAGTTATTCGCCGTCGCCGTGAACGCAAAAATATTGAAAAAGGCGCAGCACATATTCAGTCAACTTTTAATAACACAATTGTTACTATTTCCGATACACAGGGCAACGCTGTATCTTGGGCAAGTGCCGGCGAGCTCGGCTTCAGAGGCTCAAAGAAGTCAACTCCGTTTGCCGCACAGTCAGCAGCAGAGACAGCTGCAAAGGCTGCAATGGAACACGGTATGAAGTCCGTTGAAGTATATGTTAAAGGTCCGGGACAGGGCCGTGAAGCTGCAATCAGAGCTTTACAGTCAGCAGGTCTTGAGGTTACTATGATTAAGGATGTAACTCCAATTCCTCACAACGGATGCCGTCCTCCTAAGAGAAGACGTGTATAGTATTTAAAATATTCTATTGGAGTGAAAATAAAATGGCAGTAAACAGAGATCCTATCTTAAAAAGATGCAGATACCTGGGCATTAGCCCTACTGTTGTAGGCATAAACAAGGAATCTTTCAGAAAGCCAAATGCAAATGGTAGAAGGAAGGTTTCAGAATACGGCTTACAGCTTAAAGAGAAGCAGAAGTTAAAGTTTATCTACGGCGTTCTTGAGAAGCAGTTCTATCACTACTATGAAATTGCTACAAAAATGGAAGGTCAGGCAGGTACTAACCTCATCGTTTGTCTTGAAACAAGACTTGACAACATCATCTTCAGAATGGGTATGGCTCAGACAAGAAGAGATGCAAGACAGGTTGTTACTCACGGTCATTTCCTCGTAAATGGTCAGAGAGTTGATATCCCATCTTACAGAGTTAAGGTTGGCGATGTTATCACAATCAGAGACAAGAGCAAGAACAGCGTTAAGTTTAAAGAAATTCTTAACAAGACAAGCGGCAGACTCTCACCAAAGTGGCTCGAGGTAAATAAGGATGAATACACAGCAAAGGTTGTTGCTTTGCCAAGTCTTGAGGACATTGACTACGAAGTAGCTCCTCACCTTATTGTTGAGTTGTACTCCAAGTAATCCCTTTTTTCACAGGCAGGTTACACACGCATTGGCTGCGTTATGCAGCCGCATAATGTTTAGGAGGATTCGCGAATGATCGAAATTGAAAAGCCAAGAATTGAAACCGAGGAATTAACCGAGGATGGAAAGCACGGCAGATTTGTTGTTGAACCGCTCGAGCGTGGCTTTGGCAACACATTGGGCAATAGCCTGCGCAGAGTTTTGCTTTCTTCTCTTGAAGGCTGTGCCGTTACATCTATCAAGATTGACGGAGTTCTTCACGAATTTTCAACTATTCCCGGCGTAAAGGAAGACGTTACGGAAATTGTTCTTAATATGAAAAGCGTTGTTGCAAAGCTTTACGAAACAAGCCCAAAGGTTGTTGAAATCTCAGCACAGGGTCCTTGCGTAGTAACTGCCGGAGATATTAAATGTGACAGCGAGGTTGAGATTCTCAATCCTGAGCAGCACATTGCAACTCTCGGTGAGGATGCAAAGCTCAATATGGAAATCACCATTGACAAGGGCAGAGGATACATCCCTGCTGAACGCAACAAGCTTATTAGCGGCAATAATGTTATTGGCGTTTTACCTATTGATTCTATTTATACTCCCGTATTAAAGGTAAATTACACAGTTGACAACACTCGTGTAGGTCAGATTACTGACTATGACAAACTCACACTTGATGTTTGGACAAACGGTGTTATCAATGCACAGGAGGCTGTTTCACTTGCAGCTAAGGTGCTTACCGAGCACTTAAACCTCTTTGTAAACCTTTCGGATAAGGCTTCAAGCGCAGAGGTTATGGTTGAAAAAGACGATAAGGGCAAGGAGAAAATCCTTGAAATGACAATTGAAGATCTCGATTTGTCAGTTCGTTCTTTCAACTGCTTAAAGCGTGCCGGTATTAATACGGTAGAAGATTTGATCAACAAGTCAGAAGAGGATATGATGAAAGTAAGAAACCTCGGCAGAAAATCTCTCGAGGAAGTAATCCAGAAACTCAATTCTCTCGGATTTAGTCTTCAGAAGGAAGACGAATAAACACTTTAAAAACCCAACGGTAAAGGAGTGAACACAATGCCAGGTACAAGAAAATTAGGAAGAACAACTGCTCAGAGAACAGCTATGCTCCGTGCAATGGTTACATTCCTTCTCGAAAACGGCAAAATCGAAACAACTCTTACTCGTGCCAAGGAAGTTCAGGCTATGGCAGAGAAGATGATTACTACAGCAAAAGAAGATAACCTTCACAACAGAAGACTCGTTTTAGGTTTTGTTACTAAGGAAGAGGTTACAGTAAAGCTCTTTACTGAAATCGCTCCAAAGTATGCTGACAGAAACGGCGGTTATACAAGAGTAACAAAGATTGGTCCTCGTCGTGGTGACGGTGCAGAGATGGCTGTTATCGAGTTAATCTGATTTTTCGGTAATAATATTTGCTGATATACGCTCTCAACTTCGGTTGAGAGCGTTTTTGTGTTTGCTTTAATGTTATGCTTAGATTTTTATGGTTTTGTTCTAAATGTTGGGGTAACAATAATAAATTATGGTTTAGCGGAATACTTCACAAGGCAATTATAAAAGTTTGGTCGACCTTTTCAAAGGTCGTGGGTGTGGGCAAAGCCCACAAATACTTTCCGTTTATGCAATTTAACGATAGCCAAACAGGCGAAAGCCTTTGCGAGAGCAACAAAAGAAAATACACTTCATTTTTCATAGTAAACGCAATGCGTTGACTATGTTTTTAGCGTTTCTGTTTATAATGACTGTCGCCTGTTTTAACAAACTAAGTCTTAACACGCAAACAGCGTGGCTGTTTGCGCCTGATAAATTGTTATATCGAAAGATTTTATGGGCGCTGCCCAAACCCGCAATTTTTGAAAAAATTGAGTAAACTTTTTTGCTTTTAGGAGGATAATTTAGCGTTAGCTAAATTTCAATGCCCAACCGACACTCCGCTAAACAACAATTTACCCCAACTTTTGATAAAGAACCATTTTTATTAAAGGTTTGGTAAATTACGGTTTAACCATTGCTTTGCCAATTAATTATAAAAATTCAGTCAACCTTTTCGACGGTTGAGGTTTGTGGGCAAAGCCCACAAATACTTTGCGTTTACACAATCTAACGATAGCCAAACGGCAAGCTGTTTGGCAGCCTAAACACAACGGTGTTATCCTTTAAATGCGACAGCAACAGGAAAAGCCACTCGTTATATAATTTAAAAAACGACCGCTGTCCGATAATGACAGCGGTCGTTTTGATTATATAATTTTATTACTTGCTTTCCTGCAAAGTTATGGTAACTTTATCTGTACTGCCGTTTGAGCTACGGTAATATTCAAGCTCAATTGTATCGCCTGCTTTATGGCTTTCGAGTATATCATAGAACTCGGCAAAGTTGCTTACCTTTTTGCCGTCGGCACCTGTGATAATATCGTTTTCTTTAAGGTCTGTGTTTGCGCAAGGACCGTCCTCGTCAATGCTGTAAATCGCAATGCCCGCAGGCGTGTTTCCACTGTTCTGTACATTTTCACCTGTAACGCCAATTTTTACTCTGCCCTGCACATAGCCGTATTTCATAATGTCATCAATAACATCTTTTACTGTGGCAGAAGGAATTGCAAAGCCCATACCCTCATAATCTGTAGCGGCTATTTTTGCGGATGAAACTCCGATTACCTGACCGTACATATTTACAAGAGCGCCGCCGGAATTGCCGGGATTAATGGCTGCATCTGTCTGAATGAATTTTACATTTGTCGTAATACTGCTCTGTCTGTCAACTGCAGATACTATACCCTGAGTGATTGAGTTGTTATACTTAACTCCGCCGGGATTACCTATAGCTATTACACTTTCACCAAGTGAAACATCTTTGGAGTTACCGAAGTTTGCGACCTTAAGTCCGCTTGCATCGTCCATTTTCAAAAGAGCAAGGTCTGTGCGTGTATCGTAACCAACAACACCTGCTTTATACTGCTTGCCGTCGGAAGTAACGACCTGTATAAGGTAGAGAGTTTTGCTGTTGCCAACTACATGAGCATTTGTAATCACATAACCGTCTGATGTAATTATAATTCCGCTGCCCTGCGAGGTGCACTGTGAATCATCTGTGATTTCGTCTGAATAGCAAAGAACGCCGACAATAGAATCTGTTACTTCGTTGCTTGCATATTCGGTGTTGTATTTGGAATCTTTGGCATCGCTCGGTTTAGCTTTTAAGTCAATTCCCTCATAAGAAGAATTTGTCTTGTTGCTGTAATCGGATTCATTATGCTCTTGAGCGCTTGAACTGTCATTGTTAAAGTACGGACTGCCACTCGGTAATGTAAATGTATAGCTGTTATTTGCATTATTTTTGTTGTCGTTTGAATTTGACGCAACATAGGCAATCATTCCGCAGATACTGCCTACACAAAGCAATGACAGCACAACTATTATTACAATTATGCCGGGTGTCATCTTTTTGCGTGGCATATTCGGCATTGGCGGTTGTGCGTATGTATTTGAATAATCAACAGGCGGCTTTTGCTGCGGCACATAAGGCTGTCCGTATGGCTGTTGATTAAAGTTTGGCTGTTGATAATTCTGCTGTCCGTACTGCGGTTGATATTGTTGATACTGTGGTGCGTACGGTTGAGAATATTGCTGCTGTGGATTAGCGTATTGTCCATACTGAGGCTGATACACAGGTCTGCCGCCAGCCTGCGGATTGCCGTACGGCTGATATTGAGGCGGTTGCGGATTAAACGGCTGTTGATATTGCGGATTCGGATTATACTGCTGATTAAAGTTTGGGTTGTATTGTCCGTTGCAGCCGTTGTTTTGATAATATCCGTTTTGCTGCGGCTGTTCAAAATTCGGTGTTTGAGGAGCAAAGTCATTTTGCGGTTGCTGAGGTTGAGAAAATCCATTTTCAAACGGTTTTTCAGGCTCAAAATTTCGATACTGCGGTGTTACCGATTGTTCGTTAGTCGTTTCTGCGTTGTTTTCTGTATTTTCGGTTTCAAAAACAGGCACAGGCTGCGGCTCGGTCGGCTTTTCGGTAAAAGGCTTTTCAGGTTCAAACTGATTATTAGAATTGAAATTATTATCCATAAAAATATCTCCTTATTAGTAATGCATAATTCGTAATTGTATAAAATAATTAAGTCAAACTTATATGTTACAAACTTTTTAATTATGAATTACTAATTTATAGCTTTCATAAGTATTATATAACTTTATTGTTTTAAAAGCAACAAAATTATATCACGCTTATGTGAGTATATATTGAAAATTAGGTGATTTTACAAGATTTTTCCTGTAATTTCTTCAAAAAACCAAAAAACTTTTGCAAAAGACTTTATATTTGAAATGATTTATTGTATAATAAAAGTAACTCGGAGCGACTATATTTTTTGTTCCGAAAATTTACTACAAAGGAAGATTAATATGCCATTAGTAAACGCTAAAGAAATGCTTACAAAAGCAAAAGCAGGCCACTATGCAGTTGGTCAGTTCAACATCAATAACCTTGAGTGGACAAAGTCAATTCTTTTAACTGCTCAGGAGCTTAACTCACCTGTAATTCTCGGTGTATCTGAGGGCGCAGGTAAATATATGTGCGGTTACAAGACAGTCGTTGGTATGGTAAACGGTATGCTCGAAGAGCTTAACATTACTGTTCCGGTTGCTCTCCACCTTGATCACGGTTCATACGAAGGCGCTAAGGCTTGCATTAAGGCAGGTTTCAGCTCAATTATGTTTGACGGTTCACACTACCCAATCGAAGAGAACATTGCTAAGACTAAGGAACTCGTAGCTGCTTGTAACATTCTCGGCCTTTCACTTGAGGCTGAAGTTGGTTCAATCGGCGGTGAGGAAGACGGCGTTATCGGTATGGGCGAGTGCGCAGATCCTAAGGAATGTAAAATGGTTGCTGACCTCGGCGTAACAATGCTCGCTGCAGGTATCGGTAACATTCACGGTAAGTATCCTGCAAACTGGAAGGGCCTTAGCTTTGAAACTCTTGATGAGATTCAGCAGCTTACAGGCGATATGCCACTCGTTCTCCACGGCGGTACAGGCATCCCTGCTGATATGATCAAGAAGGCTATTTCACTCGGTGTTTCAAAGATCAATGTAAATACAGAGTGCCAGCTTGCATTTGCCGATGCTACAAGAAAGTATGTTGAGGCAGGTAAGGACTTAGAGGGTAAGGGCTTTGACCCAAGAAAGCTCCTTGCTCCGGGTGCAGAGGCTATCAAGGCTACTGTTAAAGAGAAAATGGAACTCTTCGGTTCAGTCGGTAAGGCTTAATCGTATAGCTTAATATTTTCACAAATTTAAGGCTTCGTCTTTTGACGGAGCCTTTTTTGTGCGCAGACAATATTACACATAACCAATACTTTATCTATTGAAAATTTAACCAAAATGATGTATAATATAATATTAGTACGAAAGAATGTAGTACGCATTATTAATTAAAAAGGAAGTAATTTTATGGCTAAGAAAGAATTTAAATCAGAGTCAAAAAGACTTCTCGACCTGATGATTAATTCAATTTATACTCATAAGGAGATTTTCCTTAGAGAGCTTATTTCAAATGCAAGCGATGCTATTGATAAGCTTTGCTTTATTGCACTTACAGACGATAAGCTTAATATGAGCAGAGATGATTTTAAGATTTTTATAAAGCCCGACAAGGAAAACCGTACACTTACAATTACCGATAACGGTATCGGTATGGATAAAGACGACCTTGAAAACAACCTTGGCACAATCGCATCTTCGGGTTCATACAAGTTTAAGCAGGAAATGAGCGAAAAGCAGGACGATATTGACATTATCGGTCAGTTCGGCGTCGGCTTTTACTCCGCTTTTATGGTAGCAAAGAAAATTACCGTTGTTACTAAGAAATACGGCTGTGACACAGCTTACAAGTGGGAATCTGACGGCGCAGACGGTTACGAAATCACCGAAACAGATAGGGACGAAATCGGTACAACAATTGTACTTGAAATTAAGGACAATACAGAGGAAGAAAACTATGACGAGTTCCTTGAGCAGTACAGAATCCAGGGACTTATCAAGAAGTATTCCGACTATATCCGCTATCCGATTATGATGGATATGACTCACAGCAGAGTTAAGGAAGAAACCAAGGACAGCGAAAAACCGGAGTATGAGGATTATACAGAAACCGAAACTCTTAACAGTATGCTCCCAATCTGGCAAAGAGCAAAGAAAGATGTTAAGCAGGAAGAGTACGATAATTTTTATCGTGAAAAGTTTATGGCTATGGACAAGCCTTTGCATACAATCGTAACTTCCGTAGAGGGTGTTGTTACATACAAGGCATTGCTTTTCATTCCGTCACAGGCACCTTACGATTACTATACAAAGGAGTACAAAAAGGGACTTCAGCTTTATTCAAGCGGTGTTCTTATTATGGAAAACTGCGAGGAGCTTTTACCTGAACATTTCAGATTTGTAAAGGGTATTGTTGACAGCGCAGACCTTTCTCTTAACATTTCAAGAGAGATGCTCCAGCATGACCGTCACCTTATCACTATTGCACAGAACATTGAGAAGAAGATTAAGAACGAGCTTACTTCAATGCTTGCAAATGACAGAGAAAATTATGAAAAGTTCTTCAATGCCTTTGGCAGACAGCTTAAGTACGGAGTATCTGCCGACTACGGTATGCATAAAGAAGAATTACAAGACTTACTTATGTATTACTCTTCTACAGAGAAAAAACTTGTAACTCTTTCGGAATATGTTGACAGAATGAAAGAGGATCAGAAGTTTATTTACTTTGCAGTCGGCGAGAACATTTCCTCAATTGACAATCTCCCACAGACAGAACTTTTGCGTTCAAAGGGTTACGAAATCCTCTATTGTACAGAAGAAATTGATGAGTTCTCACTCCAAACACTTATGCAGTATAAGGATAAGAAATTCTGCTCGGCAACAAACGATGACCTCGGTATTGAGAATGACGAGAACAAAGAGGAAGAAAAGGACAGCAGTGCAATCCTTACTTTTGTAAAAGAAACACTCGGCGACAAGGTCAGCGAAGTTGTTGCATCTAAAAAGCTCGTTTCTCACCCTGTTTGCCTTACCGCAAAGGGCGGCATTTCATTTGAAATGGAAAAATACTTCAATGCGGTTCAGCCTGACAGCGGTATGAAAGCACAGAGAGTGCTTGAACTTAATATGAATCACTCGGCTGTAAAGGCAATGGAAAGCGCAGTGCAGACGGATATTGAAAAAGCAAAGAAGTACGCAGAGCTTCTCTACGATCAGGCTCTCCTCATTGCAGGACTTCCAATTGAAAATCCCGGCGAATATGCAGATCTTGTTTGCAGTCTTATGGTGTAATTAAATAATTATCTTAAAGCGGTTGCATTAGTTGCATCCGCTTTTTTGTTGCAATTTTTGTGTGTGCGTGTTATTATAAAAACGGGTGATTTAATGAAAAAATCCGGAGTGTTTACATTCTTTTATAGGCTGTTGCTCACGCTTATGCTTATGGTCGGTATTAACGGCATTTTTCTTGCAGAGATGCTTGACAGGTGGTATTTGCCGCTTATCAGTGTTTTTGCGTTTGTTGCCGCAAATGTTTTTCCGTCTGGGGCAAAGGGCGGCTATCCGTCTTTTAAATTCAGAATGATTGCACACGGAAGTGAGCTGTTGCTGCAATTTTTAATTACAACCCTGCTTTCGTGCGGAATTTATGTTTACTCGGCTTTTCAAATGTTACCTGACAATTGGGTAAAATGGGCGCTGTGCCTTGGAGGTGCTCTGCTTGCGGAGTTTATTTTGTTTTGGAACGGTATCATTTCCGTTTATTGCACATCGGTTCAACTTGGCATAAAGCATAGGTTTATCGGAATAATTTGCGGTTTTATTCCGATTGTAAATTTATTTTGTCTTGGCGTTATTATAAAAATAACTATGCAAGAGGTTAATTTTGAGATTGATAAAGCCGAACTTAACAGAAAAAGAATTAATGAGAAAATTTGCAAAACAAAATACCCTGTATTGCTTGTGCACGGTGTGTTTTTTCGTGACAGCGCATATTTCAATTATTGGGGCAGAGTGCCGGCAGAGCTTATTGCAAACGGCGCAGAAATTTACTACGGTAATCACGAATCGGCCGCATCTGTAGATGACAGTGCCAAAGAGATTGCCGAGAGAATTAAACAAATCGTTGCGGAAACAGGTTGTGAAAAGCTGAACATTATTGCTCATTCAAAGGGCGGGCTTGATTGCAGAAAGGCGATTGCCTGTTACGGCGTTGAAGATATGACAGCATCGCTCACCACAATAAACACTCCGCATCGTGGTTGCGGTTTTGCCGACTATCTTTTAACAAAAGTTTCGCCTAATGTTAAAAACAAAATTGCTTTTGCATACAATAACGCACTTTTAAAGTTTGGCGACAAAAATCCCGACTTCATCTCTGCCGTAACCGACCTTACGCAGGCAAATTGTACGAAACTTAACGCTGATGTATTTGATTCACCAAAGGTTTATTATCAGAGCTTTGGCTCAAAGCTGAACAGAGCGTCGGGAGGAAAATTTCCGCTTAACTTTTCATACAATCTTGTAAAATATTTTGACGGCGAGAATGACGGCTTGGTTTCAGAAAACTCCTTTGCCTGGGGCGAAAAATATACATACATTACTACAAAAGGTAAAAGAGGTATTTCTCACGGAGATATGATTGACCTTAACCGTGAAAATATTAAGGACTTTGACATAAGAGAATTTTATGTGCAGATACTTGCAGACTTGAAAAAATCAGGTTATTGATAAGGAGGATAAAGATAATATGAAGAGAAAAGACTATATTTCATGGGACGAATACTTTATGGGTGTGGCTATTCTTGCCTCAAAGCGCAGTAAAGACCCGAACACTCAAGTAGGTGCGTGTATTGTAGACAATAACAATATCATTCTTTCAACAGGTTACAACGGCTTTCCTTTCGGCTGTTCCGATGACGATTATCCGTGGTGCAGAGATGGTGAAGACACAAAGTACAGCTATGTGGTACACGCCGAGCTTAATGCTATACTTAATGCAAGAGGCAAAAATCTTAAGGGCGCAAGGCTGTATGTTGACCTTTTTCCTTGCAACGAATGTGCAAAAGCCATTATTCAGTCGGGTATAGCAGAGGTCGTTTATCTTTATGATAAATATGCCGACAGCGCCGCAACTGTTGCGTCTAAAAGAATGTTGCAGTCGGCAGGGGTAGCGTGCCGTAAATTTACTTCCGACAAAAAGAGCCTTTCAATTGATTTTGAAAAGTAATATTAAGAAAAATATATAGCCTTTGACTTGTTTTCGGTCAAAGGCTATAAGATTATTTGAGATAGCATTAATAAATTATGGTTTAGCAAATTGATTTTCCAAGCAATTATAAATGTTTGGTCAACTTTTTCAAAGACTGTGGCTGTGGGCAAAGCCCACAAATACTTTCCGCTTATGCAATGATGTGACCTTTTTGTGTTAAAGTTGACAAATAAAAAAATTTATATTTTTGATGATTGTATATGTAACTGAATTGCACAATTTTGTATTGACAGTAAATTTCATATTTGCTATTATTATATTGAGAAGTATATAAAATATTTTGTCATAATGACAAGGAGAGAAAATAAATGAAAAAATTTTTAGCATCAATTATTGCTGTGGTTTTAGCTGTAAGCGGGTTATCTGTGATTTCAATTACAGCAAATGCGGCAACTATTTTTATAAGCGGCAACTATGAATATACTGTAAATTCAGATGATACCGTAAATATTGCGGGATATAAGGGTATAGCAACCGATATTACAATTCCGTCACAAATTTTAAATAAAAATGTTGTAAAAATTTCTGATAATTCTTTTTACAACAATAGCACATTAACTTCTGTTAAAATACCAAATACAATAAAAGTTGTCGGTTCAATGGCATTTCACAATTGTACAAAACTTTCAAAAGTTACATTACCAAGCAATCTTACGGAAATTGGCTATAATGCATTTGAAGGAACAACAGCACTTACAACAATTACAATTCCAAAAACGGTTACAACAGCCGGTAATAATGTATTTAACGGTTCGGCACTTAAAACAGCCGCTATAGAAAACGGCGCAACAGCAGTAGCAGACAATCTTTTCAGTAACGCTAAAAATTTAACTAAAGTAACAATTCCGAATACAGTAAAGAAAGTAGGCTCAATGTCATTCTACGGTTGTAAAAGTCTATCATCGGTAACATTGCCAAATACTCTTACCGAAATCGGCTATAGCGCATTTAACGGAACAACAGCGCTCACAACAATTACAATTCCAAAAACGGTTACAACAGCCGGTAATAATGTATTTAACGGTTCGGCACTTAAAACAGCCGCTATAGAAAACGGCGCAACAGCAGTAGCAGACAATCTTTTCAGTAACGCTAAAAATTTAACTAAAGTAACAATTCCGAATACAGTAAAGAAAGTAGGCTCAATGTCATTCTACGGTTGTAAAAGTCTATCATCGGTAACTTTGCCAAATACTCTTACCGAAATCGACTATAGCGCATTTAACGGAACAACAGCGCTCACAACAATTACAATACCGAAGACTGTAACCAAAGCAGGCAGTGATGTGTTTGAAAATTCGGGACTAAAAACAGCTATAATCGAAAACGGAGCAACATCAGTGCCGAATAATTTGTTTAGTAAAGCAACAAATCTGACACAGATAACCATTCCAAATACAGTTAAAAAAATAGGTTCAATGTCCTTTTATGACTGTACAAAATTATCCTCGGTAACTTTGCCGAATACTCTTACATCAATCGAAACATCTGCATTTAAAAATTGCCAAGCTATGAAATCTATTACTATTCCAAAGAGTGTTACATATTTTGGTACAACCGCAGTGGGCTATAGTGATGGCAGAGTTATTGACGGATTTATAATTTACGGCTATAAAAATACAAAGGCGCAGACATACGCAACCAAAAATAAAATTACATTCAAAGCATTGCAGGAGGAAACTGTACCTGTAGGTGATATAAATAATGACGGCAAAATAGATGTATCGGATGTTACATACTTACAGATGTATCTTTCGGGCAATTCATCATATGTAATTAAAAATACAAAGGCGGCAGACGCAAACGGCGACGGTAAAATTGATGTTGCCGATGTTACCAAGATTCAGACTATTATTGCTTCGTAATTAAAATTTAATATTAAAAGTACATTAAAGCTGTTCGGGCAAGAGTTACCGAACAGCTTTTTGCTTTTATAAATGATAAAATACGGGAATAAAAAGACAGTAATCGGGATAGAATATTTTTGAATAATCTTGACCGATTTATGGCTGAATTTGAATGACTTAAAAATGCAAAAGCAAAATCACTTGTTAAAACACACAAAATTATATGCGATTTTTGATATAAACTAACTGAATTTCAATTTTAATGAATTTTTTTGAAAGAATTTGCTTGACTTTAACAAAACAGGTGTTATAATGTAGTCAAGAGGTGAGGGAAATGCTTACTCAGGAAAGATACCAAACAATACTTCAAATATTAAGCGAGAAAAACACAGTCACGGTACAGGAGCTTACAAAGCTTTTGAATACATCGGAGTCAACCATAAGGCGTGACCTCACAACACTTGACGAGATGGGCAAGCTTAATAAAGTATTCGGAGGAGCAACCTCAATTCACCAGCTTTCGGGCGTATATGAGGCTGATGTGAAATCAAGAGAAGGTATAATGCTTGACGAAAAGAAAGCAATCGCAATCTATTGTGCAAAACTTATTAACGATACGGATTTTGTATATATAGACGCAGGCACAACCACTGATATTCTCACAGATTACATTACGAACAAAAACGCAACCTATGTTACAAACGGTATTACCCACGCAAAAAATCTTATAAGAAAGGGACTTACAACATACACAATCGGCGGCAGAATCAAACCTGCTACCGAGGCTATTATGGGCGCGGAAGGTTTAAGGTCGCTGAAAACCTTTAACTTTACAAAATCCTTTATGGGTACTAACGGAATTGAATTAAATGCAGGCTTTACCACTCCTGATATGGAAGAGGGCTTGATCAAAGAGGAAGTTATAAAAAGAAGTTATATGTCTTTTGTTCTTGCCGACAATACCAAATTCAGAAAGGTATTTCCGATTACCTTTGCAGAGCTTAAAGACTGCTGTATTATAACCGACAAACTCCCGTATAATGAGTTTTCGGAAAAAACAATAATCAAGGAGGTTATGAAGTGATTTACACAGTTACACTAAACCCGTCAATTGATTACATCGTTCGTCTTGATGAGCTTAAGACAGGCATTACAAACAGAACAACAAGTGAGGAATATTACATCGGCGGCAAGGGAATAAATGTTTCGTGCGTACTTGCCGAACTTGGTATCAAGAGCACAGCGCTTGGTTTTGTTGCAGGATTTACCGGAGAGGCTATTGAAAAAGGTCTTAAAAATCCCAAAATCACAGCAGATTTTATCACACTTAAAAGCGGAATTTCAAGAATAAACATCAAAATCAAGGCAGGCGAAGAAACCGAAATCAACTGTCAAGGACCGCACATAGATGAGGAAGAACTTTTGAATCTGTTTGATAAAATCGACAATATTCAGAGTGGTGATACACTTATCATTGCAGGAAATATTCCAAATACATTGCCTGACGATGTTTATGAAAGAATCATCGAAAAACTTGACGGAAAAGATGTAAGAATTGTAGTTGACGCAACTAAAAAGTTGCTTGTTAATTCACTAAAATACAAACCGTTTTTAATCAAACCGAACCGTCAGGAGCTTTCAGAAATTTTTGACACAACAGTAAAGACAGAAAGCGATGTTGTCAAATATGCGCAGGAATTGCAGAAAATGGGTGCAAAAAATGTTCTCGTTTCTCTGGGCGGCGACGGTGCATTACTTGTTGACGAATTTGGAAAAGTTCATAAAGAGGGCGTTATTAAAGGTCACAAGGTACTGAATACAGTAGGCTCGGGTGACTCGATGGTAGCAGGCTTTGTAGCCGGCTGCATTGACAAAAACGATTACGCCTATGCGTTAAAGCTCGGCAGTGCCTGCGGAAATGCAACAGCATTTTTAAACGGACTTGCCACAAAAGATAAAATTGATGAATTGCTCGCTCAATTCTGAGTGGGTAGAAATAAATAAACTAAAAAGGAGAAGAATTTATGCGTATTACTGATTTATTAAAACAAAGTGCCATAGAGCTTAATGTATCAGTGGCATCAAAACAGGCAGCAATCGACAAGCTCGTTTCATTGCACGACAAGAGTGGAAACCTTGTAAACGCAGCCGAGTATAAGAAAGGAATCCTCGCAAGAGAGGAAATGGGAACAACAGCAGTCGGTATGGAGGTTGCCATTCCGCACGCAAAGAGCACGGCAGTTAAAGCTCCTGCACTTGCTGCAATTACAGTTCCTAACGGTGTAGATTATGAGGCTCCGGACGGACAGCCTTGCAAACTTATTTTTATGATAGCGGCTACAACAGACGGCGATGTTCACCTTGAGGTTCTCGCAAGACTTATGCAGCTTTTAATGCATGAAGATTTTACAGCGAAACTTAAAGCCGCAAAAACTCCAAAAGAATTTATCTCGATTATTGACGCAAAAGAAACAGAGAAGTTCCCCGATGAACCAAAGGCAGAAGTTCCTGCAAAGAAGGGTTACAGAGTTCTTGCTATCACAGCTTGTCCAACAGGTATTGCTCATACTTATATGGCGGCTGAATCACTCCAGAAAGCCGGCGACAGCCTTAACATTCCGATTAAGGTTGAAACAAACGGTTCGGGCGGTGCAAAGAATGTGCTTACCGAAGAAGAAATTGCAAATTGTGACGGTATCATCATTGCCGCTGACATCACAATAAATCTTGCCCGTTTTGACGGCAAGCCCGTTTTACAGTGTGCCGTTTCAGACGGTATTCATAAGCCGGAAGAGCTTATCAACAAGATTGTAAACAAAGAAGTTCCCGTATATCATCACAAAGGCGGTTCTGCAGATGCTCCAAAGAAGAGAGGCGGCACTTACGGTCACCTTATGAACGGTGTATCACATATGCTCCCGTTCGTTGTAGCAGGCGGTATCTTCATTGCAATTGCATTCCTCATTGATATTGCATGCGGTGTTAACGCACAGGAGGCTGGCAGTACATTCGGTACGGTAACTCCTGCAGCCGCATGGTTTAAGACACTCGGCGGTGTGGCATTTAACCTTATGGTTCCTATTCTTTCCGGCTTTATCGCAATGTCAATTGCAGACCGTCCCGGCCTTCTCGTTGGTCTTGTAGGCGGTTTCCTTGCAACATCAGGCGCAACCTTTGCAGATCCGGGTGCTGTTAACACAGTTCCGTCAGGCTTCCTCGGTGGATTGCTTGCAGGTTTCGCAGGCGGTTACTTAATGCTTGCTATTGAAAAAATGTGCGATAAGATGCCTAAGGCTCTTGAGGGTATCAAGCCCGTTCTCATCTATCCGCTTCTCGGACTCGGCGGTATTCTTGTTGTAATGTGCGCAGTCAACCCGTTCATGGGTATGATTAACTCAGGTATGTCAGACGGCCTTAACGCTATTGCCTCTAACCCTGCAATGATGGTTCCGCTCTGTGCGCTCCTCGCAGGTATGATGTCTATCGACATGGGTGGTCCTTTCAACAAGGCAGCTTATGCATTCGCAACACTTAACCTTGCAAACGCAGACGATCAGGCATACATCATTATGGCAGCAGTTATGATCGGCGGTATGGTTCCTCCAATCGCAATCGCTCTTTCAAACACATTCTTCAAGAATCGTTGGACAGACGAAGAAAGAAAGAATGCTCCCGTAAACTATGTAATGGGACTTTCATTCATCTCAGAAGGTGCAATTCCTTACGCAGCAGGTCATCCGCTTCAGGTTATCCCTTCATGTATCGTTGGTTCTGCAGTAGCAGGCGCACTTTCAGCTCTCTTTGGCTGTAAGCTTATGGCTCCTCACGGCGGTATCTTCGTATTCGCAACAATGCAGGGTACATGGTATTTCTACCTCCTTGCTCTTGCAATCGGTGCGGTAATCGGTATGTTTATGCTTGCACTTCTTAAAAAACCTCTTAACAAAGAGATTAAAAAAGTTAAATAAATTTCACAAAAAATCTTCCATTCTTTCTTAAAATATGATAAAATAAACTTAATTCAGACAGGGAGTAGCTCTCCCTGTCTGACACAAAACTATTATAAAGGGGTTTTATATTATGGTATCAAAAAAACTTACATTAAATAATGCATCAGGTTTTCATATGCGTCCCGCATCAGTATTTGCAACAGCAATGGCAAAGTTCCAGAGTGATGTTACAATTGATTTCAACTCAAACAAAATCAATGCAAAAAGTCTTTTAAATATTATTGCAGCTTGTATTAAGTGCGGCAGCGAGTTTGTAGTAGAATGTAACGGTCCTGACGAAGAAGAGGCTCTTGCAAAGGCAGTAGAGCTTATTGAAGGCGGACTTGGTGAATAAAACGGGAGCGTGTCTTTTGGCACGCTTTCTTTCTAAAATTTGAAAGCAGGTGAGATTATGTTACACGGAACACCCGCTTCCGAGGGTATCGGACTCGGAAGAGTAATGATTGTAGAAGAAGCAAAACTTGAATATAATAATGTAACTGTTACGGATACCGAGGCAGAGGTTGAGCGTTTCAGAAATGCGGTTAAAATATTTTGCGACAATACTGCGGCACAGGCAGATGCGCTGAAAGCGTCGGCAGGTAAAAAAGAGGCAGAAATTCTTGAGGGTCACATTCAGATGATGAAAGACCCGTATATGTGCGGCGAAATCGAAAAGTTGATTGATAACGGTCAGTGCGCCGAGGCTGCACTTGAGTATATGTGCGATATGTTCATCTCTATGTTTTCTGCCACAGATGACGAACTTACACAGCAGAGGGCGGCAGATGTAAAAGACTTAAAAACAAGTATGCTAAGCATTTTGCTCGGAGTAAAAGAAGTAAAACTTTCGGCAGCGCCAAAGGGCACGGTAGTTGTCGCAAAAGAACTTACTCCGTCCATGACAGCAGGCATCAATAAAGAAAATATTGTCGGAATTATTACCGAAACAGGCGGCAAAACGTCTCATTCGGCTATCCTTGCAAGGGCACTTGAAATTCCCGCCGTGCTAAGCGTAAACGGTGCGGTTTCAAAACTTTCGGCCGGTGCTTATGTAATCGTTGACGGCAGTGAGGGCGTAGTAATTGATGAGCCGGATGACGCTGTTATTCAGGAGTACAATACAAAGAGAATTAATTTTCTTAAAGAGCGCAAAGAACTTGAAAATTTCAGAGGCAAGGCAACTAAAGCTTTAAGCGGTGAGGAATACGAGCTTTTCTGCAATATCGGCAAGCCGGAGGACGCAATAAAGGCAGTTGATGCAGACGGCGAGGGCGTTGGTTTGTTCAGAACTGAATTTTTATTTATGGACAGAACCGCTTTGCCTACAGAGGACGAGCAGTTTGACGCTTACAAAAAGGCGGCACTTACATTAAAGGGAAAGCCTGTAATTATCAGAACTCTTGACATCGGCGGCGACAAGGAAATTCCTTATCTCGGACTTAAAAAAGAGGAAAATCCTTTCTTGGGCTTCAGAGCAATCAGATATTGCTTAAAGCATAAAGATTTGTTCAAAACACAGCTCCGTGCAATTGTAAGAGCAAGCGCTTTTGGCGATGTAAGAATTATGTTCCCGCTTATTACAGCCGTTGAAGAACTTAGAGAGGGCAAGGCTCTTGTTGAAGAGGTTAAGGCTGAACTTAGGGAACAGGGAGTAGAATTTAACGAAAATATCCCTGTAGGCATTATGACAGAAACCTCGGCGGCAGTTATGATTGCTGATATTCTTGCAAAAGAATCCGACTTTTTCAGCATCGGTACAAATGACCTTACGGGTTATACAATGGCTTGCGACAGAGGAAATGACGATGTTGCATATCTGTATTCTCCGTTACAGCCAAGTGTATTAAGGGGCATTAAGTATATTATTGATTGCGCAAACAAGAATAATATTTCTGTAGGTATGTGCGGCGAGGCAGCGGCTAACCCGATGATGGTGCCGTTACTTATGTCATTCGGACTTACCGAGTTCAGTGTATCCGCACCGTCGGTACTAAAGGTAAGAAAAACAATTTCTACATGGTCAAAGGCAGAGGCAGACAAGGTTGCCGAAAAGGTACTTGCAATGACTACCGAAAAAGAGATAAGCGACTATCTTAAAACTCTTTTATAATTAATCAGATAACAAGTTTCATAATCAAACTCTAAATAATAGTGGTTCTTTGTCAATAGTTGGGGTAATCCGAAAAATGAAATAAAGATATTTAAC
>OLNY01000996.1_pt1 | contig 23988 bp, 27 predicted proteins | sample 1671981 | NCBI WGS metagenome assembly OLNY01 (sample SAMEA3136632, study PRJEB25190) | human gut metagenome | biome: human gut; feature: human-associated habitat; material: faeces | place: Austria | collected 2013
CTCGACCGCTGTGTCTCTTTGCTCTGACGTGTACATTGCTTGTCCTCCTTTCTCCGAGGAATGCTCCCTTGAACGACCACACCATAATAATGCAGGTGACTGCCATCATGATGTCCATGCCGTTCATGGAGTAGCTCCAGCCGTTCAGCGCGGACACGAGCCAGAGCAGGTGGAAGCCTATTAGGGCGGCTATTGCGTAGGGTATGTATTTCTTCACGCCTCGCACCTCCCAGCCCACTGCTCCGCCATTGCCCGGGCGATTCCGGGGAATGTTTTGGAACGAGCTTTGGCACGGCTTCCACCGTGCTGAACCCCAGCTATTTTCCCGCCAGCCTCTTCAAAGTTAATAGGGTGTCCGCTCTTAGTGTATCCGTAAGGCTGAGGCGGCGCAAGTTGAGTTGTCCGTTGAAGCGGTTTCAGCCCTTTCAGCCAGAAGCAGGTGCGCTTCTTTTGGTAGTTCTCTATATCGTCCGGGTTTTCGGCGAAATAATAAGGTTGTACTATCTGGTCTGGCTTTCTCCAAAGCGTGGACATAAAGCCAAGAGGATTTTCGACGCATATGCGTTCACAATCAGCAAGCGCAAATTGCATAAAGAATACAGCGGCTTCAGCAAGCTTCCACATTCGGGCAACAACCTTTTCTGGCGGTGTCATTTTCAGCGACAAATGCCGTGTTGTTACGCTTGAAAGATATGTACACGGCGGGTGCGCTATCAGCATATCCCATCTGTCAGGAATCTCATGCCGCTCGCCGTCCATGGTGACGAATTCGCACCGTCCGTTGATTAGCGGAAGAACATCGCCCTTGATATGCCATTCCGGGTGACCGCCAGAACAGTCCTGGATATCGGCGCTGTATGCTTCGTGTCCGAGCCGGCGCATTTCTTTACATACCGCCTGGGATTCCTCGCAGGCTATTAGTATCTTCATCCCTGATCCCTCTCTGTCCGGCTCTTTAAAAGGTACCGGAGATTGTCGTAGTGATTTTTACTCGAGGCTTTCGCCGCGAGAATCGCCCCGCGCTCGTTCTGCGTAAGGCCTCCCGAATCCACGGATTCCGCGAGCAGCGCTTCCGTGAACTCCATCGTAACGCTGATCCAGCGGAGCAGCTCGGCGCCGTCATTGGTGCTCAGCATTTTGCAGAACTCGGTGTTCAGCTCTGCGAGCTTCTTGCTTAATTCAAATGTTGTCAGCATGGCTCCCTCCGTTTATCTCTTCGATGTCTGCCGCGATCTCGGCTATCAGGTCGATTCTTTCCTGTTCGGTCATGATTTCACCTCCAAAGCTTTCAGTTTCTTCAGCCTGCGCTCAAGGTCTGTGATGTTGAGACCCCATGCTTCGTAGGCTATCTCCGTGTTCACGCGCTGAGCATTCCAGACCGGAGTGTTTCGCTCGGTCATTATCGCCAGAGCCTTGTTTTTCAGGCTCTTGATGGTCGCGGGCGCGAGCTTCCCGAAAAGTTCCCTGATGTCGCTGTTGGAAAGCTCGATTCGCTCGTAGTACAGCCGTATCGCAGTTTCCAGAGATGTTATCTGCGGTACGCGGACTGTCGCTGCTGTTGATGGCATTGTGTTCGCCTCCTTTCGTTATGCGGCGTGTGCCGCTCTCTGTGCTGCCCTCTGATCCAGCAGATACATGAGTGCCGCCGCGAATATTTCCGCCTCCTGCTCTATGACGGCGCTGCTCCATATGGAGTAATCCCCCCTGCTGCTCCGGACGTGCAAACAGTAGTGCCCGATCTCATGCGCCAGCGTAAAACGCTTTTCTGCGCGGCACAGCGTTTCCCGCAGAACTACGATGGCTTCTCCATCGTTTGCGCCTATCAAGATAATGCCTTTTTCACTGGGCTTGAGCATGTCAACGTACTTATTCAGCACTACCCCGCCTATTCCCAGACTTCGGGCAAGTCGGCACATATCCAGGCTGTCTCCCAGCTCCCGCGCGGCTATGTCCAGGATATCCGCAGCATACGCCACGATCTCCCAGCATGGCACCGTTGCACCGCACTCCGGGTCGGACTTTGTTGCGTGCCGCTCGAACGCGCGTAAATACTCGCCTGTGAGGGGTGAACTATGCGCCATGAGTAACACCGCCTTTCAGGTCCTTTGCCCTGTCTATCTGGTTGATAATCTCCAGCAGCTTGCAGATTGAGCCGCCCGCGCTCATGTACTCGCTAAGCATTGCCCCCAGTTTTAAGCCGTTTTCAAAGGCTCGCTGTTCGCCGCCTGCGAGCGGCTCGGTGTGAGAATTGCGCCGGGTTCTCTCGCTCCGCTGTCCCAGTATGTACCCGGTGCGGTACAGCGTTCCCAGCGCTGCGACGGCGGTATAATCCGGGTCGAGGTTCGCGTCGTACTTGGTTATGTACTGGTCGTATATACCCCGCGCGTCTGTCATGTCGGCTATGCGTATGTTCTCATGGCACAGCGTCAGCAGCGCCGCCAGCTCTTCCGGGGTCGTCTTTATGGGTTCTCTCATGATGTTACCCCCTCAGGAACTTGCTGATAAAGTACGTCTGCCCCTTGCCGGTCACTTTTGTCGTGCGGTTTATCCTGACCGAGCCGTCCGGATTATTGACCGTGCTCTCCTTGACTTCGAACAGCCCCATCTCCATAGCGCGCTGTGTGGGCATATTGTGAGAATTGCCGCCCTTCATCAGATAGCCCTCCTGCCTTAACTGCTCGAATAGCCGTTTCTGTCCGGTCTGGACGCCGTTCTGCTTGAGTATCTTCGCAAGGTCGCCTATCAGTATTGAGTTGTGCGCCGTTTCGACTGCCTGTGCGAAAAGCACCATGGGCTTGTCCTGCTCGACCTTGGCTTCCAGTTCAACGCGCTTTGCCTTTTCTTCCTTGAGCTTTGTCGCAAGCTGTATCAGGAAGTCCGGAGAAGTCAGAGCCTGTTCCAGTGTGTCGTCCGTCATGTACGCGCCGTTTCTGCGTATCGTCGGGAGTACCTCGTCAAATACCCAGTGCTCGAACTGCTCCGCCGCCGGGAGCTTGCTGTGCGTTATCAGGCGGTAGACGTTGCCCTCGTTGATGAACTTCGCCTGCTGTTCTCTGCCCATGCTGTCGATGAGGTCGTGAAACGCTACCCCATCTTCTTTGCAATGCCTTGAAAGTGCGTCCTTTGTGTTTGAATACCCGAGCGCCTTTGCGATGTCCGAGCCGCAGAACAGCACCGTGCCGTTCTCCTCGGCAGTCCGTATCTCTCCGAACTGGTCGTTCTTGAAAATCTTTAAATTGTTCATGTGGTTTCCTCCTTAAATCTCTGCAAGTTCCATCTGCTCCCACGGAGAGGTTTCCACGAAATCCTCTATCACGGGAATTCCGAAGTGCGTGAGCAGAAGCTCGGTCTGTTTTGCAACCTTGCGAGGGTGGCTGTTCTGCCGCTCCATGACTATGCGAACATTCTTAATGAGGCTCGATACCTCTCCGGCTGACGTGGATTTTGCGGGATAGTGCTGAAAAGTTGTCTGAGCTTCAAGCTGTTCCTTCATCTTCTCAAACGCCGAAACATACGCCGCAGTAAACAGCACGCCTTTCTTTCCTGTGAGCTTGTTCGCTATCATGTCGCAGCCCTTTTTGGTGATGAGGTAGCAGGGGCGAGTTTCCCCCTTGCTGTCTTTGTACTCTGCACTTACGAAGAAATCAACCAGCGCAATTTTGCTCTCGTTGAGAATCTCGCAGTAGGTGCGGATTGAGCGAAGCAGTTCTTTGTGCGGTCTTTCAATCTTCTCCGCAACCTCTCTGCTGTCGGCGTAGAATTCGCCGTCATAGTTTGTGAGCTGAAATTCTGTCATGTGATGTCCTCCTTAAATCTTGATAGGTTCCAGTAGCTGATCTGCGGTGCAGTGCAGCGCCGCCGCAAGCTTCTTCAGCGTTACGATGTCGGGTTTTCTTGCTCCAGTTTCGTATTGTGTAATCGCACTTGCTGTTATTCCGACAGCCTTTGCTAGTTCTCGCTGGGTCATGTTCTGGTCCTTGCGGTACTTATAGATTGCAGTCATTTTTATCACCTCCGTTCTCACGTTGTGTTATCATTATAACTCACAAAACGTTATCTGTCAATAGGTGAAATAACATTTTGTTAACTTACACAAAATGTGACCTAAATTATTGACAAAGATAACAGATTGTGATATTATAATAGATGAAGACGCAGAACAGCGTAATTAACAGGAGAATGAATATGTTTAGCAATAGATTAAAAGAATTACGTCAGGAAAAAGGATTGATCCAAGAGCGCTTTGCACAAGAACTTAATGTTTCAAAAGGCGCTGTGGCTATGTGGGAAACCGGCAAACGTATACCGGATTCAGAGATGTTAAAAGCAATCGCAAAATTCTTTTCTGTTTCTGTTGACTATTTGCTAGGCGAATCCAAATTCCGCAACAACGAAGAACTAATCAAATATAACGAGGACAGAGCGAACTGGGGAATAAATGACCCTTACTTTGAGGCGGCATTCGATTTTGCAAAACTTCTTACTCCTATCAGAGAAGAACAGGGAGTTTCCCTGTCAGAGCTTGGAAGAGTTATCGGTGCTTCCAAAGAACAAATGCAGGACATTGAGGACGGAGTTCTGCCCATAACATACGAACAGGCGGAAAAGCTGTGCGAACATTTAAGGACAAACGTATCTCAAGTTCTATTTGATAATCAACTCTATGACGATGAGGTTCCGGAGGAATATCACGACAATGTGAAAGCCTGGGAACACAAGAAGAAAGAACTTGAAAAGGAGGCAGAAGCAAATGTTGATGATCTTCATGAGGAGATATTAAATCCAGATATTCTCATGATAGCGCGAGCAGGAGAAAAAATGACGCCTGAACAGGCAGAGAACTTACGGAAGTATGCGCAGTATATGTTCCCGGAGGCATTTAAGAATGATTGATGAAAGCAGACGAGCCGATATTTATAACGTAGCTTTTTTGTTCATGATCGAAAATAATTTGGATACTATTCCAGTTTCCATAGAAAGAATCTGCCGGATACTGAAAATTGAGCTTGTCCCTTTAACGCAAATTTCGTTTGAAACGGGGCTAAGTCAAGAGGATATTTTTGCTTTATGGGGCAACAGGGACGGAGTGCTTCAGTACTTCAACGGAAGGTATAAAATAGCATATAATGATCTGCAATCAGAGGTCAGACGCCGCTTTACCGTGATGGAAGAGATATCTCACTGCCTTTTGGGTCACGGTCTCGACCCAACGTTCAATATGTTCAACCAACACTATGACCGCCAGACATATGCAAGGTATGAGGAGGAAGCTAGAATGTGTGCGGGGCTAGTCCTGTGTCCGCCACAGTACTATTACAACTTTCCGTGTAAGATGTCAAGAAATCTGTTTCAGCAGATGTATAAGGTTTCTGGCAGCTGTGCTGAAACCAGAATAGATATTCTTGCTAAATATGAAACGGAAATCAAGAGAAATGATTTCTATGGAGTTCTTCCAGAGGTAAAATATGAAAATCCATTTTCTCCGTGGCCTTGGGGACTGTACAGACATAATCAGGACAACTACGCCGTAATATAAAAAATCCCCTGCCCGAAAGAGCAGGGGAACATCATAGAAAGGGGAATACCAATGCCAGTAAACAAAACCGGCGTCAAGAAAAACGGCTTGCAGCAGTACCGCGTTCGCGTGAATTACACCGATGCGGCGGGCAAGGCTCGCCAGATTGAGCGCACCGCCTACGGCCTAGCGGAAGCCAACGCGCTGGAGCAGTCCCTGATAGCCGAGTACAAGGACAAGAAGCAGGCAGTTTCGCGCATGACCGTCCAGCAGCTCTACGACGAATACGAAGTCTACCACAGCCACGAAACACGCAAGACCTCCCACGACAGCGCGATGAAGAACCTGCGGCTCCGGGTAATGCCGACTATGGCGGGATATCGCCTTGACAGGCTCTCGCAGCCGGTCCTCGCGAAGTGGAAGAACGACATCGCCGCCAACGAAAAGCTGTCCATAACCACAAAACAGAACGCATACGCAGCGTTCGTAGCTATGCTGAACTACGCCGTGAAAATGGAGTACCTTGTACGCAACCCGCTGAGCGCCCTCGGCAATTTCAAGGCGCCCGATACGATCGAAAAGCCCGCGGACAAGCTGCACTACTACACCTCGGAGCAGTTCCGGGCGTACATCGCCGAAGCAAAGAAAAACGCCCGGACCGTTACGGACTGGGCGTTTTATGTATTCTTCTGTATCGCGTTCTACACCGGGGCGCGCAAGGGCGAGATAAACGCGCTGAAATGGTCGGACATTGACGGGAATATCCTGCATATCCGTCGGAGCATTTCGCAGAAACTCAAGGGCGGCGATGTCGAGGGTCCTCCGAAGAATAAGTCCAGCTACCGCGACCTGCAAATCCCCGCGCCGCTGATGAAGATACTCGCCGAGCACAAGCGCCGTCAGCAGGAGTCCTCCCGGCTGTTCAGCGAGGACTACCGCGTGTGCGGCGGCGAAGCTCCCCTCCGAGACACCTCCATTGAGAACCACAATAAGGAGTTCGCGAAAGCCGCCGGGCTTCCGCATATCCGTATTCACGACTTCCGGCACACGCACGCTTCCCTGCTTGTCAACGAGGGAATAAACATTCAGGAGATAGCGCGCAGGCTCGGGCACTCCGACGTGCAGATGACATGGAACACCTACAGCCATCTCTACCCCCGGGAGGAGGAACGCGCCGTTGCAATACTTGATAAGATCTCCCCAGACTGAGCTACCCCGAAATCCCCGAAAAATCCCCGAATATTTCGAAAAACAGATTTTTTCACTTGAACTCGGATTTATCCACGTTGTTCCGATTTGGCTTAACAATGCGGTTTGTACACCTTGCAGAATTACAACTTTGGCATTCTTGAAACCGAGATTTCATTCCCCCCATCTCCACCAAACAACCAATATGTCAGAATGGCTTAACCGTGCAGTTCGTACTGCATTGTTAAGCCATTTGCTTTATTCTTTTCACCCGATGACCCCATCAGGGCATGCGATAAATCCCGTCACCAACAATGTGGCGGCGCAGGAGTTCCGCGAATATCAGCGCCACCCTAGTGGCTCATCATCTCAGCCATTCCGGAGAACATATCCGCGATGAACCCAGGGGTCTCCGGGAGTTCCTTCATGATTAGCGCCCTGACCTCCGCCGCCGGGGCTGACTCGCTCACTTCAACAGCGCCCCGCACAACATCTCCGATAGCCACATGAGCGCTGGTGGAATATCCCCCGCACGAGATATGAGAAGCATCAGCCGCTCCCCCGACCGCGTACATTCCGCATGCTGAGCCGCCGAAAGCAAGCCAGCCCGCAGACGCCCCTCCGAACGCGATAACCCCCGCCGCGAGCGCTCCAAATGCAAGCACCCCAACCGAGAAAGTCCCCAGCGCCAGAAGCCCCGCAGAAATCAGCCCGAACGAAACCACCCCAACAGACAGGAATCCCCCGGCAACAACTCCCACCGCCTTGTTACCCAGAGCGAAAATTCCCTTTGCAGTGTACCTTCCGGCTCCAAAATTTATATGTACCAGCGGAAGCCCCCGGACGGTCCGCCTGCTTTTGTACTCAAAGTGCAGCCGGTACCTCAGCAGTTTAGTATCCTGTATCGCTTCAGCGGGTTCGGAGGGTTCGGAGGGTCTGGAAGCCTCCTGCGGCTCCCCCTTTATAAGCTCGTCGGTGCTGACTCCGAATATGTCGCTCATCATAGCTAGCTTCTCAAGCTCCGGAGTAGTGGAGCCAAGCTCCCATTTGGAGACGGTCTGACGCGTCACGCCGAGCCGCTCCCCGAGTTGCTCCTGCGACCAACCCCTTGAATGGCGCAGCTCTGTCAGTTTCTCTGAAAATTTCATATTATTACCTCCTGGTTTTTGTATGCCTTGTGCTATAAATATACCACAATCGGCGCTGAATGTCTACCAATTTCCGTTTGAAGTCTGTCAACCAAACTTAACATCGGCTCTGTTATGCGGTTTTCAGACATGTGACAGAATTAGTGGTCCACCACGCCTCCAACAAAAAGTACTTGATTTTTTAGGAATTATGTGGTATATTATAAGTAGCACATTTCCCGCCGGTAATCGGCGTATTATACGTATTATATATGATATGGAGGTAAATAATGTCCGTTAATCTTCAGAAGGGTCAGAAGGTCGACCTTACCAAAGGAAACACCGGCTTAAAGACCATACTAGTAGGCCTTGGCTGGGACGAGGCCCCCAGAAAGTTCTCGCTTTTCTCAAAGCACGAGGATATCGACTGCGACGCTTCCGCGCTGCTGATAAGCGCGCAGACCGGCAAGCTGAACGGTCCTGTGGACGTCGTATATTTCGGTAATCTCACCCACCAGACCGGCGCAGTCCACCACATGGGCGACAACCTGACCGGCGCGGGCGACGGCGACGACGAGCAGATACTCGTTGAACTCCCGAAGCTTGGGAACGCATATTCAAAGATAGTATTCGTTGTGAACATCTACCAGGCTATGCAGCGCAAGCAGCATTTCGGTATGATAAAGAACGCCTTTATACGCCTCGTTGACGCGGAAAAGGGCGTTGAGCTGTGCAGGTACAATCTCTCGGAGAACTACGACGGAAAGACCGCGATGATCTTCGGCGAGATCTACCTTTACAACGGCGAATGGAAATTTAACGCGATCGGCGAGCCTACCAACGACAATGGTATCTCGGAGCTTGCCGCAAGATATCAGCGCTGATTTTAAGGAGGTTTTATCATGACAAAGAAGCTCGTAATTATCGCAGGGATAATCGGACTGGCAACAATAGCAGCCGCAGCGGTTGCGTTCTTCCTCACCAAGAACAAGACCATCGCGGAAGCCCTCGACTGCGAAGAAGACGACGAGATCTGATCTCTGTGACCCAAGCAAACCGCCCTGTTGAATGCGGGGCGGTTTTTATTTCTATATTTCAGGAGAACACCATGGCAAAGGAAAAAGAAGTCAAGACAAACGCAATGCGCATGCTGGACAAGCTCAAGCTTCCCTATAAGGTCCACCTTTATGAATGCGACGAATTCATCGACGGCGTACACATCGCCGAACTCCTCGGGGAGAGCTGCGACAGCTGCTTCAAGACCCTCGTCACCGTCGGCAAAAGCGGGAACTACTACGTTTTCGCCCTGCCCGTCGACAAGGAGCTCGACATGAAAAAGTGCGCCCGCGCAGTCGGCGAGAAATCGCTTGAAATGGTGCATGTCAAGGATATCAACGCCGTGACCGGATATATCCGCGGAGGCTGCACCCCCATCGGAATGAAGAAGCAGTACAAGACCGTTATACACAAGTCCGCACTGGATTTCGAGCAAATGATAATCAGCGGCGGAAAACTCGGCGCCCAGCTGGAGCTTGCCCCCGCAGACCTCGCGAAAGCCTGCAGCGGCTCCTTCGAGGATATCATCGCGGAATAACGCCTTACGCTGCCGCACGCCCGGCGCGGGACCCAGACTACATGAGGTCACCTCTAAAAACCTTGTTTGAGTGAAAATGTGTATAGCACACCGACTGCTTCTTCAAACCTCCTCGTAAGGCATACAGCCTTACTTCGTCGGCTTTCATCGCATTCGGCGCACTCTACCCATTTTCCCTTTTCAAACCGTTTTTTAGAGGTTCCCATGAATAACTTACGGAGAACACTATGAAAAAACTCATCGCCGCAGCAGCGGCTCTACTACTTACGGCGGGTATAGCGGGACTTACCGCATGCTCCGGCAGCGCCGAAGCCTCCGTAGCTTCGACGAAATCCGGCAGCGAACTCACCGCGGCGGGAATAAAGCTGAACCTCCCGGAAAACTGGACCGCGACAGTCGGCGACAAGGTATACGAAATAGTGCTTGACAGCGCAGGTTCCGGCAGCTCGTCCGACGTCGAGTCGTTCAAGAAGCTGTGCGAGGATAACGGAACAGCCTACCTTGCGTACGCCGTGAACTCCGAGGGAACCGCGGTGCTGACCCTCACGTCGCTCAGAATAACCCCCGACGAAACCACCGGCGAGATACTCACCGCCGGGGACTACGCACGCCAGAACCACGATACCGCAGTATTCAGCTATCAGGCAAGCGGAATGTACATCAGGAACTCCAGCTTCGGCGAGGAGCAGCTTGCAGGCAGGAGCGGATACCTCTCCCACTTTGAGCTGTGCTCCGACGAGGAGGTTTCGGAGCTGATACTGGGTCAGTCTGAGTTCACCTTTGAGCAGGACGGAAAGTTCTACTCCATTCAGACCTACTACCACAACGAGACCGCCGCCGCAGACGTCGACGAGATACTCGCCAACATGACCGCGCAATGAGAGATATCCGCAGCATAAAAGCCGCCGTTTTCGACCTCGACGGAACTCTCCTTGATTCTACCGCCGCATGGGAAGGTCTTGGCGAGCGCTACCTCGCCGGGCGCGGGATAACTCCCGAGCCGGGGCTTGACGAGAAGCTCCGCTGCATGGCCCTGACCGACGGCAGCGCGTATCTGAAATCCGCCTATTCCCTGCCGGAGCCTCCCGACGAGATACTCCGGGATATCCTGCGCGGAATCGAGGAATTCTACCTAGCCGAATGCCCGCTGAAACCCGGCGCGCAGGAGCTTCTCGTGCTGCTCTCGCGGCGCGGAGTGGGTATTTCCGCAGCCACCGCCGGAGATGAGCGCCTTGCGCGCGCCGCATTAGAGCGTCTCGGGGTGCTCGGGTATTTCTCCGCGCTGCTGACCTGCGAAGGCTACGGCGGCAAGGACAAGCCCGATATATTCCTGAATGCGGCAGCCGCTGCGGGCGGGATTCCGGAAAACACCGCGGTTTTCGAGGATTCGCTCCATGCGCTCCTCACCGCGAAGCAGGCGGGATTCCTTGCCGTTGGGGTGTACGACCCCGGCGAGCCTCAGCAGGAAAAACTCAAAGCCAGCGCCGACTACTATTTCAGAAACCTGTCCGACTGCTCCGGGCTATTCCTGGCTATTCCGGGCTATTCGCTGAGCTTTAACAGCGCGTCCGCCATGCAGTCGCCGAGAAGCTCCCCGGAGTAGACCGCTTCGTCAAGCGAATTCGCGTGGCTGCCGACCTCTATCAGCAGCGACCCCGTGGAAATATGCTGATTGTAGTTCCGGTAGTCGAACAATATAGGTCTGGCAAGCCCGGGATACAGCTTCTCAGCCGAGCTTTGTATCATGCACGCCAGCCTGAAATTCTCGAGATATTCAGGCATATTGCCGAATCTTCCGTCATCGCAGCCGGTTATCACCATGAATTGCGCGGCGTTCCTGCCGTTTATCTCCGCCACCGGAGCAGTCCGGCTGCCGTCCGCAGAGGATATCGCGTCCCGGTGGAGGTCGATTATAACCTTTATCGACGGGTATTCCTCGAGCGCCGCGCGTATCGTAACTTCGCTGCGGTCGTACGCGCCGGTGTACGCCGGGTAGTCGTGTATCGTGCCGTCGTGCAGCACCGATATCCCGTGCTCTGCGAGCTTCTGCGCGAGCGCGTCCCCGACCCGGATCATGTTGTAGTCAGGGTCGCGGGTACGGAACGGGTATTCTGCGTCGTAGTAGCTGCGCTGGTACGGCTCGTAGCTCTCTGTGGTGTGCGTGTGGACTATCAGCACCTGCGGAGCCTGCACGTCCGGCGTTACCACTATGTCCGGCTTGGACTCCGCGGCTGCGGTCAGCTTCTCGGCGCTGTCGGAGGTGCAGTTCCACACCATTCCCCCGCCCGGGAGGTCTATGTAGTCGTCGCCGACGTAATCGCCGTAGTGCTTCCGGTATATCGGGCCGCTCCTGTTCCCCGCTGAGGTGCGGTCAACTCCGTCGTCGAACTCCGCAATGTTCTGGGTTATTACCCGTGCATACGGCTCTGACGGCGCTTCCGATGTAACAGCGGTCGGCTCGGGCGATTCCGGAGTTTGCTCTGTTTGCTCTGTTTGCTCCGCTGTCAGCTCCGCCTCCTCGAGGGTGAGTTGAAGCTCGGCTGCCTCGGTGCATTCCGGCGGAGATTCCTCTGTCAGCGGCTGTTCTTCCTCTGAAAAGATGGGGTTTCGCGCCGGAAACGCCGTCGTGTTGTCCGGGAGCTTTATCCCGGCGGTCAGCAGCGCCGCGTGACGTGCGGCTCCCCATGTGACGCTTACCGCGTCCGAAGGGCTTGTCCCTCCGGCTGCAAGAATTGCAAATACCGCTGCGGTGGTTCCTGCGGCGGTAATTATTTTTTTCCGATCCATGCTGTTTCCCCTCCGTGTATCCAGATATATGTATCTACATCTGCTTCATATATATGCGGATAACAGAAGAAATATTCCATGAACTTTACGACAATTAACGACTATATAAAAATATCCCCTGCGAAACAGCAGGGGATATCTGAATATCAACTTGTGAGCCTGACCGCTGGAATTACTCAGCGTCGAGAGTCTCGTTGTCCTCCATGAGTGCCTTGATGGAGAGGGAAACTCTGTTCTTCTCGGTGTCGATGTCGATGATCTTAGCCTCAACTTCCTGGCCAACAGTCAGAACATTGTTGATGTTGGTAACTCTCTCAGTGGAGATCTGGGAAATGTGGATCAGACCGTCAACGCCGGGAATGATCTGTGCGAATGCACCGAACTCAGTAATGCTTACGATAGTAGCCTTGATAACATCGCCGATCTGGTACTCCTCAACGAACTTTGTCCAGGGGTTCTCATCGGGATCCTTAGCGGAGAGGGAAACTCTCTTCTTCTCAGGATCGAAGGACTTAACGATAACGGTGATCTTGTCGCCTTCCTTAACGATGTCCTTGGGGTGGCCGACTCTGTTCCAGGTCAGCTCGCTGGTTCTTACCAGGCCGTCAACCGGACCGATGTCAACGAATACGCCGTAGTCCTCGATGGAGCGAACCTCGCCCTCGAACTTCTGACCAACCTGAATGCTCTCCCAGAACTTAGCTCTCTCAGCGTCGCGAACCTCTCTGGCAGCCTGACGGATAGAACCAACAACTCTGTTGCGCTGCTCGTTGATCTCGATTACCTTGAACTGTACGGTCTTCTTAACCAGATCCTCAAGCTTGCCGCTTCTCGGAACGCCGGTCTGGGAAGCAGGGATAAATACTCTTGTGCCGTTAGTTACGACGATCACGCCGCCCTTGACTGCCTGTGTAACCACGCCCTCGAGAGTCTCGTTAGCTTCCTTGGCTGCGGCGATCTTCTCCATGCCCAGCGCGGAATCTACTCTCTTCTTGGAGAGGAATACAACACCCTGAGAATCGTCTACCTTTGTAACGATAGCGTCGATCTCGTCGCCGACCTTAACGATGTCCTCAACCTTAGCGTTGGGGTCGTTTGTCAGCTCGTCGAGGGGTATGTAACCCGTGTGCTTTGTACCCAGCTCTACAACAGCCTCGTTCGGCTTAACGCTTACAACTGTTGCCTTAACTTTGGCGCCGTTATATAATCTCTTGCTCTCGGACTGCTCGAACAGTGCTGCAAAGCTCTCCTCATTTTCATTATTGTTGATGATCTCGCTCATTTTTAAATGAACCTCCTTTATTGTATAGGCGGGAGTTGAAGCTCCAGCCGTTATTCCGATAATACTATCGGAGTGCAGACCACTGATGATCTGCGGGGAAAGCTCTGAGGCACTCTCGATGAACACTGTGCGGCAATATCTCGAACAGATTTCAGCTAACTTTCCTGTGTTTGAGCTGTGCCTTCCTCCGACTACCAGCATAAGGTCAGCCCGTTTTGCAAGCTCCTCTGCGTTAGCCTGGCGCTCTGAGGTGGCGTTGCATATCGTATCGTATATCTTCACGCAGCTATATTCTTCCCGGATAATCTCCGAATATTCCAGAAATCTGCTGCGGTCGAAGGTGGTCTGTACAACGAGGATCGCTTCCCCGCCGGAAGCCCTGCACTCATCAAGAACGCTCCGGACTTCATCGAGCGCCATGCACGCGGCTGCCCTGCAGTTCGCATGCCCCATAATGCCCTGTACCTCCGGGTGTCCCCCGTCGCCGAGAATGATCACCGTGGAATCCGCGGGCTGCTCCGACACTATTTTGTGGATACGCTTCACAAACGGACAGGTCGCGTCCAGCAGCACGGAGCATACCGCCTGCGCCCTTTCCTCGGTATCCCTGCCGACCCCGTGGGAACGTATCACCAGGGGCTTCCCCTGCGCGTCCTGCACGTCTGCGGCTATATGAACTCCCCTTTTTTCAAGGGAATCGGTAACTATCGTGTTATGGATAAGCGGACCCAGCGTGAAAACCTCGCCGTATTTATCCGCCGCCTGCCCGGTAAGATCTATCGCGCGCTGAACGCCGAAACAGAATCCGGACTTATCCGCGGTCTCAATCAACATCAGGCATGTTCTCCCGGAGTTTCGCTATCTCGTCCATTATCGTGGAACTTACCTGCTTAAGCATCTTTCTGTCGCTTATGTCGACGTCGAAATGCTTCGCCGGGATCTTCTCCCCGATCGAGATGTAGATATTCTGGCGGAATTTCTTCCTGCCGTACTGGATATACACCGGAACCACCGGCACCTTAGCCTGCGCCGCGATAAGCGTAACGCCGCTTTTCGCCCTTCCGAGCGTGCCGTCCTTGGAGCGGGTGCCCTCCGGAAAGATAACGAATATACGCCCTTCCCCGAGGCTCTCCAGCGCCTTTTCGATCGCAGTGTTATCCTTCGCGCCCCGCCTTACCGGAAACGCGCCGAGCTTGGAAATAAGCCACGAAAATATCGGGTTTATCTCGAAAAGTTCCTCCTTCGCCATGAAGGTGTACTTCCCCTTGAAGGTGATGCCCACCACAGGCGGATCGTTGTTTGACACATGGTTGCTGGCGATTATGTAACCGCCCTTTTCCTTGGGGATATTCTCCCCGCCGATGACATGTATATGATAAACGATGATGTAGAATAATCTTGCGCAATTCCGGAGAAACGAATAGAACATCAGAGCTTCTCCTTTATTAAGCTGCAGATCAGTTCGCAGGACTGCTCAAAATCCAGCCCCGAGGTATCCGCAAGCACCGCGTCGTCCGCCTGCTTCAGCGGAGCCGCCGCCCTGTGCGAATCGTCGTAGTCGCGCTTGTTGAGATCCGCGAGGACCTCCTCGAACGTGGTCTGTACACCCTTGGCGCAAAGCTCGTCGTAACGGCGCTTCGCCCTTATCTCCGGCGCGGCGGTGAGAAAGATCTTCACCTGCGCGTTGGGAAGAACGACCGTTCCGATGTCGCGACCGTCCATGATAACGTTGTTTTCAGCGGCAATACCGCGCTGGATACCCAGCAGCGCCGCCCTGACCTCCGGCACGGCAGAAACCGCGGAAGCCGCCATCGAGATCTCCGGCAGCCTTATCTCCGAGGAAACGTCCTCGCCGTTGAGGTAAATATGCTGAACGCCGTCGCAAAGCCGTATTTCGGGCTTTATCTCCGGCAGCCTGGAAGCGATATCGGCAGGATCCTTCATATTAGTGCCGCACCTGTGACAGTACAGCCCAACTGCTCTGTAGAGCGCCCCGGTGTCCACATAAATGAACCCGAGCTTCTTTGCCGCCTCCCGTGCTATGCTGCTTTTTCCAGCTCCTACGGGGCCGTCGATCGCCGCCGCGATATGCTTTTCCGGCATAAACATCACCTGAACGAACCACTATGCAAGTGGCTGAAATGTGAAAAAATGTAAATAGGCGAAACTACCCCCTACATTTATTCAATTTATTATAGCACACCTCAAAAAAAATTGCAAGTGTTTTTTTGCAATTTCATTGAAATTTCACGCAAAAAGTGAAAAAAACTGTCGCAAGTGCCGATTTCCGGTCGGAAAATTCACGCCTGCGAAACAGCGAGCGCCGCGGAGTACGCCGTAGCGAACGCGATCTGCAGGTTGAACCCTCCGGTGTAGCCGTCGCAGTCGATGATCTCCCCTGCGAAATACAGCCCCGGACACAGCCTGCTCTCCATCGTGTTGGGGTTTATCTCCTTCACGGAGACGCCGCCCCTGGTGATGATAGCCTCCTCCACCGGGCGGAAGCCCCTGATATGCACTGTCAGCCCCTTGAGGAGCCTTCCCAGCTCGCGGCGCTGCTCCTTTGTAACCTCGTCGACCTTTTTGTCGGCGGGTATCCCGGAAAGCTCCGCCACTACCGGTGCGAGCTGCGCCGGAAGAAGCCCCCGGAGGCTGTCCGCGAAGCGCATTCCCTTGCGCTCCCCGAAATCCCGGAGGATACGCGCGTCAAGCTGCTTTTCCGACAGCGCGGGCTTCAGATCTATCACGACCGAGTATTTCCCCGGCTCCATCGCCGGAATGTGCGCGGAAGCGCTCAGAATCGTGGGACCTCCCACGCCGTAAGCGGTGAAAAGAAGCTCCCCGAAATCCTCGTAAACGGCTTTGCCGCCGCACATCAGCTTCATCGAAACATTGCGGAGGTCAAGACCTGCCGCGCGGCTCACCCAGCGCTCCTCGGTCTCCATCGGGATAAGCGACGGCGAGCGCTCCGTGACGGTATGCCCCGCCTGCTGCGCGAGGGCGTACCCGGAGCCGTCCGAGCCGGTCAGCGGGTAGGAAAGCCCTCCCGTCGCGAGCACCACCGCCCGCGCCCGGACTTCCCTGCCGGAGATCAACGCTCCGGCGCACCTGCCGTCCTCGATAACCAGTCTGGTGCAGTTCCCGCGTATTATCTCCACGTTCAGCCTGCGGAGCTGATTTTCAAGCGCGTTAACCACGTCGCCCGCCTTGTCGGAAACAGGGAAAACGCGCTGTCCGCGCTCGGTTTTCAGCGGAACTCCCAGCCCCTCGAAATACTCCATCACGTCCGCGGGGGAACACTTCGAAAGCGCGCTGTAAAGAAACCTGGGGTTTCGCGGAACGTTTTTCAGCACGGTCTCGGGATCGCAGTTGTTCGTGATGTTGCAGCGCCCCTTGCCGGTTATCCCGAGCTTCCGCCCGAGGGATTTCCCGTGCTCCGCGACGGCGGCGGAAAGTCCCGTTTCAACAGCGCGGGCGGCGCAGTACATTCCGGCTGCTCCGCCCCCGATTATCAGTATATCAAACATCTTTCTTGTAAACGTCGTTGTTGTCCCAGAGGGTCTCCAGCTTGCGGAAGGTCTGCTCCACGCGGCAGCGGTTGCGGTTGGAAACGGATACGATAAGCGCGTTGAGAAGGCTCATCGGAGCTACCAGGCTGTCCACGAAGCTAACCATGTCGGAATAAGCGCACAGCGTCGTGTGAGCGTATTGCGCCAGCGGGGAATTCTCGCTGTCGGTGATGGCGATTATCTGGGAGCCGCAGTCATGCGCGAACTTGCACGCGTTGATGGTGCTCTTTGCGTACCTCGGGAAGGAAAGCCCGATGAAAACGTCCCCCTCTCCTATGTGGATCATCTGCTGGTAGATCTCGCTGGTCGCAACGGAGCCGATGAGCGTCACCTTGTCGAATATCAGCCTGAGATAGTAGTGCATGAAGCTTGCAAGAATGCCGGAGCTCATAGCGCCCTGAATATAGACGCGGCGGGCGTCCACGATGGTGTTCACGGCGTTGTCGAAGGCCTCGCGGTCAACGTTTTCGAGGGTATGGCGTATCTTATCCATATCCTGGGTGAGGACTCCCTCGATGGGGTCGAGGTCGCCGATACGGCTTCTTGTAACGTCCATGCGCTGAATGGAGGTCAGGCGGTTCTTTATGTGGCTCTGGAGCGAGCGCTGGAGCTGCGGGTAGCCCTCGTAGCCAAGCTCGATAGCAAAGCGGACAACGGTGGATTCGCTGACGTTCACGGCGTTGCCGAGCTTGAGCGCAGTCATGTACGCCGCCTTTTCGTAGTGGTTGAGAATATAATTCGCGATGAGCTTCTGACTTTTTGAGAAAGTCGGCATCATCTGTTCTATCTGTTGGAGAAGATCTTCCTTCATTCCTGCACCTCTTTGTGTGTTTTTTTCTGTAAATAATTCATGCGATTTCCCAGACGGGAAACCGCTCCTGCTTATATCATACACCATTTGCAGATTTTTTGCAAGCGGTTTTAAAAAATCTTTTATAAATCAAGAACCATAGCAGGTTATTTTTCCCTTTTATTCACTAATAATGTGTAAAGGCGGAGGTATTTCGCCGCCGCCTTTGAAAGCACAACATCGGATTTACTGCAAAATCACTCGAGGTATTCTCCGACTATCCGCACCATCATATCATTGAGCTTCTCGACATCGTAGCTGCCGATGGTGGGTTCAATGTGGTCGTACCCTATGCCGCTGTCGTTGGTGAGGAACGTGTAGGTGCCGCCGGTTTTCAGCGCCATGCTCCGCAGCAGGTACTCGCAGGACTTGTCAACGCCGCTCGCCGCCACCGGAACTATGCGTATGCCCTTTTCAGCGGCTTCGCCGACGTGCTTCACCGTTTCGTCGATTATCTGCACGTCCCCGTGCGGCGGAGCGTCCAGCACAAGGAACATCACCTTAACGGAATCCTCGTCCCAGTTGTGGGAAACCGCGCTCTTCAGCGCCGTGTGCACCGCCTCGGGAGTGTCCCCGCCGCCGTCAGCGGTCTGCTCGGATATCGCCGTTACCGCCGCCGCGAGGTCGGTGGTGAACGGGTATTCCCGCACTACGTACTCGTCGCCCTCGTCGCGGTAGAAATTCACGCTTATCCGGGTCGGGACATTCGCGTTTTCACTGCGGATACGCGTCACCACGTCCTCAAGTTCGCATACCAGGTACTCAAGCTCGTCGCCCATGGAGCCTGTGGCGTCGCACATTATCATCAGGTCGAGTGACTTCGAAACGGGTTTCGCCGCGCCGTCCAGCGTGAATTCCGGCTCGATGCCGCCGTTTACCGTCTCCGTGAACGTCTGGGTGCTGCCGCCGTATTCCACGGTGAATTCCTCGGCGCCGCCGGACATTTCAGACTTCGCCCAGAACAGGTACGCCCTGCCCTTGTTGTCGGTGACTGCGGAAGTCCCCATTCCGGAGACCTTCGCGCCGGAAACCGCAGCGCCGGAGCTGTCCCTGACCGTCACAGCAGCGCGGTACTCCATTCCGGTGCGCCAGGTCTCCAGGTATCCCGCCCAGTCTGCGCCGTAGTTGCTGCTGGAATACAGGCTGTTCCAGAAGTCCCAGTTTTCGTTGTCGTTCCACTCGCCGCCAGTCAGAAGTCCCGCGCGCGGGTCTATCCACGGCTCCTCAGGCTCTATCGGGTCTATGGGTCCGATGGGGTCGATGGGGTCTATCGGAACTAACGGGTCTGTCGGCCCGGGGCAATCTGCAAAGCCGTCAGCCGCCGCCATTTCTGTGTCCGCGAATACTTCCCCTTCCGGCAGCGCCATGCCGCTGTCACCGCTCTTAACTCCTCCGATGTCGGTGGGGGCGTAGTCGTCTGAGGGCGACTCATCTGCGGAGTACTCCGGCGCAGCAGTTGAAGGCGCGGCGGTAGACATAACCGGAGAAGAAGCCGCTGAATCAGCGGAACTAACCGGACTAACCGAACCTGCTGAACCACCTGAACCACCCGAATCAGCAGAAGCCGCAGAGGAATCCGGGACGGAAACGCCAGCTCCGGAAGCGCCGGGAGTTCCGTGCTCTGCGGAGCTTGCAGGGCTTGCGGAACCTACGGAACCTACGGAACCCGCTGAACCCGCTGAACCCGTCAAAACCGCCGAACCTTCCACAGAGTTTCCGCCGGAAGAACACCCTGTAAGCAGCGCCGCAGCCGCCAGCAGAGCTATAACAGAACGTCTTTTCATAATCACCATACTCCTTTCGTGGGGGGAATTTGTATATAATACCAGGAACTCCCTGAAAAGGTTGCATTGAAATTCAGATACGCAGGCTTATAATAGGTATTATATATGACGATTGTGTAAAATGCATATAAATTCTCCCGGTTCATCAGGGCGCATTTTTTCCCGGAAAGGTTGAAATTATGCAAAAATCCTGCAATCGGTTGAAAACTCATGTTTATGTTGATTATTTTGTTGAAAGTTTTTTGTGTAATCTTCACAAGTGCAGGGCGAAATGAAAATGATTTATTCTGCAAAAAACTGAAAATCAGCGTTAAAAGTGTTAAATTTCAATTTTTGTGTTGACGGCTGAATCATTTTTGGATATACTATAACCAAGAGATAAGGGATAAGACAGCACAGAGCTGCGATCCCAACTCGGCAGTGCATATAACGGCAGTGCAGAACAAAGAAAGATAATACAACGGAAGTTCACTTCCGGCATTACGGCAGAACTTTTTTAGGAGGTTTTAAACTATGTGCATGAAAGACGTAGAAGTAAAGAACCAGGTTGGTCTCCACGCAAGACCCGCAACTTTCTTTATCCAGAAGGCTAACGAGTACAAGTCTTCCATCTGGGTCGAGAAGGAAGAGCGCAGAGTAAACGCAAAGTCCCTGCTCGGTATCCTCTCTCTCGGTATCGTTGGCGGCGCTAAGATCCGCATCATCGCTGACGGCAGCGACGAGCAGCTCGCTGTTGACGGCCTCGTTAAGCTCGTAGAGAGCGGCTTCTCTGAGTAATCTGACTCGGGACATATAAGCGGCGTTTCGCTGCAAAGAATCAGGATTTAGGGGCAGGATCCGTTCATACGGTTTCTGCCCTGATTTGTTCAGGCAGTGTAAATCGTTTACACACGCAATTTCGGAGGATCTATGAAAAAGACCATCGCCGCAGTTCTCGCGGCTGTTTCCATCTCCCTTGCCGCAGGCTGCGCAGCGAATCTCCCGGCGGGCTACGACAAATTCACCGCCGCACGAGAGAAATACGAGACCCTCAGCAGCGGCAGAGTGACCATGACCGACCTTACCACCGGCGATGAAATAATGCGGTTCAGCTTTTATTTCAACGTCAACGACGAGATGGTGTTCAGCTACTGGGGAAGCTGGCAGGGCGAAGAACAGCAGGCGTACAGCGACGGTGCGGAATTTTTCTACAAGGAATCCGGGGACGAGAAGTGGACGGTCATCAGCTCCGACGACGACGGGTACATCTACAACGTGTACAACCGTGGATACCGCTACCCCTACGCGGAGGGCAGGCTGTTCTTCCTTGCCGGGGAGGCTGTCCGGAACGCGGGGATAATCGAAAGCGGCGACGGCCCGACATCCATCACCTACACCTACGACCCGGAGAAGCTGAATTCCGCTTCAATGCCCGGTGTGCAGGAGGATATCCAGAGCTTCGAAAGGCTGACCACGACCCTTGAGATCGACCAGCAGGGATATCCGTCGAGCTTCACCGAGGACGGCTCAGTAGTCACCGCCGCCGGAGAGGTCATGGACTTCAGCATGCGTATCGACATCTCCGATATGAACGATGTCTACGACGTACAGAACCCGGTCGGCGAGATCTACAAGAAGGGCGAAAAGCCTGCCGAAAATTCGGAAAGCTCCGAAAGTTCAGAAAACTGATAAATTACCGCCGGAATGCGCTGATTACCGCGTTTCCGGCGGTTTTGTCTGAAATTTCCGTGAATTCGCTTCAGGCGGTTGCAAATTTTCCGGAAGTGTGCTATAATATTTCATAAGTGTAGAAAATAACGCAGTACTTTGTTAAAAGTAATGGAGATAATATGAGCAACGAAAATCCAACGAGCACCCGCGTCAGCGCAGGCGCTTTATATGACAACACGTCAGCCGCCGGGGAATACCTGTTCTCGGTGATGATGGTCATGCTCGCCGCGCTCGGAAAGGCGCTGGCAAGGCTGTTCGCCGCAATAGACCGCCGTCTGGGCTGGCTCGGCGGCAAGATACTCAGCGGGCTGAAAATCCTCGGCGAGAAGATAGCTTCGCCGTTCCGCAGGTACGGCATGGCTTTACGAATGGGCTGCGCCGACATACGCCGCGCCCATGCAGACGGAATCGTACCGGCGTGCATAGCTGGTTTCCGCATGGTAGGCCGCATTCTGTTCGGAAAGCGCGGACTTGCAGTCACGCTGTGCAACTGGGCGCTTCCGATAATTAGCTGCGTGTTCCTGTTCAGCGTGGTGACATACGCAAACAGCATGACCTACGCGCTGAGGCTCTCTGTAAACGGCGACCTGATGGGCTACGTTTCAGACGAGACGGTGTTCACCGAGGCGGAAAAAATCGTGCAGCAGAGGATAACCTACCTCGACAGCAACACCGAAATGTTCAGCTTCAACAGCGACTACACCGTTGAAATGGTGGGCTACGGCTCGACTATGACAAAATACCAGCTCGCCGATAAAATGCTTCAATCCATGGGAGCCGAGATCTCCTACGCATACGGAATGTACATAGGAAACTCCTTCTACGGAGCGCTCGAAACCAAAGACCGCGTAGACGCAGCTCTTGAGGACCTGCTCGACCAGTACCGCGAGGGCGGCGACGAGACCGTACAGTTTGAAAGCGAGATAAGCTACGAGCCGGGGCTGTACCTTACGGAAAGTATCGTCAGCGAGGACTCGATAATAAAGCTCATCACCTCTAAGAAGAGCGTTGCGGCGTACTACACCGTGGTCGATGGAGATTCCCCCTACGGCATACTCGACAAGCTCGAAATGTCCGAGGAGGAGGTCGCTCTGCTGAACCCCGGTTTCTCAATGGAAAGCTCGCTGTTCATCGGCGATAAGATCCTTATAAACCAGGAGGAGCCGTTCCTTGCGGTTTCCGTCACGAGGACCGAGACCTACGACGAGCGCACTCCCTACGACACCACGTACACCGAGGATTCCACGCATTACGAAGGAACCTCCACAATAGTGCAGGAGGGCGTAAAGGGAACCGAGCGCGTTACCGCGAACGTTTCCTACATCAACGGCATTGAGCCCCGCCGCAAGGTCATCGAGAGAGTAACTATAGAGGAGCCTACGACCGAGATAATCTCCATGGGCACAAAGGCAAAGCCTGCGGGAGTCACCGCTACCATACCGGATAACATGCCTATCGGACAGTTCCTGTGGCCGGTCGGCGGCGACGGCGGTCAGATCTCCGAGATGATGTACGGCTACGGCGGATACTACGGTCACAGCGGCATTGATATCTCCGCGCCGTACGGAACGCCTATCTACGCCGCGGAATCCGGTACGGTCATCCTGGCGTCGTGGTACTACGGCTACGGAAACTGCGTAATGATCCAGCACGCGAACGGCATGGTGACGGTCTACGGCCACGCAAGCTACCTGCACGTTTACGTAGGTCAGCAGGTAACTATGGGCGAGGTCATTGCGGACGTTGGTTCCACTGGACAGTCCACCGGCAACCACTGCCACTTCGAGGTGAGACTCAACGGAATGAACGGCGCGCGCCTCAATCCGATAAATTACCTCCCGTGGCACAGGAGAGCCTCCTGGTGCGTTGAGTACTGATAATATTAAGGAGCTGCATATTTCATGCGGCTCCTTTTTTACTATGAAAAATGGAGCTGTTTTCGCAGCCCCATTTTAATTTTGCACTCGATATTACACAAGGTATTCCCGCACAGCGGCGGCAAAATAGAAGCTCCCGCCGAAGTACATCAGACCGCCCTCGTGGTCGCGGCGCGCAAACTTGAGAGCCTCACGGGGAGAATGGAATATCTCCGCCCCGTCAAGCCCGGAGATGCGGCGCAGTTCCTCCGCAGGAACCTCCCCCTCGGAGAAGCCGTCGCAGAAATACACCCTGTCGAAGCAGGGCAGTATTTCCTGTAGAAACGCGCGGTGATCCTTCGTGTTCATCATGCCGATGAACGCAGTCCGGCGCTCGTACCCGGAATCCTCAAGCGCTGAGCGCACCGCCCTTGCCGCCTGCGGATTGTGTCCGCCGTCAAGCAGTATGTCCCCGGGGAGCAGTTCCATTCGCGCGGGGATCCTGGCGCGCTCTATGCCCATCGCGATGTGCGCCGGAGTTACTCCGGCGCAGGTCAGCGCCTCTATCGCTGTAAGTGCGTTCGTTACCTGGTAGGCTCCGCCGAGGTTCAGGCGGTACTCCTGCCCCCTGTAGCGGAATCTGCTGCCGCGAAGCCCGGGCTTTTCCAGTATCTCCAGCTCCGAGCGGTCGGGAGTTATCAGCCTTGCGCCAGTCTGCGCGCAGCG
>OLNY01001002.1_pt1 | contig 23851 bp, 35 predicted proteins | sample 1671981 | NCBI WGS metagenome assembly OLNY01 (sample SAMEA3136632, study PRJEB25190) | human gut metagenome | biome: human gut; feature: human-associated habitat; material: faeces | place: Austria | collected 2013
GACCTTCTTCTTCATGCTGAATCACTTCATCCCATGCATCTTTCACCAGAACTTTTTCATAGTGACCTTCTTCTGGATGTTCGATTTTCACGATATTGTCTACCCAGTGATGTTCATGTGGCTTATCTGGATTCTCTGGTTCTACCGGAATGGATGGCTCTAATGGAATCAATGGAATGCTTGGTTTTTCTACAGGTGTAGATGGCTCTAACGGAATCAACGGAATGCTTGGATTCTCCGGCTCTACAGGTGTGTTCTGTGGAGTTGTTGCAAGCAGATTTCTTTCATTTTCGATACGCTCTTCCATATCCAGATACATCGCTAAAATTTTCGCAGTTTCTTCTTTTGTGATTTCTTTTTCTGGATTAATTTTCTGTTCCTTATCTACATCCACAAACTGATTCAGCAAAGCCCATTTCATAGATGATTTCGCCCACTGTGCGACTGTATCTGCATCTTTCACTTCTGTATTCAGAGTGATGTTGCTCATATTTGTGTCTACAATTCCTTTTTTACTTGCGTAATTGTAAACAATCTGCACTGCTTCCTGTTTGGACAGGCTTTTATCTGCTTCAAACTTATTTTCTGTAAAGAAGCCTTCATTCAATCCTGCAAACAGGTTGGAGTTTTCCGCCCATTTCAACGCACGTCCAAGTTCATTGTCAGCCTTGTAATCTACATCTGCAAATGTATTTTCTCCATCCAGTACCAATGGATTTTTTTCCATACGGTACAATGCTGTCAGAAGCCCCTGTCTTGTCATAGCTTTTTCAGCACCAAACTCATTCTCTGTTTCTGCATCCATGATTCCCTCATCTACCATCTTTTCGATGTAAGAATAGTTTACATTGGTGCTTACAACATCTGTGTACTGATTCGGATTCATTGCATGGACTTTCCCCATATTCCCTGTAAATCCGATTCCTGCCTGTGTGATTGCCAAAGTTGCGATTAAAGCTAAAATAGTTTTCTTTTTCATAATTTTTTCTCCTTTTTGAATGAATTGAATTTTATATTTTCTACTTTTAACACTCATGTGCCAAAAGTATTTCACATTTTTACACCTTGTAAAGGTTTACATATATCTATAAATATACCATATTTGTAATCTTTTGTCGATTTATTATTTACCGCTTAATCAAAGTTTTGTCTCTGCTTCCTTATCTGCAATTTCGTCTTCAATTAAACTCGCTTTTTCAATTTCCGTTCTGTATTTTTCAATTAAATTTTTCATCTTTTCTTCTGCATTCTCTTCATTTTCTAACTGTCTGAATTCAGAAATTATTTTTCTAATTTCAAAACCTGCCTTTTCTTCTTCAACTTCATCCATTTTACATAATTCCATTGCGAGTCCTTGCGATACTAAGGACAATTCATCTGCATCGTCATCAAACTGAGCAATCATGCGTTTTTTTGTAAGGTATTCTATTTTTTTCATTTTTTACACCATTTAACTATGTTATAGTCATCTTTTCCTTTCCATTTCGCTTTTGCTAACTTTATACTGATTGCATGGGATTTTTGTTAAATCCACAATCACTTCATCCTCGGTTGCAAAATAGCATAAAATACATTTTTTCGGAACAGTTACTTCCCATACTTCTTGTTCATCATTTCCCCACCTTCCCGCGAACCACTCTGCTTGTTCTTTATTTAAAGTCCATGAAACTGCTTTTTTGTACCTTTTGTTATATCCAGATACCCCTCGATAAATGGTAATTTTCTCTGGCAGATTCAAGAATTTCTGATATTCTTCTTCATTCATCAACTCTTTTTTATCTGCAAAACCAAACCATTTTAAGATTTTATGTGTACTGACAACGGCATTATTGCTGATATATTCCAACTGTTGCCACCTACACGCAAGAACTTTAGCCATCATCTTTGCATTTAGATATTCTTCTGTATGATTAAGGAACGAAAAGAAATATCTTTTATCTAAAAACGCATAAATTTGTTCCAAGGAACTTTTCTTTATCCACTCTTCCATTTGCTCTTCCCATATCTGACGTTCAGACGGAACATATAAATCCAAGAATCTCATATCTTTGGATGCTACAATATTACTGCTTGTGAACGGATGACTCACCACTAACTCTGAACTTGTTTTTTCAATTGGTGTATGCAAATATAAAAGTGCTATTTCTCTAACTTTTTCCAGTTGTTCTTCTTTCATTTTTTCTCACTCCCTATTCAAACTCAATAATTCGACTTCCTCCCTGTGAGGACTATGCGAACACTCCTTTCATTTTCTGCAAGTATTCATCCCAGTCTTTTCCGCTTGGTGGAAATACGGATTTTACTTTTCTATCTGGATATTCTGTTTTTATTCCATCTTCCACATTTTTTGCCGCCTTTTTCCCTGCATCATCAAAATCAAACGCTGTCACTACTTCTTTGATATCTGTTCTTTTTTCCAGATGGTAAAATACACTTTTGTATTTTCCCGTTCCATTCAATGCAAGGTAATTATATTCACGGAAATCAATCCCACTGTTATGAAAGAATGTCATAATTGCCATAATATCAATGATGGCTTCTGCTACAATCAATTTGTCACTGTTTTTCTCTTCAATAAAGAAACATTCATTGTAGTTGCACCCTTTCACATCCCACGAAAATTTATTTCCTGTGTACTTTTTACAACAAGCATAATCTTTCGTAGCAAAGACACAATTTCCATATTTGTCTTGATACACAAGTTTTTTATCCAAGAAGTAGTTTACAACTTCCGCATCAATACATCTTTTTTGAGTAAGATAATCGAATACAGAAGTATTGTCACGCCCTGCTATCGGATATTTAATCTGATTGGGTTCGTACTCTTTCCACTTCGGAAGATTTTCTGGCTTTTTAATTGTCCTTTTTACTTCTTTTGTATATTCTCCTGCATCCATTCCATATCTTTCAGCCAATTTTTCCACTGCTTCGTCAAAACTGCAAGATTCGAATTCCATCACAAAATCAATAATACTTCCAGATGCTCCATTGCTGTTTCTCCAAAACATATTTTTTCTTTTACTGATTCTCACACTGTCATGTTCTTTCAGTGAGAAATACGTTCCCATTGAAACTAATGTATACCCACAAGACTGTGCATAATCTGAAATAGATATCTCTTTAATTCTCTCAATCAGTTCTCCGTATTGACTCATTTGTTACTCACTCCTTATGTTTATATAATACCATATTGTACCTATTTTGTCAATGCATTTTCAATAATTTAACAGAAATTAAATACCAAAAAGCTAAACATTGTTAGAAGTATAATAGCAACTACATTTGTTCCAACTGCATAAATAAAACATTTCACTAAACTCTTATCTTCATCATACCAATACAACATAAAAGTCTGGAATATTACAAGTAGTAAACATACTAACCATCCACCATTAGTTAGCACTTCTCCCATCATACTTACATCTATTATTTTTTTAATCATACTTTCCATTATCATTATAAAACCTCAAAATCCAGAATCACCATATACGGATACTGTCTTTTTTTCTCCTTGTCATAAGTAACCCTGCAAGCCCATTTTGTCAAAATGATGCTCTGTTTATTTTTAAGTTGGCTGAATTTTTCTTTTGCGTCACCCCAAAACCATGCATCCCATGTTTCATAAGCATACACTGGCTTTCCCTGCTCTTCTCCCACTCGGATTGTTTCTGAAACTTTTCCATAATAAGACTTTTCCTTTTTTTCGCTCTTAAAATAACGTACACGGATTTTTGTTTCTGAATACACGTTACCACTCCTTTTCCATTTAATGCATCAAATAGAAAACAATAAAAACACCTATTCCAACAAATATAATAATTCCACCTACAGCACATAGGATTGCTTCTTTGTATTCTTTCTTTTCATTTTCTTTTTTTATTAAAAACAGTCTCTTTACCAGATGTAACAATTGAACCATAAAAACAATCACTATGGCACAATCTAAAATCAAAGCTATCTTCGCACATACCTCGATAAATATACTAAAAACTTCCATCATATTTCCCTTACCTTTCTGACATGTGAACTTCTAAACAGGCAACTAATGACTACTATAGAATCTGCATTTGCCGTGACAAAGTAAAAATTTTTAGGCAGGTACAAATTGGGGTCGCTTTTAAAGATTCCTTCCTGTGTCTTTCTCAAGCATCCCCGAATCACGCTACCATCAAACAATTTTAATTCTACCATTTTTCCTAAAAATGTTTCCAAATCTGCTCTTTTCATATGTATCCTCTTAACTTTTTTCTATTACTTCAAGTGCCTTGTCATACGCTTCTTTATGACTATTCCATTTAAAATTTTCACCATCCCGTACTTGCATATCCCCTACATAGGCATAATAATGTTCTCCACCTTGAAATTGTTTGATTCTGATATCAGATTCTTTAAAATCGGGATATACTAATTCTTTTCTCCGACAGAATTGATTATAGTTCAAATCGAATGTATAACCCCCTACACAATTGATATAGATTGCACCATATTCTTCGATTGTCCTCATTTGACCCAATCCGATTTCCATATTCAAACTTCTGAACCCATCCAATATACTTAGTTCGTTCTTCTCAGCTTGCATAACAGCACCTAACAAGATTTTAAAATCTTTGTCTTGCATTTTTTTAATGCGTTCTTCGACACTCAATTTCCCCAGTATTTCATATGGATATCCATCGTTTAAATACATTGAAAATGCTTTGTCAAATTTACCACTGCCTGTTTTTTCGTGATAGTCAGTCAGTTTCTCAATACTATCTATTTTTAACCACCACCCCTTGCTTTCTATATCAAATACAAAAAGGTATTCTATTTTCTCTTTTTTTGCGTCCTGCATATTCTCACCTTTCTTTTTAATTTTCTAATCGCATTCTGTATTTGCTTCATATTCCTCTTTGGATATTAGCTTTACTTTTTCCACAGGAACGTTTGAGATATGAGCCATGAAGCAAATCTGCTCCTTGATAAAATCATCCGATAGATTCACAGTACGGTTATTGTTCTCTTTATTGTTCTTTACATCCCCATCTACGCTGAACTCTGAATATCCTACACTTCCATCCCCACCATACACTTCACTGTCTAATATTTTAAAATAAAGACGAACTGTTATATATACGAATTTTCCCATCTTACCTTCCCCTTTGCTTGTCTCTCATTTTAATCATTCTGTTGACAGCTTTCTTCTTTATCCAGAATTTCCTTATTTTTTCCAGTACCATTTCTATCAACAATTCTCTTTCTTCTTCCACTTCATTCAAATCAATATTAAAGAATTCAGCAAGCACTTTCTTTTTATTGATGTAATCTCCGCTCCCGATATAAAATGGTTCTTCCCGTTTTAACTCTGGATTGAAAACATCAAATTTTTCTAATATAAAACCCAAAAACTCACCGCAGATATCCAGTTTTTCTCTTAGTGCATTTACCCTATCCAATGTAGGCGTTTTCATTTCATCCATTACTTTTCTTCCTCTCTTTCATCATTCCATGTTTGTAATAATATTTCCTAAATCTTTATAAACATTTTTCCAATACTCTTTTAAAAAATCAATAGAATCTATTTTTGCTTCATCCAAACAACTAGATTTTATTTTAATATTCTGTCCAGTAGCATTATCATGTAATTGAAAATCTTTATGCCTTAAAATTGCTATGTTTGTACCTATACCTTCCAAAAACAATGCACTATTTTGTTCATAATCAACCCATTTAAACATATAACTTACCACCTTTTATAAATCTTAGGATTCTTTTCTCCCACTTAAAACCAATCATTCATTATGAAATTTCTTGAAATCCCTCCGAACCCTTGTATACCCAAGTTTCGTCAGAAAAGCTAGTCTCTGCAATATAAGAAACATCATCCATATAAATTTCATCTAACTTATATGCCTCTTTTGTTTTTTTCAATGGCTTCTTCTGAATTTTCATCTTCCACTTCTACTACTTTAATTCTTGTTTCTTTTATTTCTATATAAAATTTCATGTTATTTTCCTCCTAATAAAATCATTGTTTAATTCCAAAATGTACGGAACGGCAAAGCCGTTCCTAGTTATTCCAAAGTTTCATGTTATTCAACAGATACACAGATTAAAGAGTCCAAAGAGCAAAACGGACGAACCCCATAACCGTGCCAACCGCAACCGTCGAAGCACACGCCGCCACGACTGTTAACAACCTGAACATAGGAAACTCCTTCATTTGCACTGCTTGGCGTATCTAACCAAAATGGTTTTTCATTCTCTTCTCTAAACATACCATTTTTTCTGGCTTTTCTGTAATCATCAAAAGTTCCTAAATGTACCTTACAATCACATGTTTCGTAGGTGTCCAACCCATCCATAGATAGTAAACCAACTGTATCAATCAATACATTTTCTTTTCCAAAGCCTTTGTAGATATCAGACAGAATTTTCCCGTTTTCATAATTCAGTACATTCTTGATTTCAGAAGTTCTAAAGTCATTTGACCCAATGTCAAATCTATAAGTTCCGTCAAGAAGTTCTTTTCTCCATACTTTGGTTCTATTGTTCTCAATATCCTGTTCCACCACATACCATTCATTTCCAATGTTGTCTACAATCACGTTTCCAACCTTGCATTCATAAAGCGGTTTCGTACATGTGAGTCCTAATGATTTTCTTAATTCTTCGTTTACTTCAATATTCATAATATTTCCTCTGCTTTCCGTCTTTCTTAAAGACTTGAAACACATCTTTTCTTTACACTATTATATTACCATATATTCCCTATTATGTCAAGAGAAATATTGCATTTGTTTTCAAAAATTCCCTCTTGCAATCCGCTACCCAGTGGGATAGAATCTGCTTCCGGTGCGGGGCGGTGGGGATGCAAGGGCTACAAGATAGCCCTGCGTAACTTCCGATTTTGAATATGTAGTGCAGACGGTTTTGGCTTTTACAATGACTGTTCGCATACGAATATCCTCACTGGTGAGGAATCTCTTCCGTATGCGGTAGCATTCCCCTAAAAGCCAAAATCCAAAGGGTCAAGAATGGCGGGCTACCGCCAAAGGTGGAGATTTTTCGCAGAAAAATACGACCTGTGTCTTGACTATCGGGAAGTCGGGACGGACAGGATGCTCCTGTGACGCTCTCAGCCTTGATTCTGGCTGTTTTTTCGCTTCACTTGATACTTTTATCCATAACGACAAAAAACACGCTCTACAAGGCTGTGAGCGTGTTTGTATTCCCGACTTCTTTGTGTAATATTCTCAAAATATAAACCTAGTTCCATTCACTTTCACCACTAATACTCTATCTCCGATTATCTCCCACCAGACACCCCTTTCCATACGATAGGGAGATATTTGGATAAGAGTATTTCTGCATAATAGCAAAAGACTACTACGATTACGGGTATTAAGAGAAAAACAAAACCACCTACATACATACTGTTGCCTAAAAATACATTTGCCATTTTATTGAGGAATAATGCCATAATTTGATGCACCGCATAAATGAAAAAAGTATTTTTCATCCACTTTTTAGCATCTGGCAAACCAATCATCCAGATAAAATACCACAAGAATATTGCTCCGCATAATTTATATATATAGTTCCAACCACTTTGATTATATACAAAAAATAATACATAGCTTATACATAAACTAACCAGAGAAACAATTACACATTTGTAAATAAGTGTTTTCTTTGGCGTTGCAGCTTCTTTCCAATGGATACTGATATAACTTCCTATCAAATAATAGGAACTCCATCCTAAAATGTCATTCGCTTTTACAGGAAGATACGGAACAAATACTGCTGAAACATTTAAAGCGAATACAGATAGGACTACTAACAATCCTACCCACTTCTGTTTCAAAATCCCGTAAATGACAGGACATAAAAACGAAAAAATAATTAAATATGACATGAACCAGAATACAGGATTGTATTTATACAAAAACACAGCATCAGCCAATTCTTTCAAGGAAAATGGAACATCCGTATCAAATAACTGACTGACATATGGAATTTTTCTTGCTACAAGATGCAGGATGTAGTATAACAAATTCCATAGTAAAAATGGCACTACAAGGCTGAAAAATCTCCGTTTCAATTTTACAGAAATTTTTTCCCATGTAAAATTTCTGTAAAAAAGATATCCAGAACACATAAAAAAACTGGGGACTGCCAAACATGCGATTTTATCAATTAAAAATGATATGGGATGGTTTATCCACCCTACAGGTTCTATAAAGATGTACATATTCTGTGCATGAATGCATACAACAAGAATGCATAGAACAAAATTGTACCATAGTATCTTATTTTTAAAAGTTTCTTCTTTCATAGTTTTTCTCACTTTCTGTCTCTCTTTAAAATTCAAATTATTTTTTACAATACTATATTACCATATTCGCCCTAATATGTCAAGAAATGTATTGCTTTTATGTATCAAAATATATTGATAACAAGAAAAAAGATGCTCTCCTATTATCTAAAGGATGCATCTTTTTCTTTTATTCCTTAAATCCGTTTTTCACACAATACCACATGAAAATACGAATTACCATTCCCATTCCATATCCAGATTCTGTGCAGATTTCTTGAAATCTTCTTTGAGTTTCCGCTGAAACCTCAATCCCTATCCTGCTTTTTCCGCTTTTTAATACGGAATCCGAATTTTCAATATTATTTTTCATAAATCTGTTCACTTTGTACGGTATTTTTTTTCCCTCAATCGTTTTGACGATAAATGTTTCAACTGCATATTTGACAGTGATATTTGATTCTTTACAAAATATGTCAAATTCGTTTTTTAGATTTTCATCTAAACGCACGGATATTTGTGCATTTTTCATGTCTCTTCTCTCTTTCATTTTTTCTTTCATAACCACCTTATCTTATCATATTCTCTTTTAAAAAAAAAGGCATGACACTAAAATAGTTAGTGTCATGCCCTATAATGTCTATCATTCCTCTTCTACGATTGCTTTCACTTCTTGAATGATAATGTCTTTCTGCTCCTTTAATTCATATCTTTTGCCGATACTTCTTACTTCATCTACCAGAACATTGATAGCATCCCTGTAGTACATCATCATATTTTCTGCTTCTTCTTTGGAATGAAATTCATAAATCTCGCTTACTTCCACACCCAATTTTTCCAGAAGTTCTTTAATTTCTTCGCTTTTTTTGAACTTCTTTTCTTCTTCATTGGATTCTTTTTTCTCTGTTTTGTGGCTTTCTTCCACTTCTTCTTCCTCACCGTGAGGTTCTGGTTCTTCGGTTTCTTCTTCTTTTTCTCTCTGGCTCTCTTCCCATCTTTTTTCGTCTTCATCCATCCTGTCTGCTTCGGCTGAAATCGGGTCATGCTCTCTTCTTACTTCATCATTTCTATTTTTCGGCTCTTCCGATTTACTTTCGCTTGGTTCAGATGGAATAAAAGAATTTAATGGCAATCCACTGTCTCTTGGCAAATCTTTGATTTCAGCCCATGTTTTCTTGCCGTTTCGGTATCCATCCACAATCTCTTTCATGGTTGTTCTTGTTAAGTCTACCTCTGCTTTTAAGGCTTCCTGCATGATTGCATAGATTTCTCTCTGCTCGTCTTCTGAATGGCTTGCCATTGGCTGAACACTGCTCATTCCAACCTGCTCCGCTCTTACCATATCCCATACTTCACGGATGATTCTGTTCATCATATTATAACGGTCTGCCTGCTGAACGGAAATTCCTAAACGTCTTGCCACTTCTTCACGGATAGAACCTTTGAAGCCTTTTTCTTTCAAATATTCTTCATGCATCTTATATCTATTGCAGAAAAGAAGTGGGTCTTTTGAACTGTCTCTTTGTGAGTTTGCCAGAAGAACCGCATTGTGCAAGTCCGATTCATTGTTGAACTTTCTTACGATACATGGAAATGTCTCAATCCCAACTTTTCTTCCCGCCATTCTTCTTCTATGTCCACTGACAATGGTATATTTCCCCGCTTCCATCCCAAAGTCCGTAACCTCAATCGGGTCTGTGAATCCGTTTTCCTGCATAGATACTTCCAAATCTTCTGTATGTGTAATATCTTCTCCATTTTTTTCAAAATCAAACAGGTTTTCATCCGCAATCAGCTTCACCTGTACAATGTTTGCCTTTTCTCCGCTTGCTTTTGCAACTGCGTTAATCTGTTTCATGCTCCCTGCTTTTCCGAAATTCTTTGCCATAATTTTTCCTCACTTTCTGTCTTTAAGACTTATAACTTCTCTTTACTATTATAGTATATCACAATGTACCCAATCTGTCAAGAAATATATTGCAATTTCTTGACTTTTTTAAGTACGCCATCTTTGAATCTTATCGAAAATCTGCAATTCTTTTTTCCATTGCTTTTACCAGTCTTTCATAAGCACTTCTGGATTTTGAAAACATTTTGTAATAGCTGATAGGTCTTCCAAACATGACCGCTTCTCTCAAATCCGATAGCAACGGAATCTGTACATCAATAAAGATATCCCCGAACTCTTCCAACTGCTCCTTGATGAATTTATCGACTGCACAATTTTCCATATATCTTGAAAGATAAATTCCCAAAATATTCAGATTCGGATTTACTTCTCTGGCTTCGTTTACCATATCAATCAAATCCCCATATCCATTGACTGAAAATACATCAGAAGAAAATGGAACAATTACAAAATCGACAATCTGTGAAAAACAGATTTCATTCAGTCTGAAATTGGATGGTGGCATATCCACCAATACCCAATCATATCCTTCTTCTTCGATATATTTACTCAATTTTTCTTCTATGTCAATATCTTTTGTTAAGTTTTCTTCATTTTCCAACTCTACAGATGCAACCATTACATCAACACCAAAATACTTCGGTTTTGCATTCCCCCTGCTCTGGAACAATGCTTTTCCAACTGCTTCTTTCGCTTCACAAGTTCCTTTCAAAAAATCATAGACTGTTTTTTCTGGCATTTCAGAATTCATCAGTAATGTTGTAGATGCATTTCTCTGTTTGTCTAAATCAATTACCAGAACCTTTTTTTTCGAGTCTGCAAGAACTCCCGCTACATGGAAGATAGATGTTGTTTTTCCACAACCGCCTTTTCCATTAATGAATGCAACCTTATTTACCATAACATTTCCTCTCTTTCTACCTTTCGGATTTGAACATTAACTTTTCTTTACAATTATATGTTACCATAATACACCCAAAATGTCAAGAATTATATTGCATTTTCTAAAACTTTTTTCCTATCCTTTCGGAACACATTCTCCCCATACGACAGAATCATTGCTTCCGGAGCGGGGCGGTGGGGATGCAAGGGCTACAAGATAGCCCTGCGTAACTTCCGATTTTGAATATGTAGTGCAGACGGTTTTGGCTTTTACAATGACTGTTCGCATACGAATATCCTCACTGGTGAGGAATCTCTTCCGTATGCGGTAGCATTCCCCTAAAAGCCAAAATCCAAAGGGTCAAGAATGGCGGGCTACCGCCAAAGGTGGAGATTTTTCGCAGAAAAATACGACCTGTGTCTTGACGCTTTGGAAGTCGGAACGAACACTCCTTCTGAAAAAAATCACAAGGGAAGGAAAAGACATAACCATCCATCCAGATTCACCATTACAATAACCATAGCATACATACAGACGGAAACACAAGAACCATTCCGGCACTCCTGCCCTACGCCATTGCTCCAGAAATCCAAAGACCACCCATGCATCAAACCCAGACACCCTGCATCCATCCATGCTCCAATACAAGGACAGACTAAAACAGGCTACGGAGGGAAGAACGCGTTATAGACACCCTGTATCCCAAACGGAAATGCCCCCGCGGCACTCCTACGGAGTGCTTTTTTTAATATAGGTGCTGAATTTTTGATACAACAAGAAAACAACGAATTTCGGTAAATTTTATCCGTTTTCCTTTGATTTTCTTCCCTATTTGTCTGTTTCTTCTCTGGTTCATCCTGTGGGGGCTGAACCGCCTGTATTTCAGTTTTTCTTTCTCCTGCGTTACTTTTTATTTCTTCTGTTGCTTTCTCGCTTACAGGACGCCCCTGTGGCTTCACAGCAGATTTTATTACTGCAATGTCTCTCTGATAGGTAGCCCTGCTAATATGTAAAATCCTACAGATTTCTTTTCTGTCCATGCCTTGCTCTAACAATCCAGAAATCTGTTTCCTGCGGTTTGTAACCAGTTCTTTCTTTGTTGTTTTTCCTTCTTTTTCTAAGCGTGTCAAATAAGCCTTACGATTCGATGCCTTTTTACTTATTTTTGTAAGACTGTGTAATTCTTTTGCTTCTTCTTTTGTAATTTCTAAAACCTGTTTTATTTTTTTAGCACTATACAGGTAAGCCTCTCCATCTTTTAATTTTTTCTCTGCACTATGGGTACGTGTGATTACATACTTTTCACAAAGCGGCATATCCAAGGTTGCATTAAATTCTAGCGTTTTTTGAAGTGCTTCCTTTGCATCCCCAATCAGTTCCTGCATCCATAAACGGTACAGGAACAATCCTACTTCCCTTTTGCAGTCTTCGCCTTTCCTCATGGAAAACAGGCATTCTAAATCTCGGATACGTGCCTTTAAAACTTCTTCCTTTCGGCTCTGGTTCTTTTCTCGGTATGCATGATGTGCATGAAAAGAAGTAACCTTGTCTCTTTTCGGGTTCTTCTTGCCAGAGTGTGTGGCAAGAAACTTTTGTGTCGCATGGTAGTCTTTAAAGTTTGGCAGGTCTACCCCGTGCTTTTCAGAAAGAATGAATGCATAATCCCTCATTTTCTGCGTAGCTTCCCCATATGGATAGACTACTCCTGTTCTTTCTTTTGGGGCTTTCTTTTTCTCTGCATATTTAATTCCATATTCTGTTTGAATGTCATAAATACTATAGGTTAAATCGGAGAATTCCAGAATTTTCACGGCAGTATTGCTCTTACTGTTTATCGAAAAAGGTACACGTAAGATTCTGGCTGCATCTGTACAACTGCTGTCTGCTCCTAACGGAAGACACTGCTCCACAAGGTATTTTTGTACCCTGTTCCATCTTGGTAATGCATTTCTGTCTTCATTTCGCAGTTTATAGATAAGATACAGTCCTCTACCGCTGTCAATGACGAATGTTGGATAAGGGATTTTAGAACCAAAATAATCTTCTTCCAGTTCACAAAGTACACTTTCCTTTGTTCTGTTTGCTTTATAACAGTCAATATCTACATAGCAGGTATTTAATCGTTTCAAATTCTTTTGTTCACGGCTAATTTTTTTCCCTTTAAAAAAGAATGTGTTCATACTCACATAAGCATCCAAAACACCAGAAAATGCAGTTGTAACAATATTATTTGTACTGTAAAATTCTGTGTAAAAAGAATCCTTATGGCTTATCCTACATTTTGCAGTATATCCCTTCACGTCACCGTATAGATAGGAAAGATAATCGGAAGCTGTCTGGAAATCTTGAATCGTTCTGTAACTTGTTTTAGCACTTATCCCAAGCATTAAAAAAACACTCCTCTCTGACTGTGTACATACTGTGAAAGGAATGTTTGCAAAAAAATTTGATTTACCCGTTGACAACTCGTATTATCCATGTTACTATAAATACGAATTGAATATGAATTTTGAGGGTAAAAGAATTGGTTTTTTTGCGGATTCCTTTCTTTTATCGGCAACAGCAGTAGAAGTCGTGAGCTACTGCTGTTTTGTTTTGCATTTATGATACTTATTATACGGAATATACGTTTTTTTGTCAATAGTTTCTTTAAAATTTGACAAAAAAATGGAAGAAGCGTTCTTTTTAAAAAGAACGCTTCTTCTCAATGTAAAGAAAAATTATACATTCCAGACCTTATGAAAAGGTTGAGGAAAGTGTTAATGCGGGCTATGCCCACTTTTTTCAACAACTCATTCAAAACTCTTTAGTACAATTCTTCCCAAAAGATTTTAAACCTTACATTTTCTCGTTGTTGATATGATCATACTATCATATCGTACCTATTTTGTCAATGCTTTTTTTCAAATTTATTGAATTTCATCATCCAGTAATTTTTCAAATTCCTGTTTTACTTCCTGCATTTCCATGTCGGAACGGATGTTATCGATAATGATTCCTTCTCCTTCCTCTTTGCAACGATATAATTCAATCTCAAATTTGTTTTCCTCATTTGGTTCTACTGGAAGCAAGGCAATATATTGCTGTTTTCTGCTTTTCACTTCAAACACGGTGAGGATTCGGTAAGAATGCTCTTCTCCTGCTTCATCTTTGATTTTTAATACTAATTCTTCCTCTTCCATTTATTTTCTCCTTTTTTTAATTTTGTATCATTTTAACCAGAGCAATCCCCAATAGATGCACTGGGTAAAACCAATAATAAAACTGTTTGGATAATCGGTATCTGGTATCATATTTTTTCAAAAAAAGAATCATTGGGATGCTGAAAATGGAAACTATTTGTATAAATGCCATTCCAGAACCATTTTTTTGTATGATGTAAATCCCCCATAGTGCTGTAAGCCACGTAAACGCCCTGTAGGGGGCTTTTTGCTTTACAAGGTAGAAATACATAGGCAACGGCATTAAAACCCCGTATACGCCGTAATCAGCCCTCGTTATTGTTGCACAAATTAATAAGAAAATGGAAATTCCAATCTTATATACTATTTTTTCCCTGTTCCTCTCAATAGTATCCAATAATAATAGAGAAAACAACCATGTGAATCCAATGTTCCCATTCCATCCATCTTGGAATAAAAGCTGATATGGAATTTGGGAAATGACAGAAAAAACACCAATATTGAACAGGTAATTTTTCATCGTACCTCGTTCTTTTGCACAGAAATAGCCACGGGCAATTCCATATGCAAAGAAAGGCATTGCAAACCGTCCTACGATTCGTAACACCTTTATTTCTGGAAAGAAAAACAATCCAACATGGTCTATGAGCATAAGGATACAGGCGATTGTTTTAACCATTGTTTTTTTCCTCATTCAAAAGAGAACAGCAAGCGTGGAAAATACATTCATATATTCGTTCCATTTCTTCCTGTTTGAATTTTCCTAATATCTTTCTCTTTTCCTCATTTTTATGCTCTATCGATACCTTGATATAATCTTCTACTGTTACAACCCCTCGTTTTTCCAGTCTGGAAAAATAGGATGTTGAATGGAATGCTTTCAGCATTTCCGAAACCTTCTCTTTTCGCACTGGCTCAATAAATCCCCAAAACACCTTCCATTTCGCATAGAATTCTAAGGATTTTTCATACTGATAACAGGTATGTACTACGATATCTCTTGAAATTTTCGTAACATTTGCGATTTCACCGAGACTTTTACACTCGTTAATCACTTCCAATATTTTTTGTTCCTTTTCATTGGATGGTTTTGTCAAGCATTCGGGAAAGTCTGCGTTTCGGTAATAATATTTATTAAAATTATTATTTTTTTTGAACCCAAACGCATAACGCAGACAATCCCGTATCAATTCTTCACCTATTTCCGGCTTGCCGTTTCGGATGGATATAAATCTTTCATTCCAATTTACCCTCATACGATAATCTGAACGCCAATCCATATTTTCCCTCCTTTTACTCAATATATTGTGCATTTAACGCCCTTTTTCCCTCTGTAACTCCTGTTTGGTATGCTTCACTGTCATATGATTTTAGAGTTGCGGTTGTTCTTGTTGCTGTTGAAAGAACTTGGTCTTCAAAATCCGATTCCACTTTTTGAGGAACAACCAATGCAAGTGCAGTACAGTTTCTTTCCAAAGCGGATTTTACTCCAGTGTAGAATCCTGTGTAAAAACTGGAAAGAGAACCAGAAGTATCATATCCTTTTTTCTTTTTTTCTGCAACATAGGATTTTCCTAATTTATCACATACATTTATAAGATAGATAAAAACTCTTCTTGCAATCACTGCATCTGATTTGAACCCAAAAAAGATATAACGGTTTGAACCAAAACGATAACTTTTACAACGATAGCTTTCTGCAACTGCATTTGCAAGAAGTGCTCTCCATTTTATTGTGCCTTTTCCTTTTATATCTGCACATACATGTTCAATTTCTTCTTCCTTCTCTTCTCCTGTCACATCTGCAATATCCAGATTGTATTTTGCAAGCAATTCCTGTACTTTCATGCTTGCCGCAATTGCTTCCTGCTCACTTGGATTTTTCTCTAAATCTGCCAGTGCTAATAAGCGGTTGACTCGGCTAATGATTTTCTCAATCTTTTCGTTGGAGTCTGCTCCGTTTTTTAATTCAAATAAATCCAACTCCCGATAAGAGAACTGAAAGACAATTTCCCCTTTGATAAGTCTTGCATTGGAATAATTCAAAAATAGTTCCTTTTTCTGATTCAGCAGATTTTTCCAACGGTTGACAGGTCTTAATATTACATTGACTCCGGTTTCCCCATTCAGAAAATGCATATCTCCATAAATTATATTCAGCATTCCATAATTGTTCTGGCTTCTGCTTGACAGTGCAAAATCCCCTCTTCTCAATTTGATTCCCTGTTGCATGGCATATTCTATTACTTTATCTACTGCAATAAATTCATATTTCCTATCCATATCTTTTCCTCTCACTCTGTTGTACATTTATCTTTACACTAATATGATACCATATTGTACCTATTATGTCAAGTCTTTCATTATCACGGTGAGGACAAGGACGAGGATTTTGTATATAACACTGCCAGATTTTTTATTCTCACTGGTGTATCATATTTTAAGTAAACACTATCTATCTTACGCTCATATTCTTCGATTGTCGGAATGATTGTTAAGTCATCCAGTTCTTTTTTCAAGCCTTTTTGAAACTTTTGTTCCAAAGGAATACGAAAAATCTCCTGTATAAAACCATTGCTACTGTCAGCAAGGACAAAAGACAACTGTATGTTATTCTGAATCTCAATCTTCTTTTGCACGAAAAGATATGGCGGTATCGGGCATTCTATCCAATCCAACCCCTCAAATTTGAAACATAAAAATCCCACTCCATTTATCTTCGTAAAAGTCACTTCAACTTCCTGCATCTGTTGGAATTTCTGTATAATTTCCAATTTTGGTTTTGGAAAAAGAATGAATAAAATGAAACCCGCTTTTGCATCACACTCCAAAAAGAAGCATTTTTGGTTGATTTTCAATCGTTCCATGAATGCTCCACGCTTTACTCCTGTTTCTTTCTTTTCTTCTGTTTTCAGCGGTTCTTCTTTAGCTGCTTTCTTAATTATTCGTTTTACAATATATTTTTCCACTTTTCACTGCCACTCTCCTGCTTTACCATATACTTGTAACAAACCGTCTGCATTTCATACTCCACTTTTTCTGAACGCTCATTAAGTAATTGATAGTTCTCTGGTGTCATACTTTTTTGGGCTTCTGTTTCCAGATGCATGATTGCCACTTTAAAATAATAAACATCTTCCAAAAACTGTTTCAGAATAGGAGCATCAAAATTGATGGAAATGGTTTTTTCCTCTTCAAAAAACTGGATTTTTGCTTTTTGGGAAACTGCTATTAAGATTTGTACCATATCCGCTTCCGATGTGACCAGTGGAAGTTCTGGAAAGATGCATAATGCATCTGCAAGTTTTCCCCATACTCTTTCCGATGGCTCTTTTTCTCCATTCTCAAAATTCTGAATCCATCCAACCGTTACATCTGCTTTCTGTGCAAGCTGTGCTTCCGACATATCACTGGCGGTTCTATAAAACACAAGAATTTCCTTTTTCGATGAAAAGTTATATTTCTGTGAAACACATCTCATAGTGCTGATTGTACAGGTTTCTGTTTTAAAGAATTGTGTCAAATCCTCTCCTGCCGTCTGTTTCGTATTCCATTTTTTAAGGAACATATTCAAACGTGGATATTGAAACGTAAGCAGGATTTCTCCTGTTTCAGAACGCTTTAACATCACTTTTTTTTCACGGAGCATTGTGTATAGATATGGGAACAACTCTTCATAGGTATCTGTTGGTATTCTGTCCAGTTCATACAAGCTGACCTTTAACGCATTTGCAATTCTCCTTTTCACCCTTTCAATCGGAATCTTAGCATCCGATTCGTAGGCTCTTAATCGGAACACTGGAATATCTGTTAATCTGGAAAGTTTATCTAAACTTATTCTTTTTTCTTCTCTGTAAAATTTCATGTTTTGTCCAAATGTCATATCGTGTTTACCATTCCTTCCTTTTCATTTTTTACTAAAATGAAAACTTCCAATTTTTATTCTACCACCATTCTCCCTTTTCATTATAATGCCACCAGTTACCGCTTGTATACTCAATACAAAGATTTCCGTTATGGTCAAACCATGTTTTCTCAATCTCTCCATTTTGCCAGTCTTCTACCGCTGATTTATGCACTTCCGACAATTCTACTGCCAGTTTTTTCATCATATCTTGCGTCTTCTTATATTCTGAGATTGTCTTTGTTCCTTTTATGACTGTTTTCATAGTATCACTCATTTCTTTTAATTTTTCATTTTCATCTGCTTGAACTGAACATAGATAACATACAGGTATATTTAAAGCATTTGCAATTTTTTGAATCTGCTCCAGTTTCAGCTTCCTAATTCCTAATTCATATTTTCTAATAGTTGCTTCTCCTATTCCGCAGGTTTCACCAAGGCTTTTTTGAGTCATATGATTTAACATACGAACTCTTTTAATTTTCTCTCCTATAGTCATAAAATATTCCTTTCTATCGAATTTGAATATTTTCAATTTCTTGTTAAAGTTTTAATATCTTGAACAGCTTCTGCAACTTCATTTATATTTTTGCAGTGACTGAATTTGTCAGCTATAAGGTTTAAAATTACTGAAATTTGAGTTTGCTCTTCTTTTAACTTTGCTTGCTCTGCTTCTAACTTTTTAAACTCTGCTTTAAAATTTTTATACTTTATTTGTTTAGGTTTTTGATTGCTTTCACTTGGATAAGTAAGTTGCCACCATTTAAAATCAAGTTTAGAAATTTCACCAGACTTCACAGCTTCTTGTTTTTCATATAATTCTTCCAACAATTCATTAACGATGTTATCTTCAAAGATTATTCCGTAATTATTTTCTATTTCTATTACTTTCACACCAAATTCCGTTTGTATTTGCATTTCATAGAGCATAAACATAATTTGTGTCTCATCTTCTATATTGTGGTTTATGAAAAATGCTTTGGATATACCTAAAGCAGAAGCAATGGATTCTAACTTTTCCTTTCTAGGAACTCTGGTGTTGATTTCGTATTGTTTAATTTGTCCTTCAGATATACCAGTTAAGGAAGCCAATTCTTTTTGAGTAACATCTGCTAATGTACGAGCAAATTTTATTTTTTCTCCAACGGTCATACTCTTTTCCTCTTATTCTTTTATTGAAAATTTAGCTTGCCACAGTGCATAGTCATTTTCAGAAAGTTCACCAGATTTCATAAGTTTCCGTTTTTCATACCATTTTTTTACCCCTTCATTGACGATATTATCTTTGAATAATATTCCATAGATATTATTTTTTTCATCTATCTGTATTACTTCCATTGAACAACTTCTTCCCAAATCAAATAATAACTGGATAATATCTTCTTCTGTTTCCATATGATGATTTACAAAAAAAACATTCGGAAACTTCTAATGCATCACAAATATCTTTCATTATTTTCCCTTGAGGAATACGATAGCCGGATTCATATTGTTGCACTCTAATATTGGAAAGTCCAATTAAAAGTCCTAACTCTTTTTGTGTTAATCCCCTTAAAGAACGAACTTTTTTAATTTTTTCTCCTATAGTCATACATTATCTCCTTTTAATAGTTTACTAATCATAGGATTAGTTAGATATTACGTTCCTTGTCACGGGCTTCTATGATGCATCCCATAGAAAAATCATCAATATGACCATATTGACATAAATCTCTTGCAAGCATGAGTTCACTATATAAATGATAATATAATTTGTTCTTTTCGTCATCTGGTGCTTTGTACAAAACATTACACAGTTTAATCAATTCGTCTGGTGATAACCGAACCACAACCTCTTTATCTTTTGAAACATTATGAACCTGCATAAAATACCTCCTTTTATTAAGATGCAGTTTATATTTATTGCTCTTCATCATAAATGTATATCCCAAGTTTACTCCCTATCGTTTATCAATCCATTTCTCCTTACAATTCATAAAATGAATAATTTTGTTTTTTATTCACCGTGAGGAATTTCCGTTTTCTCCTTTTATTTTTCTTTCAAGCATCTTCCGTTAGGTTTATGTCACTGACATTATAAATAGACTTAGAGCCGTTTACCTCTACTATAAGCATTCTAGTTTCAGTTACCCCCGTGCCAGTTCCAAAACTGTATGTAAAATCACCCTTTTCTACAGACGATATATAAGAATTAAGATGCCACGGATATGCTTTCATAAAGAAAATAATTACAAGTATAATTCCCACAATCAATACCCCGTAGATAGCATTATCTTTAACAAAGGAATACAAAACAGCATAAAAAACGTAAAGAAAAAACAAAGAAATACAATAAAGCGTTACACCCACTCTGAAAGTTTCACTAGCTTCTTCTCTCTTCTTTTTAATTATAAATTCTCGTATATTCATATCTACTCCTTTTCTATCACTCAACCCTAAAATCATATTCTTTCTGGATAGTATTTTGCGGAACATACAGTTTAACTTCTTTTGTAAAACCCCAACCGTCAACGCTTATTTCCGCATAAGCGTCACTCGATGTAAGAGTTTCATAGATAACAGTAATTTCAGCGTCAAACTTAATCAATTTTAAGCCGTCATCATCAAGCACTTGATAACAAGTATAGTAATCTCGTCCGTCTAATTTCCCGCACCCCAATATAAAAGCACCCTCTGAAACATTTTGATAATTGATGCTTCGCAAATTGACAGTTGAAACAGAAACTTTATCAAATTTATTCTTGAATAATGAAGCAGTATAAATAAAATAAACACACGCCAATAAAGCACCCACGCAACAAATTTTATCAAAATTATTCTTGGATAATGAAGCAGTATAAATAAAATAAACACACGCCAATAAAGCACCCACGTAACAAATAATAACCACAATTTTATCAATTTTATTGTTCATATTCATATATATTCTCCTAATTTTAAAAAAGTTCAATTATATCGTTTATTAATACATTTTTCCTTTTATTTACGCTGAAAGATATCCATTTTTCCACAGTGACCATAATTTGTCATCTTGATTCTTCATGGACTCTTCGTATGCATTCTGCTCTTCTTCTGTTTTACAAAATCTACATACATCATCTGTTGAACAATATAGTTCCCTTAATGCTTTGCAACTGTCTTTTTCTTTACAATAAAAAATACATTCTTTTTTTGTTTCAGCCATGCTATTCGATTCCCTCCCCTGTTTTCATCTTACAAACTGTGAATTTTTTTAATGCATTTTACCATATCTCTTAATTCGTGTTTAATACACTCTATTTTTAGGCTATCCGATTCAAGATTCTGATAAATCACATCCCCTTGATAATAAGTGATGCTTTCTATCCAATGGAATTCTTCAATCCAATCATAGGATTTTGATATTATATATTCAAACTTATTTATATGAAACAGCCTGTATAAATCAAGTTCATTACAAATAATCTTGTCATTGCACAGAATATTTTTATATACAATTGCACAGTTTATCAGATTTTCGTATCCCTCTTCATACAAAAGCGTGTCAAGCACCTCACTATTCACTTGACAAATCGCATGATTCTCGTCAAATAAAATATATTCAGCCTGTCTTATTCCATTGATTATCTTGTCATGTTTTTCTATCTTTAATAATCTGTTTACTTCCGTTCTATTAACTTCCATTTTCATAGTATCTATGATTTCATTCCATCCTTTTTTGTCATGTTTTTCCTTGAAAAAAATCTTCCAAACTATTATTGATACCATCATGCCTAAACAAATACTTACAAAACTTAAATTTCCCATTTTTCTTTAACCTCTTTTCTTACATCAAACCACTTTGAAAAAGCTGTCTTTGTGTTGCATTCATCCCATCTTCCCCGACATTTTTATGGCATTCATGGTCTGGATATTGAGTAATTAGCTGATTATAAATTTTTCTTCCCTCTTCTGGTTCACAGACCGAACCGATATACACCAAAGAAGAATGTGGCTTTCCAATCGGACAACAACGAACAGAATTCGGGATATGATGCTCTTTCACGAATTGATGAAAAGAAGCTAATACCTCTGCATATTCTTCTTTGCTTTTCACACCTTGAAAATGCATTGCATTTTCCTTGTTAAACAGCACTGCAAAATCATCTGACAAATCAATGATGCTATCTTTAAATTTCACCCAACAATGATGAATCGGGATTGCATCAGCAACAAAAAGCCATCCCACATAGGTTTTTGCTTCATACCCGTTAAATACCAGTGTATCCGCAATCAGTCTGGAATTTTGATAACAATGTCCTATTTGATATTCCACACTGTCAATCAGAGCCAAAACCTTTTCGTCCTTTAGTATTTTTGTATTTTCCTGCGTAAAGACTTCATATTGTCCATTTAAAGGATAATATGAAGTAGGAATTATAACGCTCCCCTCAAACTTCTCGTTTTTATATCTTTTTACAATCACCTTTTCTTCTTTACGATTGATTTTAATACTCATATATTATTTCCACCTTCCATTGTTACTCAAATTTGGACGAAGACCTAAACCACCGCCAATATGTGGTACTCTTCTGTACGCTTCCCATGTAATACCATTTTTTGTTTCAATAGAAATCAGCTATTCTTTAATTATCATTTGGTATTTTATTTTCACTCGCAAATCTTGGAATAAAAGAGCCAAAACTTTTTGTCGGAAACACATCTCTTTTAATATGGTTTTGAATTCCACAAAAAACATCCATCATTGCCTCCCTATCCTCTTGAATAACTCCCATTCCCGCCGCTCTATTGCAAATTTCTACATATTTTAAACTTCTCTCTTTTTTCATATTTTCCTCACTTTCTGTCTTTCTTCAAGACTTGAAATGCATCTTTTCTTTACACTATCATATTACCATATATTACCTATTATGTCAAGAGAAATATTGCATTTATTTTAAAATACCCCTCTTGCAATCCGCTCCCCAGTGGGATAAAATCTGCTTCCGGTGCGGGGCGGTGGGGATGCAAGGGCTACAAGATAGCCCTGCGTAACTTCCGATTTTGAATATGTAGTGCAGACGGTTTTGGCTTTTACAATGACTGTTCGCATACGGATATCCTCACTGGTGAGGAATCTCTTCCGTATGCGGTAGCATCCCTCAAAAAGCCAAAATCCCGATGGTCAAGAATGGCGGTTTGCCGCCAAAGGTGGAGATTTTTCGCCAGAAAAATACTACCTGTGTCTTGATAATCTGGAAGTCGGAACGGACGGGATGTGCCTGTGATGTTCCCTGTTGCAATTCTGGCGGTTTTTCTGCTTTACTTGATAACTTTTATCTACGGGAACAAAAAACACGCTCTACAAGGCTGTGAGCGTGTTTCATATTTCATTATACTAATTGGTTTTTGATGTGTTCATCTTTAAATCATACAACTATGTAGATTGCATCAAATCATTCGCTTTATCTTTATCGGAAGAGTGATATTTCAATCCATACAATCATGTAGATTGCATCTTATCACTATAATCCATATCAAACAACATCAATCCATTTCAATCCATACAATCATGTAGATTGCATCCGCATTAAGCAGAAGCCTTTTCTGTCATTGCGAAATTTCAATCCATACAATCATGTAGATTGCATCTTATCACTATAATCCATATCAAACAACATCAATCCATTTCAATCCATACAATCATGTAGATTGCATC
>OLNY01001009.1_pt1 | contig 23726 bp, 27 predicted proteins | sample 1671981 | NCBI WGS metagenome assembly OLNY01 (sample SAMEA3136632, study PRJEB25190) | human gut metagenome | biome: human gut; feature: human-associated habitat; material: faeces | place: Austria | collected 2013
GGACGCTCGGTGAGCAGAAGGCCGTGGCCGAGGACATCGCCGCGAAGGGCGAGGCGTCGCCGGCGTACGCCAAGGCCGAGGCTGCGATGGACGCGGGGACGAAGTTCTCCGTCAAGCTCACGAACGGTAAGACACTCGAGTACCGTATCATCGGAATCAACCACGACGACCTCGCGGACGGCTCCGGCAAAGCGGGGTTGACGTTCCTCACGACCTCGACGACCATTTATTCCCGCATGAACGCCGCGAACACCAATGCCGGCGGCTGGGAGAAGTCGGAGCTGCGCCAGAAGATGAACTCCGGCGAGATCTGGAGCCTGATGCCGAGCGACTTCCAGTCGAAAGTGAAACCCGTCAAGAAGCTCACGAACAACGTCGGCGGAACCGACAAGGACGCCGCCGTTACGGCGACCACCGATAAGCTGTTCCTGCTCAGCTACTCCGAAATCGTCCCCACCTCCCACTGGGCCTCGAGCTATCCCTGGACTTCCAACGAGGGCACCCAGTACGAGGCCTTCAAGGGCAAGGTGACGGAGAACTGTAATTCCAACTCCGCCATTGCCATTGGCTCCGGTTAGTGGGAGCGTTCGGTGCGTCCGGGCAACTCTGCGTACTACCTCCATGTCTGCGGCAACGGCGATCCGTCGGACGGCAACTACGCGGCGAGCTCGTATTGCGTCTGCCCCGCTTTCTCCTTCTAACCTATACACTTTGACCCCTCCGGCATCCGCCGGAGGGGTTCCCTTACGTCATCTGGAGGCCCCATGGTTCCAAAGAGCAAGCAGACTGAATCGGTATCGACTGAATACCTTCGGCAGGCGCGACATTCCATCTTTGGAAAGATGTTTGTTTAGGCCTAACAGCAATCATAATGAACTGGGGTCAGAATGACCCTACTTAAGTTTTACGTCCCGCTGGGTTAAGTTTTGACTTGTGCAAAATTATGACTCAACGGGCGGCTGCTTATGAACACATACAAGGACGTGACCCGCAGGGAAACGATCGCGGGTCGCGATATCGAATCCGGGGATAAGGAACTTGGGGTCCGCATCTGGCGAATCATGCGGAAAAAGGGCATGAACCAGAGTTCGCTCTCGGAAGCCTCGGGTGTGTCGAAAAACATAATCACACGCCTGCTGACTGGACGAAGACTAACCTCGTTCACGAATATCGAGAGGATTGCCACGGCACTCGATGTCTCGCTCGATGAGTTCAGGCCGCTCGCGCATCGGCCGCGGAAAGATTGTCAGATAGCTACCCAGGCAACTGATATTGACGAAATTACCAACGTGGATGAAGACAGCGCCTGCGGCGACGGCATCAACCTATATAGATAGGAAGCGATTTCGTGAAGAAGTATTTCGTGTTGGTCAACAAGGAAGGCCTGCCGTTCATCTCTATTAAGCGCGAGCCGATAAATTGCCCGCTCGTCGGCATCTGCTCGGACCTGGCATCTGCCAAATCCCTGATGAAGGCATTCCTGGAGTCGAAAGAGACGGACGGGTCCGGCAAGCTCACTTAGAGCGACTTCCCGTACATATCTATGTTTAACGGCTGGCCAATACGGTCAGCCGTTTTTATTTAGTCGCAATTTAAGGCAAATGACTACAGAGCTTTGTTACCGATACCAAAATCCACTGCGGAATGAGCAAATGTGATTGCCGCAGCGGCACGACATAATTTTCCGCTTGACGGAGTCCGATTATGTTCGCCGAGGGAGCGCGCCCCTCGTTTCATACCGTTCTCAACTGAGAGGATTCATCCAATGGATTTCGTCAACTCCGCCTGCGCCCACGCCGTGGTCGCCAAGAACCAGCTCAAGAACAAGCTCGTGCGTGACTTCCGCGCCGCCAAGGCTGGCGAGCTGTCCGGTCAGGGTCTCATCGAGTACGTCCTGATCATCGCCGTGATCTCGCTCGTCGTCGTCTTCGCCGGCCCCGCCGTCGCAGGCGCCATCCGCAACCAGTTCAACAAGATTGCCACCACCCTGAACACCGGTACCACCTCCGGCTTCGGTGCCTAATAGCCGGGCTGCTTGCGTTTTCGGCACCGTCCGTTTCCCAAGACGGCCGGTGCCTTTTCTTTTATGAGGGGCATAAGCTGACAGGAGGCACCCGATGACTATCATCAACGGAGTAATTGGAGGCATCGGAGCGGTGCTGATTTCTTACGGTACCGTCCTCGCCCTCGCCTCTAAGAACCGGGATTCGCTCAAGGTCGATGCCGAGCAGGTTCGCGCCATCGACGAGGGCGGCACCGCAGATGCCGAGTGGGTCGAGGAGATTCGCGATGGAGCCAACAAGGGGCTCGTCTCCCCCTCGGTCGCCAACGCAGCCTCCTCGACTTGCGGTTTCAGCGAGCAGGATCTCGCTGATATCGTTCGTTCCTTTAAGTTTTGGGGCGGGAATGAAACCGGGCGTCTAGATACTGGCTGTTCCGACTGGCTTCTCGCCACCTGTCTTGTCGGCGGCACCGCAGCCGGCGCAATCGGCGGCGCGACTGAAGGCGTTCTCTTCGGTTTCTGGGTCGCCACCTTCGTCGGTATCTGCGTGAACGATTTCCGTTACCGCCGAATCGACCTCGCCGCTATCGCCCTTCTCGCCCTGCTCGGGGTATTCATGGGCGGTCCCGCCGGTATCGGTTCAAGGCTCATCCAGGGTCTCGTCCTGAGTGCGGTCCTCTACCTCGCCTCTCTGGGAGCCGAGTTCTTCTGTGGCCGTGAGGCCTTCGGTCTCGGTGACGTATTGCTGCTCGGTGCGGTCGGTGCCTCCGCCGTCTACAGCACCGCCGCCCTGTCCGCCGCCTGTCTGGCGCTATTCGCCGAATGCGCGGTCGCGCTCGCGATACTCAAAGCCAGGCACTCTGACACCGCCCTGCCCTTCGCGCCCCTCGCGCTCCTGCCCTCCCTCGCGTTCGTCTTGGTTGCGTGATGACATGAATAGATTTGCAAAACATAATTCGGCACGGGGACAGTCTCTCGTGGAGTTCGTCCTGTGCGCACCGCTTCTCATTCTCATGCTGTTCGCCGTCCTCGATGGCTCGGCCTACTACCGCAGCGCGATGTGCGTCCGCACGGCCGCGACCGAGGCAGCCACTTACTACACGAAGCGTCCCGAGGCGAGCGATGCGGACGTGAAGGCGCATGTCCTTAACTGCGTCAAGGGAACGGAGGGCGTCGAGTTCTCATTCGAATCTCAGGCCAGGGGCACCGAGGAGAGCGACTACACCATGTATGTCAAGCAAGCCGACGGCTGGAAGAGTGCCGAGACGAAGACCGTCACGAAGGGCAAGGCGTTCACCTGCAAGAAGACCATCAAGACCTTCCTGCCGTCCCTTTTCGGGGGCGGGCATACCGCAACGGCATCTGCCACCGTCGTCGGCAACGCATCGGAAGAGGGTGTCCTGCGATGAGGTTCCGCTACCCGAAAGGCCAGACGACAGTCGAGTTCGCCTTCGCCGGAGTCTGGTTGATCCTGTTGATGATGGCCGTGCTCTGCTTCGGGTTCATCACCTTCCAGAAGTCATCCTTCGATTACCAGGTATCCCATATGGCCGACGAACTCCCGAGCGGCTGGGAAAGCATGGATGCCAAGCAGGTCGTGAAGAGCTGCGTCGCGAAGGCCTCAGGCCTTCCCGAGGACGATATCGAGGTCAATACCGCCGAGATCCACCTCGAGGACAAGGGGAACACGGACTTGGGCAACGACACGGCCGTGCAGCTCGGCAGCGAGCTCAAGACGACCGCGGCATCATATCTGGACATCAGTGCGGACATCACGGTGCATCTCGGGCGCGGTCTCGGACTCGCCGGAAACGGCGGAATCCCCTACCGCCGCTCCGTGAAGCAGAGCTTCACCGTGGAGCGCCGCTGGGAGGTGGCCTAGATGATGAGATACGGAACCCGCCGCATGCGTGGACAAGCCCTCATCATGTTCGTCCTCGTCTCCGCCGCCCTCGTCATGGTATTGGGTCTCGCCATCGACGCCTCGGGCGGCTGGTGGAAATCCCAGAGGCAAAACGATGCCATCGAGATTGCGAAGGAGTCTGCGCTATCGCGCAGCAACGAAATCAAATTCGATGCCACCGACTCCACGCGTGCCATCGATGAGATCGTCTACGCCTCGCTCACGGAGAACCTCAAGGATATCGAGTCCTCCGAGGTATCCGTGACCTCTTGGGAGGTTCCCGAGACCAAGACGGGGAGCATGAACAGGCTGATTGGCGTCGAGGTCACCGTCACGGGCGCGTATAGGTGTGTATTCGCCCAGACGTTCGGCTTCAGCTCCATCCCCGTGAAGAACACCATCACGTTCACCATCAACCCGTACTCGTCGACCGAGGTCTGGCGGCAGGATGCGAACGGCCACGGCTGCCGTCTCGCGAAGCACGCCGGCAAGCCGGTCGGTCAGGAAACATACGAGACGCTCAGCGCCGCATCCGGTATCTCCGATGCGCTGAACGCCGCAATAGAAAAGGGACTCGCGGAGCTCTCTTAAGACCTGCGCTATAAGCGATGAGACAGGCGCAGATAGCGCCGGAAAGGAACATGACATGTTCAACAAGAAGGACAAGGATTTCTCCGAAATGCCCTCGGAGGGCGAAGAGCCTAAAAAGAAGGGCTTCGCCGTCTTCGGGGGCAAGAAGGAAAAGGACCCCGCCTCCAAGATCGTGACCCCCGAGAAGCGCCGCCGCCAGCTCTCATGGCTCTGCGGCGCGTGCGCCGCGGTCGCGGTCGGCTCGCTCGCATTCGCCGCGGTGGAGTTCACCGCCGCGCAGGATACCGTCGCGAAGACCCAATCCAATATGGTCGAGATCGTGGTCCCGAAGGAGACCATCGAGGCCGGAACCCCCATCACGGCCGATATGCTCGAGGAGGCGCAGGTCCCGAAGCGCTACGTCCCCGCCGATGCGGCCGATGAATCCAGTAAGTCCGACCTGATCGGCAAGTCCCCGGTAGGCGACCTCTCCAAGGGCGTGCCCATCTCCTTGGGTACCGTGCAGGGCTCCTCCAACCCCTCGTCCATCTCCCTCGCCCTCGCCTCGGGCCATGTGGCGCGAACCTTCTCGCTCGATGCCGCGGCGAGCATGTCCCCGCTGTTGAAGCCCGGCGACTACGTCACCGTCACCGCGACCTTCAAGTCCGGCAACGGCACCACCCAGCAGACCGTCAACTACCAGAACGTCAAGGTGCTCGCCACCGACGCGACGCTCCAGAGCACGGACGGCTCCTCCCAGAGCTCGGGCTATTCCACCATCACGCTCGAGTTGACTCCCGAGCAGCTCACCGAGATCGGAACCGCCGACTCCATCAGCCTCGCTGCGCAGCCGCTCAGCGAGAACCCCAAGGACGATGCGGAGACTGCGGAGACGGATGCCGCCGCGCAGGAGGATGCGCAATCCGACGATGGTACCGTTGACGCCCAGCAGGCCGATCACCCCCAGGAGCCCGCTGCCGTCCAGCCCGAGGAGTAGCCATGCTCGATAGGAAATACGACAACGCCCTCTCCGAGGTCATGAGCCGATGCGCAAACGACCTTCAGAACCAGGTCGCGCTCGTCGGTCAGGTGTCCGACGGCATCGATACGCTCCGAGACCGCGCATTGGCGTACGTACACCGCTCCCCCGCCTTCTCCGAGGAGGACGAGAGCGTCCAGCGCAAGGCGGCCAAATACGTAGTTGACGACCTCTTCCAGCTCGGCCCCATCGAGGAGCTGCTCTGGGACCCGGACGTGTCCGAAATCATGGTCAACTCGCCCGACCAGGTGATGGTCGAGCGCCGCGGCAAGATCGAGCCTTCGGGCGTGCACTTCTTCGATGAGGAACATGTCCAGAGGACCATCGCACGCATCGTCTCCTCGGACGGCCGCAGGTGCGACAACCAGAGCCCGCTGTGCGACTGCATGCTGCACCGCGAGGGCGCGCCGTTCGACGGCAGCCGCGTCAACGCCGTGGCCTTCGGTATCGCGAAGCACTGGACACTCGACATCCGCAAGTTCCGCAACGACGTGTTCACCCCCGAATCGCTGATCGCCAAGGGGTCAATGGATGAGAACATGGCGGATTTCCTGCAGGCACTCGTCCTCGCCCGCATGAACATCGTCATCGAGGGTGGCACGGGCTCGGGTAAGACAACGCTGCTCAACGCCCTGTCCAACTACATCCCCGACGGCCAGCGCATCATCACGGTCGAGGACACGGCCGAGCTGAACCTCGCGAAGAGCCATGTCCTGTCGCTGCAGTCTCGTCCCGCCAACAACGAGGGCAAGGGCGAGATCACGCTCCAGCAGCTCGTCATCAACACGCTGCGCCAGCGCCCCGACCGCATCGTCGTCGGCGAGTGCCGAGGACCCGAGGCGTTCGATATGCTGCAGGCCATGAACTCCGGCCATGACGGCTCTCTCACGACCACGCACGCGAACAACCCGCGTGCCGCCCTCGACCGCCTGCAGAACCTCGTGCAGATGAGCCGTGCAGGTGCGAACATGCCTCCCGATGCCATCATGAAGATCATCACCGAGGCCGTCGACTTCGTCGTCGAGATCAAGCGCCTTCCGGACGGAAGCCGCCGAGTCAACAACATCTGCGAGGTCTGCGGTATGCAGGGCAACGTCCCGACCATCGGATCCATCATGAAGTTCCAGAAGACCGGTGTCGACGGCAACGGGCGAATCAAGGGCGAGTTCCGCCCGACCGGCTCGCGCATCGTCTCCGAGGAGCATAAGGAGCGCTTCTATTCCAACGGAATCGACATTAAGCCCGAATGGTTCGACAACGGAGGGTTGTGGTAGACATGGACCAGACGGTCGTCACCTATTTCTTCTACGGCGTCACCTATGCCCTCATCATCGCCGTGCTGACGCTTTGCGTCATGGCGCTGCTCGTCTCAAGGCAGCTGCGCGTCCTCTCCGAGCGCCGCGATATCTATAACGAGGACGAAGAGGGTTCAAAGAAGAAATCTATCAGTATCCTCGCCGACCTTCGCGAGGTCGCCCGCAAACATATCGAGGGCAGCGGAATCAAGCTGTCCCTGAACGAGTTCATGAGCATCTGGGCGGCAGCTACGGCGGTGCCCCCGCTCATCGGCATCGTCATGGGCATGGATGCCCTCATCGTCATGCTTTTCGCCGCCCTGGGTGCCTTCATCCCGCTTTTCACCCTATCCTTCAGGAAGAAGCACAGCGAGAAGCGCTTCGAGGAGCTGCTGGGGCAGACCATGCCGCTGATTTCCTCGAACCTGCGCGGCGGAGCGATGCTCTCCCAGGCAATCCGCCCCGTCGCCGAGAACATGGACGAGCCTATCAAGGGAGAGTTCGAGCGGCTCCGCCGCGACATGGACCGCGGCATGCCCGTCGACAAGGCACTCGATAAGATGGCGGAGCGCAACAACTCCTCAGACCTCAAGCTGTTCGCCTCGGCGGTCCGCGCCCAGATGCGCACGGGCGGCTCGCTGGCCGACATCGTGGACTCGGTCGGAAACACCATCCAGCAGCGCTGCGAGCTGCGCCAGATGGTTCGCTCGCGCACCTCGCAGGCGCGTTTCACGGCCATCCTCATGGTCTGCGTCCCCCCTGCACTCGGCATCGTCTTCTACCTAGGTAACGACATGTACCGCGAGTTCTACTCCAGTTTCACCGGATTGCTCGTCATCCTGCTGTGCGCACTTCTGGAGATTCTGGGCTACGTCATCGCCAACAAGATGCTCGACATCAGGACCGATTAGGAGTGGTTCACATGTTTGTAGATTCGACAACTATCGGTCTTATCGGAGCCGGCTCTCTCGCCGCGGGTCTCGGAACCACCTTCGCCGTCCAGAAGAAATTCGGGATCTCTGTCCGCAACGTCAACCAGAAATCGCTCAAGCAGCGCAGCGAGGAGATGCAGGAGCGATTCAAATTCGGCCAGCCCTTCCAAGGCTCCGCTCTGTTCGGCGCCATGTCTCGTGAGCAGGAGGAGCGCCAGCGCGAATCCCTCATGCGCTCCGGCCTCAAGATCTCCGCGCTCATGTTCTGGGCCTCGAAGATCATCTGCGTCGCCGTGGGAATCATCGTCGGCGTCCTCATCGGCACCAAGCTGACGGGGCTTGCCACCGTGGCCGCATCCGCCCTCGGCGGTATGGTCGGGTACATCCTGCCCGAGATCTACCTTCTCCAGAAGCGCCGCGAGTGGCGCGGTGATATCGAGCGTGAGCTGCCGAATGCCCTCGACCTCATGTCGATCACCATGGCCGCAGGCTCCACCTTCGACGATGCCGTCCGCACGGTCGCGGAGAACTCCGAGGGTGCGCTGGCCGAGGGATTCCGCGATGTGCTCGCGAACGCCCGCTTCATGGATATCACCGATGCCCTGAAGCAGTTCGCAGAGAATGCGGGCGTCCGCCCGCTGACCATCTTCGTCGCATCGCTCATCCAGGCACGCCAGACCGGAGCCCAGTTCGTCGACGTCCTCGAGAACCAAGCGCAGACGGTGCGTACCTACCGCCGCCAGAAGCTGGAGGAGGAAATCAACAAGATCGGCACCAAGATGCTCATCCCGATCATCTTCCTGATCTTCCCCGCACTGTTCGGCGTACTTCTGGCGCCTGCGGCGATGTCGGCCATCCAGGCTATGAGCAGCCTGTAGGCCGACCGGCCAGCCGGTCGGCCCAGATGACGATGAGGCCGAATAGGCCGGAGTCGCCCTAGCGCGGTGCATTGCGGGTCCTTTCGGGGCCCGCTTTGGTTTGGAGACGGCGGGTTTATGGCAGGGCTGTCTCTCTAACCGTCTCTCTAAACGTCTCTCTAAATGCTTGAGTCGTCTACCTGCGATTTTGGGTTGTCTCTCTAAACGTCTCTCTAAGGTTGCGGAAACTGGTGAGCAGTTTAGAGAGACGAGGTGCGGGTCGAGGCGGCCGAGCGTAAGGGATAATAAGAATAAGGATAATAACAAGCCGCTTTACCGCGGGGCGCCTTTCGGGGGCGCCCCTTTTGTTTTGCCGGGAGCGTAGCCGTGTAGCTCGATAGGCGCGTAGCTCGGTAGGTGCGTAGAGTACTGAGCGATGAGGATAATAATAAGGAGAAGAATAAGAAGGAATTAGGGGAATAGCCAGGGGATGATAATAAGGTCGAGAAAAATAACGACAAGTTGTCCTGCGGGGCGCCTTTTTAGGGCGCCCCTTTTGTTTTGCGGCGTGTATTGCGGTGAGCTGGGTAGCTGTGTAGCGAGGTGGACGTGTATCTCGGTAGCTGCGTAGCCGTATGGGTGTGTAGCGAGGTCGGTCGGGCTACTTATGTCCCGCGCAGTGCGCGGGCGTGATTGGAGTTTGAGAATCGAGGAAAGGAAATCAATTCTCTTGAGTCTGGAGATGATTCGAATGGGTTCTCAAATCACAAAAATCCCCTCCATCTGCGGTGACGGTTACCCCGGTGTCGGATTCCAAGTGGATAGCGGAGATTCAGTTCGCGTGGCCATGGCATGGCCGAGTGCCTCCGCCGAGGGGTGGCGCAGCCTCACGATGGAGGTGCCGAAGAATCTCAGCCTCGATACCGAGCTGAACGGCGTTTCGGTCGATTATCTCCTACAGAGGGCCGACGTGCTGTTTGGAGATGGAGACTGGGACGGATTCAAGCGCTACGAACGCGCACTCGGGGATAAAATGCCCAGCGCGGTTGTCCGTGCGTTCGCCCGCTACGCGCCTATCGATTTGACGCACGCGGGCAACGCGGAGGCGTGTCGAGCTGAAATCGTAAAGTTCCTCGGAGGAGAAATTCCCGAGCTTGGTTCAGGGGACACGGAGAAAGTCTCAGGTAAGACCCGTGCCGTGCTCGTTCCCGTGGGGCAAGATCCGGTCGCGATTGAAATTGGCTGCAGCCAAGACATCATGGATCAGGTGGGCGGCATCTTCGACAACGCCTCGAGTAGCCTTCCTCCCGATGCCCTTCCGTTCCATCTCTCCATGTATGAGAACGACGTCAGTAAATTCACCATGCAGCCAAACCGCGCCTTCTATGCAACTGAAGAGATGGAACGAGAAGGGTATCTATCCCCTTTCGACAACAAGCCGGCTATCGAAGGTCTGCCCACATCCGTGGTTTACGGAAACGTCGTCATCACGGGTTTCAATCCCGCCACCGGCGAAGACGTATCGCTTTCCGACGGCGAGATGATGGATGTCATGAATTACTTCCAGCGCGACAGCCCTCGCGGGAGTGGATACGATGTCGCGTCTATCGTTCAAAAACACCTATATGGCGAGTTGAGGGAGTATATCTCGCAGGAATCTTCAAGCCATGAAGATAAAACCCTTGATAATGCGGGCGAGTCGCTCGACGAGATGATGGAGCAGACGGTCGAACTCGCCGGGAATGCCGATATCGGTGATGAGCTCGATATGGACAGCGTGGGCAACGTAGACCGTTAATTCAAGTTGCATCGATGAGCACTGCTTTCATCCCGATAAGACGAGGAGAACAATATGATCTCAGATAAAGAAAACAGCGCCGTTTCTTCCGTCAACGAAGAAATCAAAGACATCATCTCGTCCAGTTACACACAGGATGAACTTCTTCAGGCACTGCTCTTCTCGGATCTTCTGGAAGAGGTGCTTTCTCCAATCGATGTCCAGGCTATGGAAGACCGTTCCACAGAAATAAAAATCAGGGATGCATACGTCGATTATTGCAACGGTAGAACTGACATCGTCGATATGGACAAAAACAGCGCACACGAGCTCTTGGATAGATTTGGTGATGGCCTAATCGGTCCCGACGATGAAGGACTCTTCCTTATCGACGAGGAAGACGGCATGTTCACGGCAATCGACAATACGGCTGGAGAGTGCTGGACCGAAAATTTTCCGAGTAGAGAACTCGCTGTCGCATATCTTTCGGGCCTCGAGTTCGATTTCCTCGAAGACTATACCAAGAGGCATCCTGTTGCATCTGTTGGCACGCATCAAGGTAGCGGTTCGCTCGATGACCTCATGGAGCAGATGGTCGAGTGCTCGAACGGCAACGAACTCGGCGAGGAGCCTGGTGTCCTCAATGAGGTTCGCTAAGGTATAACAATAATAACAAGCTGCCTTACAGCGGGACGTCTTTCAGACACGCCGCCCTCGTCACGAAACGCGGTATCTCAAGCGCCTGCATCCTCCTTCTCGGCAAGCTGCGAAAGGACCGCGTTATCCATTACGAGCCCAAGGGCGAGAACAAGGGATGGGTCCTCGGATAACTCGCGTCGGATCTATCCGAACTAGACGGCCATTCACTGCATCTTCAGGCCATCTGAAGGAAGGAACCGCAGGTAAGGGTGCGGATACGCATTGTCAGATTCATCCGGACTGGAGGCGCTGAGGGATCAGAATAATAACAAGTTGATTTGCCGCGGGACGTCTTTCAGGGCGTCCCGCTTGCCTTTCTGGGTGTCTGGCGTGTAACGGTGTATGTCGATAGTCGCGTTGCTGCATAGGTATGCGGAGGAGGCTACTTGTGTCCCTCTCGACTCCATGGATTTCAATTCCAATAGCCTTATCTCAAGCAAACTTACTTAAACATTTGGAGTGTCAAGCAATGCCGAATTCCATCAAGCATATGTATCGCGAATATCTTGAGGGACACACCGATATCATAAAAGTCGATGAAGATCTAACGTTGGCTCCAGGGGGTAGCGGCAAGCTATTTATCCAAAAGGATAGGTATTCCAATGATTGGATCGCACTGAATACATGCGTCGGCCATCAAGGTGAGTGGACTTTCCGTCATGAGGCTCTTGCCGCCGCCTATCTGCAGGGTGCCGATATAATTCAGTTAATCGTGTTAGACGATATATTGGATAGAGCCAAACAAAAAGGGCTCTATAACGGGTGGAAAATCCCCGATGCACTACTGTCTTATGCGCCTGCGGGCAGAAGCGAATCGCTTGCGGCAAATCCCATGACGCATTTCAACGAACTTTCCAAGTCCTTTTCGGAGAACGGTGGCATCTATGACCCCGTCCACGGCATCTATATCGATTCCGAAATCGGTGAAGGGGAAGATACCACGCATGTGACGCTTTACAATCTGCCATTTGAAGAAATCGAGAAATGCATGGCTGCAGGCATAGCACATATCAACGAAATGCCAAGGTACCTCGATGCCGCTCACGGCCTATCGGATTTTACGACTATCTGCGATGTCACTCTGGATAACTATTTGATCGATTCACTTATCGTGGCACTATCCGATGATGGGCGTTGGTGCGAGGTTTCGGAGCTTAACGAGGAAACGCTTACTGGGTTCAAGGACGTTATCGCAAAAGCCGCACGCATCGATGCCGAAACCGTCAAAGATGACGAGTGGCGCGATGGGGTGGTCGAGCAGGTCTCGGCGTTCATGGGCACAATCAAAGACATGGACGCGCAGGAAGCCAGAGGTGCCGATACGGTTCTCGTCGAAATGCTCGATTCGATTACCGAAAACCCGACCGATGCCGTAATGGATATGCTGGAAGTCTATTCCCGTTCCGACGCCTCGGGGCGAGCGGCTGTCGCCGAAGTGTTCCACGCCCTCACCGGCGAATCGTTCGACAGCTTTCTCATGCAGGCATCGGACGCTTGTGAGCTCACGCTCGGGCGGTTTGATGGCGAATCGCTCGACGAGATGATGGAGCAGACGGTCGAGGTCGCCGGGGATGGCGAGTTGGGTGATGAGCTAAATGTGTCCAATGGGGAACGCTGAGGGATAAGAATAATAACAAGCCGTTTTACCGCGAGGCGCCTTTTAGGGGCGCCTCTTTTGGTTTGCAGGGAGCTTTGCGTGTAGCCGTGTATGCGTGTAACTCGGTAGGCGCGTAGCTGCGTAGGTAAGCGGAGAAGGCTACTTGTGTCCCCCACCGGGTCGACGGGGATACATCCGTTTATGTTCGAGATGGATTGTCCGAACGTGAATGGGAGCTACCTATGGCCAAGAGAACCTATGGCAAATATCAAGGAAAGAGTCCGACCGAGAAGCTGACGGATGCCCGCCAGGCGCTTTTCGATGCGCTTCTCGCGGACATGGAGCGCGAGGGTTCCCGATGGGTCAAGGAATGGTCGTTCCCCCACCCTCCCATGAACGGCGTCACAGGCGAGGGCTACGGGCCGCGAAATACCGCCATGCTCATGTACGCCATGAGGGACGGCGGCTTCAGGGACCCGCGATTCGCCACGTTCAAAATGGCCACGGACAAAGGCTGCCATATCATCAAGGGGTCGCACGGCTACCCCATCGAGCGCTGGAAGCGCATGCTCGTCAGCAGAACGGACCCGACCGCCCGTCTCAAGCAGCCCAAGACCAAAGAGGAATGGGATGTCGCGCTCGCAAATCCGGAGTACAAGGCCGAGCCGCGGTGCGTGGGCACGTTCACTGTGTTCAATGCCGAGCAGATGGAGAACACCGAAAACCTCGAGCCCGTCGAATGCTTCAAGCCAATCGAGCCCGATCGCGTGGCCGACGGCATCGTCAAGGCATCGCCCTGCCCCGTAATCGAGACGCCGAACGCCGAGGCGTTCTACCTGCCCGGCGCAGACAAGATCTACGTCCCGCAGCGCAACCAGTTCACGAATGTCGAATCTTTCTGCCGAACGCTGCTCCATGAGATGGGACACGCCACGGGCCACCCAAGCAGAAACAACCGCGAGCAGTGCGGACTGAAGCAGAATCGGCAGAAGTACGCCTTCGAGGAGTTCATCGCCGAGCTGTCGAGCGTGTTCACTGCGAACGCCATCGGTCTAGACCTCCGCAACGTCGACGACGACAAGCCCCTTGCCGCCAACGAGGTCGATGCCATGGCGAATTCGGCCGCCTACCTCAAGAGTTGGTCCCAAGAGTTCAAGGATCCGGGCGGTGAGCTACTGAAGGCCGCATCACGGGCGAGCAAGGCGACCGATTACCTCGTAAAAGACTGCTTTATCCCGAAGCTCGGCAAGGACTACTTCAAGTCCACTGAGCTCGCTACCGAGACGGTAGCCGATGTCGATATGGAACGCGGCGGCGCGGCCGAGGTCGAGCAGGGAGACGATGGGTTCAGCCTCGATGACCTCTGTGAATCTAAATGCGAAGAAGCGGATATAGCCAACGGCGGTGAGCGGAACGATACGGCGGCCGCCCATTATGAGGAAGGACGATAGCCATGCCTGAGGATTTGGAAATCAATTCGTTCGATGACCTGAAAGCCGCGCTAAACGAGGCCCTGCACAATGGCGGGACCTCGCCCGATGCAGCGGATTATCTGATGGAACGATTCGACGTCCTCTGCGTCGATATCGATAACGTCTTCCTCTCCATATCCGCCAACGACATCAAGGAATACTATCCGAATTTGTCACTCGATGAAGCCCGCGAAGTGCGCAATAAAGCCAATGAAAATCTTTGGAACTTGGGCGGATATGATGTCCTCGATGCGACAGCTTGGGGTCAAATCAAGGCCGAGGTCGAGTCCGTCCAAGACACCCGCCACGATTCCCGAGTTGAGGAGACGAGCTTGGATGGCCTTGCCGAAACGTATGGCGAGGATGGCGGCGCATGCCAAATAGGGGATGACCCGCGCGACAAGGACGGCATCCCAAGGTAGACGCTACTTCTGTCCCCTAGCGTGCGGCTGCTCGCCGGTACTTCATGCTAGTCGGTAAGTTATCAATTCGCGTGTTGGAGGAACCATGAGCGAGCAGAACAACCAGAACAAGGACAAGGTCCGCATCGACTTCCCGCCGAAGTGGGTGACCGCCGAGAAGGCCAACGGCGAGCCGTACACCATCTCCAACGGCAAGGGCGACTCCTGGCCTGCCGTGAAATGCACTCTGCCCACCGGTACCAAGGTCGATGGCAAGGACCTTTCCGGCTTCAACTTCACCACGTTCCAGAAGCCGTGGAACAAGGCCGATATCGAGGCCGGCAAGGGCACGGGCGTCTTCGTCAACGCCGACCGCAACGTCAGCCTCTTCAAGTACGACAAGGACGGTCAGCGCCACGATGAGTCCGTGGAGCCGCAGAAGCTCTCCGATGCCGTCGAGGCCGCGCGTGAGGAGTATCACGCCCAGCACCAGAGCCACGACCGCTCCCAGGAGCAGGAGACCGGCCTCGATGAGCTTTGCGAGCAGAAGACCGCCGAGGCAAGTGAGCGCGACGGCGGCTCCCAGGACCGCAGCGCCCAGAACGTCCAGCGTTAAGTTCCGAAGGCCATTGGATGCGGGGAGGGATGGATTTCCATCCCTCCCCTTTTCTTTTGGGGCGAAGGCTACTTTCGTCCCCGTTTAGGTGTGCGCATTGCTTCGAAAGTACGCTGGGATAGACCAGATGGCAAGAGAGATGGAGCAGCAATGGCAGATGACAAGCCTTGAACAGCGCATCGAACGGTATGAACTCGCCGACGGCATAGCCAACAACGTGGATTTCGAGATGTGAAGAAACATCCTCGACCGGCGTGAGCAGAGTCTAGATGATCTCTGCGATGCGAAGAGCGAAGAGGCCGACCTCGTCGCGGATGGTGCTATGGGCGAACGTGAATCCCCCGACAACGAACAAGACAAGTAGCCAAGGAGTCTGAATATGAGCAACGGATCGTGCAGTCTATTTATCGAAGGCAAAGGAAAGATCTCCGTCAGCATCGATGAGCATCCAAGCATGCCCTCTATGAGCTTCACCGGTCTTCAGGGGCGCGGTGTCGGTCGCGCGGTCGAGGAGAAAGCGGCCATCCGCTGCGCCCTGCGCCAGGCGGGCTTCGATATCCCGATGGCAAACGTGCGTATCGATGTCGACCAGTCCGCGCATGAGTTCGGCCATAAGTGCATCGAGAACGCCTGCGCACAGGGTATCGCCATCGCAAGCGGTCAGGCGGAGATGCCCGCCGGCGGGCGTGTCAGCGCCGTGGAAATCGAGATTGACGGCTCGACGCTCAGCTTGGAGCCGACTAAAGATGTCTCCGAGCGAGGCCTCGATGACCTCTGCGACGAGAAGCAGGCCGAGGCGGATTTGATTTCGGAATCGGCAGATCGTAGCGATAAACCCGAGCGTAAGGAGGCCGGACGATGAAAGACATCGGATGCATCAAAGTCGATGTCGCGATGAGCGATGCGGCCTATTACGACCATGCCCCGCATGACAGCATCACGCTGCCGATGGCGCTAGACGATTTGCAAAAGGTAATCGATAAGGTGACACGCTACGGCACCCACGGCTACGTCGTCGAAGACATCCAGGCTACCGGCGAGTTCGGCAAGCTGCACTTCGCCGAGGACGAGAACGTGAACTTGCGCAGCCTGAACGCCATGGCGGAGTGCGTCAAAAGGAATCCCGACATCGACTACGATGCCGTCCGCGATTACTGCGACAACTTCGATGTGCCGGTCGACCCGCTCATGGTCGGCAACGTCATCATGCAGGCCGGGGAGATGCCGTTCACGGGCTATTCGGTCGATATCGATAACGAGCATCCAACTCCCGTCGACCTGCAACGGGCATACGGACATACGCTTATCGACCAGGCGGTCGAGAACCTCCGCGCCTGCATAGGAGATGCCCGACTTCCCGATGCCGCCAAGGGGAGTCTCGCCGGAACCGTCGAGCTGCTCGCTAATGTACCCGCCGAGGCGCTGGGCGCGAAGATGGAGTCGGGTGGAGAAGTCTGCCTCACCCCCAGCGGCATCTTCGACCGCAATGCCGATGGCATCGACTTGATGAAATTCGATCTGGATGAGCTCGAGCAGGCGGCATTCGATGGCGACCGCGATTTTGCCCCCGACCGTATCGTCATCTATGCCGAGAAGCACGACTTGACCGATACGGGCTCCAGTCTCGTCTATCGGTTGACGCTGCCGATGGATGCGGGAGAGCTCGATAGCGCCCTTCAGTCTATAGCGGATATGGAGGGGGCCGCCGCGGGCGATATCGTCATGTCTGACTATGAGCTCCACGGGAGGTTCAGCGAGTACTCCTGGCACGACTTCGACACGGGCGAAACCGTCGCCGACATGAACCGTTTCGCCCAGGTTGTAGTGGATCACCCCGAGCTCAGCGTCGGTGAACTCTTCTACTACAACGATGACCACGAAATCTACGACATCGAGGACATTATCGATGTGGCCGAGCATTTCGATGAGAGGCTCGAGGAAGAGAGCCATGAGGTCGGCCTCGACGAGCTCGGGGAGTCGAAATGCGACGAGGCCGAGTTGGTCAATTCGGGCAGCGAAACGGTGGAGGGCAATACGCTTTCGGGCGGTGAGCGGTGATGGATGCGCTGCGTGCGGTCCTGGTGCCCGTAAACGCCGAATGCCGCGAGATCGAGTTGCCAATCGATGAGGACGGAAGCTGCGGCGAGGCGTTGAAGGAACTCCTCGGCGAGAGGGTTGCCAATGTGTCGGAGGAGCTGCCGGATAAAACTCTCGGCGATGCGGCATGCGTCTACGTCAATGCGGCCGGACGCGCCGCCTGCCCGGCAAACCGCGCCATCTGGGGCACCCAGGAGATGACGGACGAGGGGCGAGAGTCTCCCCTGACCGGCCAGACCGTGGTAGCCGGCGAGCCGGCCGATGTGCTATACGGGGATATCGTCATCGTGGGCTACGACCCCTACGAGGGAGCCGAGTGCTCCCTTTCCGATGCCGAATGCGAGGAAGCCAAAGACCTGTTCAGCGGTCGCGGCGGCCCGTATTCGGGTGTGTCCGCGCTCGGATATATCGAAAGCACGATACAGAGCTCGAAACGCAGGGAACAGGACGAATGGAACAACGAGTCCTCGCAATTCGATGAGATCATCTGCTATAAGAAAGACGAGGCGGCGCTCTACAACCAGTGCCTCGAAGAGGAACGCAACGACCTATACGACGACTACTGGCAGAACTCATACGACGATACGGAGTGGTAGCCATGGGAGCCGTAAGTTACGGGCAAGGCGGTTATGTGGGAACTTCCATGAGCGTCCGTGCCCAAGAGGCATATGAGTCGGGCGAGATGCCGATGTCCAAGTGGACGCGCGGCGCGATCATCTGCGCCATCAAGGACTACTGATCCGAAAATCGAGACGATGAGCAGGGCGAAGCTCGCCGAGGCCTATCTCGAATATAAGTCATGGCACCATATGGGGCGGTTTGCACGCGAGACCGAGTTCTTCGGATTGAACGAGGATGCGGTCTGCGCGGACTTTCCCGAGATGACGCCGGACCAAATTGCCGAGCGAGACGAAAAAGCGGCGGAAGTGCAGGACGCTGCGGCAGAGTGGAATAGCTTCATGAAGGCGCGTGAAAATGCATTCGCCAAGCGTTTCGGGTGCAATGCAAGCAGCGTTCTCGCCTACGAGGCGTTTCACCCGGAGAGATGCACGCGGTTTCTGGCGAAGCGCAGCAAGCGCGAGATGATCGGCTATGAGCTGCCCGATAAGGCGGCGGACTTGGGAATGAAGCCCGAACAGACCTGCCCGGTAGAGCTTGCCACGCGGTCGCATGTGGTCTGCTTTGATGCCTTTCGCGACGGCGCAGGCGGGGATACCGAGTGGCACGATCTAGATTTCGACCGCGTGGCCGAGCTGTTCGATGAGCGGGGGCTGGATGGCTTGCTCGAAGCAAAGCGTGACGAGGCGGAACTATCCGGCGAGCTCGACCCTGTGAGGGACGAGGGGTGCCGGTAGGCAGATTAGCCGGACACGCCCCCTATATCATCCCCTGCATCCTGAGCAAATCTTCCATTGCCTTGGCGAGCCTCTCGGCCTTTTCCTGCTCCTCCCTATCGGTAGAGCTGCTCTCCACCCGAACGTAGGGCGAATGCCTTCGATAGTACTGCTCGAGGTCGGGTTCCCAAGTGCTGTAGCTCTGGGCGAACTTCCTGCGGGCCATCAGGTCGAGGATGCGATAAACGATGTAGGCGATGGCCAAGAGGACGACCGCCGCCATAAGGATATAAATCACCGAGTTCCTCCAAATGGATATCACTTCGAGCACATTCTAGCAGCTTCGACGGTGCCGTTGCCGCTGCGGCAAGTCGGGGCATTTCTATCGCGTAATGAGTATCCTCGGAAAAAATCACAAGAGAAAGCGGAGGATGATATGAAATCCAATCCTTACGAACATCTTCTGAACCCCGATGTCCTCAAGGGAGGACTCGTGGCAAGCCTTTTCGGCCTGTTGCCGTCCATCGGCACCGGTGCCTTCTACCTTATCGAGAATCTCGCTCACGGCATCGATCTCGCCACCGGCGGCCGCATGGGCGAAAATCGAGTCTCCGCGATGATTTCCATTTTCAATATCAATACCCTTTGGCTTCCACTCACGGGTTTTCTCCTGCTAGTCCCGGCTGTGAGAAACAATAGGCTTTCCGCGCTTGCGATCGTGTTGGTTCAAGTCCTGGGAGCCGTCATCAACTTCTCGCGCGGTCTATACACGGAAGCGGCACTCGAACTGGTTATCGGCGCGGTTGCGTTGCTTTGCAGCCCGATCGTCGCCTCTCTTTCTAACGGTCTGGGGGATACAGATGAGTAAAGACAACAAGACGGAACACGCTAAAGACCCGTTTCGGGACTTTGCCTTCTCACGCCGAGGATTGTTCGCGGCGCTGGCGGTGATAGCCGGACTCGGTGCCGTTCCCGCGCGATCGGCGCTGGCAAATGAGTTGGTGTTCCGCGGCGACCACATAACACCCGGCAGAGGGGCTTTCGGGCAATCCTTCACCTCCGGCGACTATATCCACTGCATCACCCATCCAGACCGCACCACCAATGCCAACAACTATGGTCTCGGATATGCCTGCGGATGGGTCTCCTGGGTCTCCGCCGACATGTTCACATACCAAGGATGGAACTCCAGTTACCTGCAGGCGCTTCGATATTCGCTCTGCCTGCTCGTCCAGTGCGATTACTCCAACGAACTCTACGACCATATCAAGGCCCATCCCTATATGGCTTGCGGTGACATCAATCGCCAAAACCCTCGCCGCCTTTGGAAAAACATCAATATGGACGATAACCACGGCATCCTCTACCTCAATAACGCTCAACTCTCGACCTTTCAGGGCGATATGCTCAACTTGTCGGCGGGAGAGCGACAGAGTGTAAATAACTCGGATTGGATTGATGTGGGCTACGACGATTATACCTACACCAAGCCCGAGTTCTTCTTGCGCCGCGCGGCAACTCCCGCCGTGAACACGTTTCGAGCCGAAGTCGATATCAACAACGTGATGAGGGACAACAAGGACGGCCAGGTGCCGTATGAGAAGGACCTCAGGAGCGTCACGGGCAACATCGATATCGATACCGAGCCAATCTACATCGACAACGACGTGACGCTGTACGGCGGCATCTTCTCGCTTGCGCCGCTCGTCATGCCCGATGCCCGAGTCGACCTCGTCCAGGGTGTCTACGATGCCAGCGGAAATCCAATCACCAGTTATGACAACGAGCGCGCCCTGACCTTCTGGGAGGATTACGACGGCATCAACCAGCTGTTCATGTTCAAGCCCTATCTCGAGGACGGCGTGGGGACGTTTACCTTCGCCCTGGCGAATCTCGCCGGACCAAAGTTGGTCCATACCCTCAACAACCGCTGGCATGCCGACGTCAACCAAGCGTGGAAGAGCGGAAACATGGAGTCCGGTACCGCCGTCATTTACGACATTCGCCAGTCTTCCGGCAGGGAGAACTCCTGGTGGGTATGCCATGAGCCGGCCGAGACCAATGAAACCAACCATAGATGCTATTTCATCACCTCCGATGCCGACGGCCAGCGCCTCGATACGGCGGGAGCAACCGGGAACCGCGGTGCGGTCCGAGTCTGCAGCTATGCCAAGCCAGGTGAATGGGGTTCTCAGAAGAACGCCCAGTGGAAGCTCATCGAGGGTCGGTGCGGCGGCTATGTGAAGAATAGCAAGAAGACCGCCCGAATCGGTGACGAGGTCGAATGCGTCGGCTTTATGCCGGATTCCAATGAGACCCCCACCCTCAAGCCCTCCACATGGCTCCATAACGTCACGAACCGAAAGGAGCTCCCGCCGCAGCCAATGTACCGCTGGTACGTGACGCGCGAGGTAGTCGATGTCCCCGACGACGGCGACGCCGTCATCATGGCACACTGCTCCGTCTCCACGTGGGGTAAGCAGACCGAGGCCCCGGCACACCGCCATATCGGCTACCCGCACGGCGGGCAATCAATCTACGGCCTTGCCCTCCATGTGGAAGGTTCGCAGTTCGGCGGGTCTATCTGCTATGCGGCGAGGCCTTGGGATTCCTCCACTTGGGTCACCGGTGCCGACGGCCAGGAAATCTGCGGCTCCCCTATCGCCGAGGTGAAAATCTGGCTAACCGGCGAGCTCGCCGAGAACTATGACCTCTGCTACCGTTCCATTCCGCTCGGCGGCAGGTGGACTGATACCGTCTATTCCTGCGGCCATGCGGACAATGACGGCTCCGCCGCGCCAGCCTGCGGCAGCCACGGATCGGCGCAGATGTGCGGCCTCAACGTACATCTCATCCGCAAGCCACGCGGGTCCCGCCTCGTCAAGGAGTTCTCGTTCGATGGTACGATCGAGGTCACAGAGAAAATCGCCAGCGGTGACGATGCCGTATGGCTGTGGTCTGCGGCCATGATGGGCATCACGACCGTGAATGCGGACGAGACGCGCGTCTGGACCGACCGTATGCTCGGCACCGTAGTCGTCGGTGAAGGCATCGACCAGCACCACAATCCGCCAACGAGGCTCCAGTCGGTCGTTCACTTCATGGTCGTCGACACACTCGGCGATACGCAGGAGGTGCACACCGTCTACATCACCCTTAACAGCACGTATACGGCAAGCGAGCACGCGAAGGATTACTCCGATGCGCACAGCGCCATCGAGCAGGTTATGCGCGATGAGGGACAGGACCTGAGCCTGCTCGACAAGTGCCTGGATGGTTGGTACGAGGGCGATGCCGATTGCTCGGATCCGAGCATCTTCAAGGGCGGGAAGTTCGTCAGCAAGAAGGTCAATGGGGACCTGTATCTGTGGACTAAAGTCAAAGTCGGCGGATTTATGTTCTTTAAAGATGGTCTTGAAAAGGCCAACGTAATTTATACTGCACGACGTTTTCTAACGGGTACTCGATATGTTTTCCCGCAAGAGGTCTATGACAAGCAACTCGAGCCGACTTGTAACCTCAATGACCATTTCGGTATTGACCCCTCAACAGGCTTCACAGGCTGGCATCTTGATAAGGCCCTGACTGACCAGCCGATTACTGAAGCAGCGGCGGGTACTTCTATTATTTGTCTTTACGGCCGGAACCGCTGCACGCTGCGCACGGAGTACGCCCCCGGCTCGGTCGCGCTCGATCCAAGCTGGGACATGAGGGTACTACCCGAGGAGAGTGCCGAGGCGCATCCCGGTTTCATTCCCACCTTCACCGAGCCCAAGCACAGGGGCTACGACGCCAAGGGAAAGGAGTTTGAGCTGGCGGCGATCGGCGACTCCGGTAATGGTCACACGGCATACTACTGGGACGAACTCGCCCACATCACGATTCCTGCGACCGCATACCGCAATATCGGCGGCGGGCAGTGGCGCACCTACAAGTGCGAGGCGTGGCTCGATGCGGACGAGGTTGCCGCGGCTGAGACCTCCGATTCGAGCGTGTCGGGACGCTCTCGCTCCCGCGCCCGCGCCGCGAACGCGGTCAAGATGACCGCCGACACCGTGCGCTACATCCGCTGGACCGAGGTCGTCGCGGACGGCGTGGTGGGCGTCAGGAGGAAGTGAGTAAAAAAGGGGCGGAGAAATGCTCCGCCCCTTTTATCGTTCTATTTGGTTTTATGCCGACCTGAGGATTTTCTCGGCCTTCTCGATCGCGGCCGAACGCAGGAACTCAGACTTCCGCATCCCACACGCGGCGGCCGCCCTCTCGATGAGGGCGGCACCGGTTTTCGGGCACTTGAAGGACAGGTTGGCGTTGCCCTCCCCATCGGAAAGCCTGGGGCGGCCGACGCGGAGGCCCGTCAGGGTTCCCTCCCAGGAGCCGGATTCATACTCCGCGCACTCGCGCTCGATGTCCTCGTCCGTGATCACGGCTCCGTTTGCAAGCTTGAACTCCATCAGTAACCTCTCCTTCTCGCGGTCTCGATCTCCTTCAGCGTCTTCTTGCTCGGCGGCGTCATGGCGTGATAGACGAGCCATGCGCCGTCTGCCAAGAGGGCTCCGACCATCTCGATATACCGGCCATGCGTGTCGTATCCAGTCCGCATCTCCTGCTCACCGGGTATGCGAACGGCCGCGAAGCGGTAGTTCTCCCATGCCGTCTGGACATCGCCGTCATCGAGCTCGGGGTGTCGCTCGTGGACCCTCCGGTGAATGCGGACCATGCTCCTCCAATCGTTACGATAATATTCTACTACCAAATGGTAGTAGAATATTCGACAAATCAAAATTCAATCCCTTCGCCAGCCGTCCATCCCGAAGGAGATGCCGCTCGACTATGGTCCGATGCTCAGGGACTTGGACGTCCAGTCGACTTCCCTAAGGCAACCGCTGCGCCTCGATATGGAAGGCGGGACGTCCGTCTGCGAGTAACTTGTCGGCGAATCGGTTCGCAAGGCACGCCGCCTCCAGCGCATCCCCTCCGCCTATATCGGCTCCACGCTCGGCGGCAGACATCTGGGCTTCGAGCCGCCCGGCGGCCGCCTCCATCCAGCCCCTGCGGTGGAGCACCCCGCATCCGATTGCGCCGGCGAGGATGTCCGGGAGCGTGGCCGTCGGGTCGTCTTTTCCGCCGAACGCCGA
>OLNY01001017.1_pt1 | contig 23600 bp, 15 predicted proteins | sample 1671981 | NCBI WGS metagenome assembly OLNY01 (sample SAMEA3136632, study PRJEB25190) | human gut metagenome | biome: human gut; feature: human-associated habitat; material: faeces | place: Austria | collected 2013
CGATAAATCTGTAATTCTCGAAAATTACCTGAATACCATCAACCTTGGTGCAGGTTCCTACGGCGTACAGGCAGCTTCCAAGAAATATTTCAATAAAGATGTATGGGATCTGAATCTTTCTGAATGTGCAACCCTTGCAGGTATCACTCAGAATCCTACCAAATTCAATCCGATCACCAACCCGAAAGCAAATTCCAAGAGACGTAAGGAAGTTCTGGATCACATGCTAGATCAGAACTATATCTCACAGGATGAATATAACGAAGCACTGAACGATGATGTTTATACCCGTATTCAGGCTGCACAGATGGAAAATACAGAAGAAGAAAGCACCGTTTACACATACTTTGAAGACGAGGTTACCAATCAGGTCATCAGCGACCTTATGAATATCAAAGGTTACACCAAAACTCAGGCAACCAATCTTCTCTACAGTGGCGGTCTGAAGATCATGACAACCCTGGATTCCAGTATTCAGAAGATCCTGGATGAAGAGTACGCGGATCCGGATAATTATCCGGCTGATGTACAGTATGAGCTGGACTACGCACTGACCGTTCAGGATGCAGACGGAAACCAGAAAAATTACAGCAAGGAAATGCTGCAGCTCTATTTCCGTGATCAGGATCCGGAATTCGATCTTCTCTTCGATTCTCCGGAAGAAGGCCAGCAGTATGTTGATCAGTACAAGGCCAGCATCCTGGCTGACGGAAGTACCGTGGTTTCCGAGCGCGTAAACTTTGCACCACAACCGCAGTCTTCCATGTCTGTCATCGATCAGCATACCGGTTATGTAAAAGCCCTGATCGGTGGCCGTGGTGAAAAAACAGCCAGCCTGACACTGAACCGTGCCACAGATACAACCAGACAGCCTGGTTCTACCTTTAAGATTGTATCCACCTATGCTCCGGCTCTGAACGAAAAAGGTGATACACTGGCTACCACATTTATGGATGAACCATATGAATATCCGGACGGCTCTCCGGTTAACAATGCCACACGAAGCTATGGCGGCGAGACCACGATCCGTAAGGCAATCCAGAATTCCATCAATGTTGTTGCAGTCAAATGCCTGGAACAGGTTACTCCTGCTCTTGGTCTTAAATATCTGGATGATTTCGGATTTACAACTCTGGCACATGGAACTGAGGCAGATAAAGATGCCAACGGAAATATATGGAGTGATGCCAATCTGGCAACAGCACTTGGCGGAATTACCAATGGTGTCAAAAATGTTGAACTCTGTGCCGCATATGCAGCGATCGCCAATGGCGGAAATTATATTAAACCAATTTACTATACACAGATCCTTGACCATGACGGAAATGTTCTGATCGAAAACACTTCTGTTTCCAGATCTGTGATCAAAGACAGCACCGCTTACCTGCTTACCAGCGCTATGGAGGATGTTGTAAAGAAGGGTACCGGTACTGCCTGCCAGCTTGATAATATGACTGTTGCAGGAAAAACAGGTACTACCGAAGATTATAATGACCTCTGGTTCGTTGGTTACACACCATACTACACATGTGCTGTATGGTCCGGTTATGACAACAACGAGAAAATCCCTGAGGATGCCCGTAATTTCCACAAGAATCTCTGGAAAAAAGTTATGAACCGTATCCATGAAGGCCTGGATGACAAAGATTTCGATATGCCTTCCAGTGTGGAAAAAGCCAGCGTCTGCTCAGAGACAGGACTTCTCCCTCGTGCCGGTTGTCCGACCATAACAGAATATTTTGATATTTCCAGTCTTCCAACAGAATACTGTGACAAGCACTTCTACGGAAGCAGTGATTACAGTGAAAATGATTACAGTTACAGTGAAGACACTGATGCAGACACAGATTCCGCCGCTGCCGCTATTCCGACTGCTGCACCGGACGGAACTGACAGTACTGCCGGCGGTGACAGTACCGATAATACCGGTGATAATTCCGGTGGCGACAATACCGATAATACCGGTGATAATTCCGGTGGTGACAACACCGATAACACCGGTGATAATTCCGGTGGTGACAACACAGGCGGTGATGACGGCAGCGGCGATAACACCGGCGGTGATGACGGTGGCGGTGATGACGGTGGAGACACCGGAGGTGATACTGGCAGCGATGGCGATCCTGTAGAATACTATTGATCAATCATTATAACGTAAAAAAGTGGACTCCCGAATATGGGAATCCACTTTTTTTATCTTATTTTTCTGATCAGAGTACCATCTTGGCTGCGCCGTAAATTCCGGCATCATTTCCCAAGGTTGCGATCACGATCTGTGTATCTTTACAGGATACAAATGCATACTTTCTGTAATATTTCTGAATACAGTCAACAAGCGGCTGGCCCGCTTTGGAAACGCCACCGCCGATAACGATGGTTTCCGGATCTGTCACACAGGAAATGATCGCAAGGGCACCGCCAAGCTGCTCTCCAACTTTTTCCATGGTTGCAACTGCTACCGGATCATTCTCCTTGAATGCATCCAGAACTGCTTTTGCGGAAATATTCTCCATATCTCTGAGCACACTTTTCTCTTCGGAAGCTGCAAGCTCTTTTTTTGCCATACGTACAATTCCGGTTGCGGAGGCAAACTGCTCCAGACAGCCCCTGTTTCCACAGTTGCAGGATTCTGTCTCGTGATGATCCACATTGGCATGTCCGATCTCTCCGCCAGCGCCGTGATGGCCTGTTACGATCTTACCATCAACAATGATTCCACCGCCAACACCCGTTCCCAGTGTAACCATGATCACATCGGAGGAACCTGCTGCCGCACCTTTCCACGCTTCGCCAAGAGCAGCCACATTGGCATCATTGCCAGCTTTTGCATGAAGTCCTGTCAGTTCCTCCATTTCTCCTGCAACATTCTTGTAACCCCAGTAAAGGTTTACCGCCCGATCTACCTCACCTTTGGAGTTTACCGGTCCAGGAACGCCGATTCCAACACCTTCTACGTCGTCTTTGGAAATGCCTTTCTCTTCGATCTTGGCATTTACGGCTGCTGCCACATCCGGAAGGATCTGATCTCCGTTATTCTCCTTGCGGGTCGGAATCTCCCATTTCTCAACAAGAGTTCCGTCTGTGCGGAAAAGTCCGCATTTTACAGTTGTTCCACCTACATCAATTCCAAAACAATATGTTCCCATTTCCTATCCTCTCTTACTCTTCGTCGTCTGGATTCTCTCTCTTCTTGGCAAGGTTCGCCTGAACACGCTTGTACAGTGCCTCTGCCGCATTGTATCCCATCTTCTTCTGTCTGTGGTTGACAGCGGCAGCCTCAACGATGATCGCCAGGTTACGTCCCGGACGGATCGGAAGAGAATGGCATACAACCTTGTTTCCAAGATACTCTGTATATTCCTCATGAAGTCCCAGACGGTCGTATTCCTTATCTCTGTCCCACTCCTCAAGCTTGATAACAAGATCGATCGACTGGGTATCCTTAACACTCTCGACACCGAACAGTGTTTTTACATCGATGATACCGATGCCTCGAAGTTCGATAAAATGACGTGTGATATCCGGTGCAGAACCTACCAGTGTCACATCACTGACCTTACGGATCTCGACAACATCATCACTGACAAGACGATGGCCTCGCTTGATCAGCTCCAGAGCAGCCTCGCTCTTACCGATACCGCTCTCACCTGTGATCAGAATTCCCTCGCCATAAACATCCACCAGTACACCATGAATGGAAATACACGGTGCAAGCTGTACACCAAGCCAGCGGATGATCTCTGCCATGAAGCTGGAAGTTGTTCTTTCTGTCACGAATGTCGGAACATTATATTTAACAGCCAGATCGATCATGTCCTGAGACGGACGGGTCATGGTACTGAAAATAACACATGGAATCTTGCTGGAGATAAAACGCTCATATTTAAAACGTCTCTCTTCTTCATTGAGCTGCATCAGATACGTATACTCTACATATCCAATGATCTGTACACGCTCATTCGCAAAATGCTCCAGATATCCGGTAAGCTGAAGCGCAGGTCTGTTGATCTCCGCAGTCTTGATCACGATGCCTGACAGGTCGATTTCCGGAGTCAGATTGTTAAGCTCCAGTTCCTGTACCATCTTTGTCAACTGTACACCCTTCATACTTTTTTCTCCTTTTCGCTGAAAGTTTGCATTCTCACCGCCGTTTTATCAGTACATGGCGGTTACTTGATATCCGCTGTACCAGAGCGTGAGACATCTTATCCTTAATTATACACAATCACGGTTGAAACTGCAATGCAGCATCAGGATTTATGAAAAAATTCATAGACCTGACGGGCGCTTCCCGCGTTCATGCTCTCTGTCTGTGCAAGTTCTTCTTCCGAAGCATCACGGATGTTTTCCACAGATTTGAATTTACGGAGAAGTGCTTTCCTCCTGGTGTCACCGATTCCGGGAATATCATCCAGAATGGAATGGACCTGTTCCTTACTTCTGAGAGAACGATGGTACTCAATGGCAAAGCGGTGTGCTTCATCCTGTATCCTGGTGATCAGACGGAAACCTTCACTGGATGTATCAATGGGAATTTCCACATTATTAAAATACAGACCTCTGGTCCTGTGATGATCATCCTTCACCATACCGCAGACCGGAATACGGATTCCCAGATCATTCAGCACTTTCAATGCAATATTCACCTGACCTCTTCCACCATCCATCAATATCAGATCCGGCAGTCTTGCAAAACTGTCAAATTCTCCGTTACTCTCATGGGTAAATCTTCGGGTTAATACCTCTTCCATACTGGCATAATCGTTCGGTCCCTGCACCCATTTGATCTTGAACTTGCGGTAATCACTGCGCTTCGGACGGCCTTTTTCGTAAACGACCATGGAACCTACTGACTCAAAACCACTGATGTTGGAAATATCGTAAGCTTCCATCCGCACCACATTTTTCAGGCCCAGCCATTCCTCCACTTCGTGAACAGCACCGATCGTACGGCCTTCTTCTCTTTTAATCCTCTCTCTGTCCTTTGAGAGAACCATACGGGCATTTTCCAGCGCAAGCTCCACCAGTTTTTCCTTGGTACCTTTCTTTGGAACACGGATATGCACTTTCTGCTTCCGCCTTGTTGTCAGCCACTCTTCGATAATTTCCGCATCCTCGATCTCACTCTGAAGCATGATCTCAGAGGGGATAAACGGAGTACCTGCGTAAAACTGTTTCAGGAAACTGGAAAGAACCTGAGATTTTGTATCACCTTTTGCCACCCGGAGATAAAAATGATCCCTGCCGATCAGCTTGCCATCCCGGATAAAAAACACCTGCACAACGGCATCCTGGTCACGGAGGTCTTCGCTCTCATCCATGGCCACTGCAATGATGTCACGGTCCTCCTGTCCGTAGCCCGTGATCTTCTGGCGTTCCCCGATCTTTTCGATACTGCGGATCAGGTCACGGTATTCCATGGCATCCTCATAGCGCATTTCCTCTGAAGCTTTCTGCATTTTTTCCATCAGTTCACTGATCGTATCCTGAAAATCTCCGTTCAGAAATTTGATCACTTTATTGATGTTTTTCCTGTATTCTTCCTGACTGATATAGCCCTGACAGGGTGCCTTGCACTGCTTCATATGATAGTACAGGCAGGGGCGGTCCTTTCCCGTATCTCTTGGAAGATTACGATTGCAGGAACGTACCTGATACAGTTTCCGCACCAGCTCGATCACATCTTTTACCGCCCCGCCGCTGGTATAAGGTCCAAAATATCTGGCCTTATCTTTTTTCATTCTTCTGGCAAAAAGTACTCTCGGGTATGGTTCATTGACAGTCACCTTGATAAATGGATAACTCTTATCATCCTTGAGCATAGTATTATATTTGGGACGGTGCTCTTTGATCAGATTACACTCCAGCACAAGAGCTTCCAGCTCAGAGTCCGTAATAATGTACTCAAACCTGGTTATGTGCGTAACCATTCTTTCAATCTTCGCCCCTTTGTTACGGCTGCTCTGGAAATACTGGCGCACACGGTTTTTCAGGCTGATGGCTTTTCCCACATAGATGATCTCATCTTTCTCACCATGCATGATGTAAACTCCCGGTTTTGCCGGAAGTTTTTTTAATTCTTCCTCGATTATGAACATAATTATTCTCCTGTTTTACCATTACGGTAATAAGAAAACCGGGATTTCTCCCGGTTTTCCGATGATCTGTTTTATGCCTGTGATCCCGGCTTTTCTTCTGTTTCTGTATGATCGGTATCTGTCGCCTGAACAGTTTCTTCTGTTTTCTCCGGTGTCTGTGGAACCTCTGTCAGGTTCTGCCCTGACATCTCAGGTCTGAGCTTGGCTGCTTCTGTTTCCACTGTTGTGACATCTTCCGCATTTTTCACAGTGTCCTGTTTATTGGACACTTCTTTTTCATCTTCGGAAAGGACCAGATCATCCAGATTCTCCGGGATGTCCATTCCCTGCTGCACCGCACGGAGGATCTTCATAAATTCCTTGCCGGTGATGGTTTCCTTACGAATGAGATATTCCGCGATCTTATCCATCTCTTTTCTGTGGCTTCCAAGAATCCTCTTGGCCTCCTCATAAGAATGATGGAGAAGTTTCATAACTTCATGGTCGATCTCTGTTGCGGTATCATCGCCACAGTTTAAGACTGCTCTTCCGCTTAAGTACTGATCTTCCTGTGTTGCCAGTCCCATCAGTCCGAATTTCTCAGACATACCGTACTGTGTGATCATGGCTCTGGCCACCTTGGTAGCCTGCTCAATATCATTGGCAGCACCCGTGGTAACTGTATCAAATACGATCTCCTCTGCGGCACGTCCGCCAAGATAGCCTACCAGCATAGCTTCCAGCTCTTTCTTGGTATTGAGATATTTTTCTTCCTCAGGTACCTGCATAACGTAACCAAGTGCTCCCATGGTGCGGGGTACAATGGTGATCTTCTGTACAGGCTCCGCATCTTTCTGAAGAGCATTTACCAGCGCATGGCCGACCTCGTGATAAGATACGATCCTGCGTTCCTGCTTGCTTAAGATACGGTCTTTCTTCTCTTTACCAACAAGAACTACCTCTACGGACTCCTCCAGATCTTTCTGGCAGACTGCCTTACGTCCCTTCTTGACCGCAAGGATCGCAGCTTCATTGATCATATTGGCAAGATCCGAACCTACCGCACCGGAAGTTGCAAGGGCAATTGCCTCAAAGTCAACTGTCTCATCCAGAAGCACATTCTTGGCATGTACCTTCAGGATATCCACACGCCCCTTAAGATCCGGCCTGTCAACGATCACACGTCTGTCAAAACGTCCCGGGCGGAGAAGCGCCGGATCAAGAACTTCCGGTCTGTTGGTAGCAGCAAGGATCAGAAGACCCTTGGAAGTGTCAAAACCGTCCATCTCCGCAAGGAGCTGGTTCAGTGTCTGCTCACGCTCGTCATTTCCGCCGCCATAGCGGGAATCACGGCTCTTACCGATGGCATCGATCTCATCAATAAATACGATACACGGTGCATTCTTCTTGGCTTCCTCAAAAAGGTCACGGACACGGGATGCCCCCACACCTACAAACATCTCCACAAACTCCGATCCGGAAAGGGAGAAGAACGGCACCTGTGCCTCACCGGCAACTGCCTTTGCAAGCAGTGTCTTACCGGTTCCTGGAGGGCCTACAAGAAGGGCACCTTTCGGCAGTTTGGCTCCGATGGCTGTGTATTTTCCGGGGTTATGAAGGAAATCCACAACTTCCTGCAGAGATTCCTTGGCTTCATCCTGACCGGCCACATCCTTAAAGGTAACTCCCGTCTCTTTCTGCACATAAGCCTTGGCTTTACTCTTGCCAACGCCCATACCCATGATCCCGCCGCCTTTATTCATGCGCCGCATGGAGAACATCAGAAGACCAAAAAGAAGCAGTGTCGGAAGAACCACGCTTAAGATCATCGCAATGAACTCGCCAAACGCATCCGGCGGATCTGTCTCAAACTTGATTCCCCTGCCTTCCAGCCGCTTAGTCAGCGCTGTGCTGTCCTCAGTCTTCGTCGTGTAATAGCTCATATCCTCGTACTTGGAATTCTGCTTCTTGGGTACGATCGTCAATGTATTGGACTGGATCGTTACTTCCTTAACCTGGTCCTTATCCACCATATCGATAAATTTATCATAGGAGATCTCACTGCTGTTATCCTTCAGCATGTTGGTAAACAACGCAAAACACACCAGTGTGACCAGGAGGCATATCAGAAAAGCCAGAATCGACTGATGATTCTTACCTGACCCCTGCCTGGGATCTTTGTTATCAGGTCGCTTCCCGTCCTGATCATTATTCAGTTGATTATTCATTTTTTTCCTCCTCTTGTCATTTCTTTATTATAAAGAGAAAAACCGTATAAATCAACCGTGAGATTGTAAAAATACCTGTAAAAAACACCTCATGGGATATTGCCAGTGAACATTAAATTGTAGTATACTGTTCCCAGTGATTTGGAAAATTAAAGAGGAGAGGAAATCAGACAAATGAAAATAGGTTTTGATAATGACAAATATCTGAAAATGCAGTCAGAACATATCCGTGAAAGGATCGGTCAGTTCGGCAACAAACTTTATCTTGAATTCGGCGGCAAACTGTTTGACGACTACCATGCATCCCGTGTTCTTCCGGGTTTTGAACCGGACAGCAAACTCCGCATGCTGATGCAGCTTTCTGATCAGGCGGAGATCGTTATTGTTATCAGTGCCAATGACATTGACAAGAATAAAGTGCGCGGCGACCTTGGCATTACCTATGACGAAGACGTGCTCCGTCTTATGGATGAGTTTACAAGCCGTGGCCTGTATGTAGGAAGTGTATGCATCACGCAGTACTCCGGCCAGGAAAGTGCCGATCTCTTCAAGAAACGTCTGGAGAAGCTGGGAATCCGTGTTTACAAGCTTTACCTGATCCCGGGATATCCAAGCAATACCTCCTTTATTGTAAGTGATGAAGGCTACGGAAAGAATGATTATATCGAAACTACCAGACCTCTCGTTGTCATCACAGCACCAGGACCTGGAAGCGGAAAGATGGCAACCTGCCTTTCTCAGCTCTATCATGAATATAAACGTGGCGTAAAAGCCGGCTATGCAAAATTCGAGACCTTCCCGATCTGGAACCTCCCGCTGAAACATCCGGTAAACCTTGCTTATGAAGCTGCTACTGCAGATCTGAATGATGTCAACATGATCGATCCGTTCCATCTGGAAGCTTACGGCAAGACTACTGTTAACTATAACCGTGATGTAGAGGTTTTCCCTGTTGTACAGGCTATGTTTGAGAAGATCATGGGCAGCTGCCCGTACAAATCTCCGACAGATATGGGTGTTAACATGGCAGGCAACTGTATCATTGATGATGAAGTATGCCAGGAAGCTTCCCGTCAGGAGATCATCCGCCGCTATTACAAGAGCATGGACGCTCTGGTTTCCGGTTCCGGTACAGAGAATGAAGTACGCAAGATCGAACTGCTCCTTCAGCAGGCTCACGCAGAGATCACAGACCGAAAGGTTGTACCTGCTGCCCTCGAAAAAGAGAAAGAAACCAATGGCCCTGCTGCAGCAATGGAACTTCCGGACGGCAGAATCGTATGTGGAAAAACTTCCGATCTTCTCGGTGCATCTGCAGCTCTCCTTCTGAATGCCCTGAAAGAACTGGCTGGAGTTGACCATGAGCAGCATGTGATCTCTCCTGATGCCATCCATCCGATCCAGCAGCTGAAGACCAAATATCTCGGAAGCAAAAACCCACGTCTTCACATTGATGAGATCCTGATCGCCCTGTCCATGAGTGCCGCAACCAGTGATGCCGCACGCCTTGCCCTGGAGCAGATCCCGAATCTCCGTGGCTGCCAGGCCCATACTTCCGTAATGCTCTCTGATGTGGATGTGATCAGCTTCCGTAAACTTGGCATTGAGCTTACCTGCGAAGCCAAGGCTGAACAGAAGAAAAAATATCAGAAAGACTGATCTTTGGATATCATCGATCTGACCAGATATACGTCAAAAGCTCCGACCGGGACGATACACATTATCCCGGTCAGAGCTTTTTTTATCTTCTTTCTTATCTTGTTTCTGCAGTTACTGTATTCGGATACTGCTTCCCATATTTTCTCCGTTACACTGTTTTGTGACAATGATCTTATTATCAATGCGTTCTTTCAGTTCGGAAACATGGGAAATAATTCCCACCAGACGTTTTCCGTCTGCAAGTCCTGCCAGCGCTTTCAGCGCCTGTTCCAGTGATTCTTCATCCAGAGAACCGAATCCCTCATCCACAAACATGGAGTCCAGCCGGATTCCCCCTGCTGATGCCTGGATCTCATCAGAAAGCCCCAGTGCAAGGGACAGAGAAGCCTGGAAAGATTCTCCACCGGACAATGTCTTTACACTTCGTTCTGTTCCGTTATAATGGTCGATAACATTCAGGTCAAGACCTGCTTTTTCTTTCTGGTTTTTACTCTGTTCCTGGCGTTTCAGCTCATACTGCCCGCTGCTCATCGTCATAAGACGGAGGTTGGCTCTGCGCAAGATCCGGTCAAAATATGCCATCTGGATATAAGTCTCCAGCTCGATCTTTGCCTTTCCGTTCAGTTTTCCGTTGGCTGTATCAGAAAGATTCCTGATCCATGCATATTCCTTTTCCGCTGTTGTCATTTCCTCCCGGCGCTTCTGCACTTTCTGAAAAACATCCTGGTTTCCTTTCTGAATGGAAAAGAGCTCTTTTCTTTCTTCTGCGAGATCTTTTTTCCGCTCAGAAGCCTGTGCGCGCTGTTCTCTGATCTCCGCTTCCGGAATTTCTCCGATCTCTTTTTGCTGCACTTCAAAAGTCTCTATGGAGGAAGCTATCCTTTCTTTTTCTGCCTGAAATCCCTGCAGTGTTTCTCGCGCCTTTCTGCTGTTTTCCTTCAGGCTTCTGTACTCCTGCTGTCTTTCCCTGATCTCTTTTTCCAGATTTTCTTTACCGGCTTCCCAGGTGTCCTGGGTTATACTGTCCGTTTTACCGGACTGTTCTTCCACAACAAGACGTATCTCGTCTGCCATATTTTGCTGCTGTTTCTGATTCTCGGATGCTTTCATCCTCAGGCCGGCCTGCTCTCTGTCAAAGAAATTCTTTTTTTCAAGCAGCTCCTCTTTTTCCTTTTCAAGACGCTCCAGGGACTTTTCCACTGTTTTCTTTCTTTTTGTATTTTCCTGGGCTTTCCGGATTTCTTTTTCACTTTCCGCCAGAAGATCCTCGCACTGTTCCTGTGCCCTTTTTACCATAGAAGTCAGCTGTTTCCACACAGTCATAAAATCCTCTGTCTGTCCGTTCCCGCTTTTATTTTTCTTATGAAATTCCTGAAACTCTTCCAGAAGCTCTTCTGCACTGGCTACGATCTGCCTCCAGGATGCATTGCTCTGTTCCTTTAAACTTCCTGCTTTCAGGCTTTGATCTACAGAATCCTTTTCCATTTTGTCCAGCTTACGTTTCTCGCTATCCAGTGTTTTCTGATCAACTGTCTGTTCTCTGGAAAGCATTCTGGGATTTGGATGACTCAGGGACCCACACACAGGACAGGGCACTTCATCCTTAAGCTCCCGGGCCAGAAGGCCTGCCTGCGCATCCAGAAAAATATGGAATATCTGCTGATAATATTCTCTCTGCTGCTGTGCATCTCTGCAAGCAGACTGATACTTTTTCTGCTGCTCTTTGGTTTTATCATAAAGGCCTTGAAATCTCCGGATCTCAGCGATAAGTCCGTTCAGTTCTTTCTTTCTCCGCGTCTGTTTTTCTTTTTCTGTGAGCGCTTTCTGCAAATCCAGCTCAGAATTTCCCAGCTGTTCCCGTTCCGTTTTCAGCTGTTCCATTTCTTTCTGCTGCTGTTCTTCCTGCCGGATGATCTTTTTCTGCTGTACCTTACAGTTTTCCAGCTGCCGTTCAATCTCTATTCGTTCTTTCTGCAGCTGCTCCAGCTCCTGGTATTTCTTCAGCTTTTCCTGTTTTTCCCGGATCAGAAGTCCCAGTTTCTCACATCTCTGATCTGCATCTTTATATTTTTCCGCCTCTTCCGATGCTTTCTTAAGTTCCGGAAGAAGTTTCTCAAGCTGTTCTCGGGCAAGCTTTCTTTTTTGTTCCAGGCCTCGTTTCTGTGCGGAAAGATTCAGCATTTTTTCCATTGTCAGGATTTCCCGGTCCACTTCCTCTTCCTGTTTCCGAAGTTCATTTTCCCGGCGTTCTCCTCTGTCAATAAACAGCTTCAGGAGCTCAAGACTCCGTTCCAGCTTTCCTTCAAATTTCGATTTACTGAGCCTTAAAAATTCCTCCGCTTCTGTTCCTGCATCCGTCTGAAACCTCACTCCATCCAGATACTGTGCGATACTCCGGCGCATTTCATCGTAATCTTTATATCGGGAAATAGCCGCATCCCGGAGTCTCATCTGGATCTGCTGGTAAAGCCCTGTGTGAAAAATCTGCCGGAAGATCTCGCCACGCTGTACCGTTCCTGCCAGCAATAATTTCTGAAAATCCCCCTGAGCGATCATCGCTATCTGTGTGAACTGGTCGTAACTCAGTCCCAGAAGCTGCTCCACCGCCGCAGTCACATCTTTTGCTTTTGTCACTGGCTGACGTTCATCCGGATAAATAAGCTGTGCTTCTGCTTTTCGTAAAGTCAGTCCTGTGCCTCTTTTTTTCGGAGCCATATATTCCGGACTCCGACGCACCTGATAAGTTTTTCCCTGGTAGGAAAAAACAAGTTCCACAAATGTTTCTGCGGAATCTTTTGCATACTTGCTGCGGAACATGGCAGATTCCCGTACTTCTCCACTGGCTCTTCCGTACAGTGCAAAGGTGATCGCATCAAAGATCGTGGTTTTTCCTGCCCCGGTGTCCCCGGTGATCAGATAAAGTCCGCCTTCTCCAAGTTTTGAAAAATCAATTTCTGTTTTATCTGCATAGGGCCCGAAGGCGCTGATAGTCAGTTTTTCCGGTCTCATTTTACACCTCCTGAAGCTTCCGTATCAGTTCTTCGGAAAACTTCCGCTGCTCTTCATTCATCGGCTGATTGTTCTGCAGCTCAAAAAATTCCTCGAAATATTCCATCTCTGATTTCTGTGTGGTTCTCTCTGTACCGGCAATTTCCTGGTTCTCACGTGTACGGCGGTTATCATAATCCAGACGCATAAGGTTTGGATAAATGGTACGAAGTTTCTGCATTCCGTCCACGATATCTTCCTCATCTGTCAATGTGATCTGCACATAATCATCCGTATTTGTGTCCTTATAATTGGACTGTGAAGTCAGCTCCATATAAGTACCTTTCAGTTTTCGCATATCACGCAGCGGCGTCAGAGGGATCTCGCGTACATCAGGGCTTCCTTTTTCTCCAAGTTCCACAACCGTCACGGATTTCTGCTGGCCTGCCTCGGAAAACGAATATTTCAGCGGTGTCCCGCAGTATCGGATCTTCGGACTTCCCACATTCTGCGGACTGTGGATATGTCCCAGTGCTACATAGTCAAAATCCCGAAATACTTCTGCCTCGATCTGGTCGATTCCTCCCACAGAAATTTCCTCAGAATCACATTGCATTGCACCAACCACAAACTGATGGGCAAGCAGTACATTTCTCTGACTTCTGTCAATTTCCATATGCTTAACCGCTGCCAGCACCGCCTCCTGATAGGTGCGGATATCTTCCACGTCTTCTTCCCCTTCCAGTGCATGTCGGACCGTTGCAGGACGGATAAATGGCAGAAGATGAATCCACACTTCTCCATAACTGTCCTTTAAACAGTACTTTGCTGTTTTTCCATCGTATACCGGTGACATACATATTCCACTGTCACTCATAATATGAGATCCAAAAGCGATTCTCTCTGCACTGTCATGATTTCCACTGATAGCAAAAACGGGAATCTTTCGCTGCGCAAGTCTGGTAAGAAAACTATCAAAAAGCTGCACTGCCTCCGCAGATGGAACGGGTCTGTCATAAAGGTCCCCTGCAAGAAGGATCCCATCCGGTGATTCCTGATCAATGATCTTCAGGATTTCATTTAAGATATATTTCTGATCTTCCACCATGGAAAACTCATTTACCCGCTTTCCAAGATGAAGATCCGATAAATGGATCAGTTTCATAGACCACCTCCAGCTGTCACCCAGCCTCCAAACAACTCCGGTTCAAGATCAATATCGCAGGCAGCAAGAACATCTTTCAGCTGTATCGGACTGCTGACACCGGTTACCGGCACTGTCTGGAACGGCTGATGGAAAAAATATGCCAGGGACAAAGACTGCAGGCTGTCCCCTGTTTCTTTCTGAAGTTTTAACAATTTCTGATAGGTTCGAAGATTCGTTTCATTCCAGTAAGATTTCTTCATGCTTTCTGAAAGATCTGCAATCTGTGACTCTTTCTCCTGCATCCAGGATGCATCCACCTCTTCATCCGTATATGGAACTCCCATTTTCTGAAGTTTTGAGAAAAATCCCATTGTCGTGGATGAAAACGGAATGGAAGCCGCACCTGTCTCACAGTGCCACCTGTATTCCTCCCGGGAAAACTCCACAAGTGTAGGGTCCGGATTGGTATTTCCACCCGGATTGATTCCTGCCAGGCTCCACTGATTGGATACTGCCGTAACGCCGCTTTTTTTCCGTTCTTTCAGGCACTGTTCCAACGCTTTCAGTCTGTCTGTTCTGTAATTGGAAAATCCGAAATATCGGATTCTGCCTTCTTTCTGCATTTCTTCCAGGATATCCACGATCTCTTCCACCGGTTTTTCCGGATCATCTCTGTGAAGCCAGTAAAAATCGATCACCTCTGTTCCCAGAGTCCTTAAGCTCTCATCCAGATCTGCACGGATATCCTCCCGGTTCACTCTGCTACGGCCCGGATTTTCAAAAGAATAATGTGCGCCCTTGGTAGCTACGATCACTTTCCCCCTGGCTCCCCGCGCTTTCAGCCATCTGCCTATGATCTGCTCACTGCAGTTTCCGTGTCCTTCCAGCCACTTGCAGTATACATTGGCTGTATCAATAAAATTTCCACCTGCCCGTACAAAATCATCCAGGATTTCGAAACTTTTTTCCTGATCTGTTTTATCTCCAAATCCTGCTGTTCCGAGGCAGATGCGGCTGACATTCAGATCTGTATCATTCAGCTGTATATATTTCATTTCAGTAACCTCCCATATTCGTTATATCTGTTTCTATTATAACTTTTTCCCTGTGTCCGAACAGTATGTTTCCCGCATCTATGGACATTATAACATAAAAAATCCCCCGGCATATATATGCCGGAGGATATGATATCTGTTATCTTAACCGTATGATTTATTTGTAGAGTGGTCCGTAGTTCTTGCAAGCACGGAAGTCTGCACCCTCTTTATCCATACCGAATGCATTCCAAGCTGCCGGACGATAGATGTCTTTCTCAGGAACGTTGTGCATGGATACCGGGATTCTCAGCATAGAGCACATTGTGATCAGGTCAGCACCGATGTGTCCATAGGAGATTGCACCGTGGTTAGCACCCCAGTTGTTCATTACATCGTAAGCTGTCTTGAACGGTCCCTCTTTACCATCACATCTTGGAGCAAACCATGTACATGGCCATGTGTAGTCTGTACGTTTCCAAAGTTTGTCAGATACCTCTTCCGGAAGCTCTACTGTCCATCCCTCTGCGATCTGAAGAACCGGTCCAAGACCTTTTACAAGGTTCAGACGGATCATTGTTGCAGGCATCTGAGCACGTGTCTCATAACGGCTGGAGTATCCGCCTCCACGGAAGTATCCGTTGTCGGCCATACACCACTCTGTATTGTCCATGATCGCTTTCTGGTCTGCCTCTGTAACATCCCACCACTGTTTCATAACTGGTGTTCCGTCAGCCTCTTTAGCCTGTCCGTTAGCATCCAGGCAAGCAGCACCGGAGTTGATCAGATGAAGGAATCCGCCAGCTTCTTTGGCAACACCCTCAAGGTCATATCCTGTAGCTTTCTTAACTGCCTCCGGGCTCCAGTATGTACGAACATCAGCGAAGATCTGAGCACGTCCTGTAAGAAGTTTCATGAACAGCATTCCAAGTCCGTTGAGAACATCGTTCTCTGTAGCAAGGATGTACGGCTCACGAGCGCCATTCCAGTCGAAGGATGTGTTCAGCATAGCCTCTGCGAAGTCACCGTTCGGATAGAAGTCTGTCCACTGTCTCTGGCCCTGGAATCCAGCTGCAAGAGCATTGTGTCCGATTGCTTCCTCGGAGAATTCCGGAGCAAGATTATCACAGCCGTTCATCAGCTCTTTGATGATAACTGCCATCTTAACAACAAACTCGAACTGCTCCTCTTTCTTCTCTGGTGAGAACTGAAGCTCTTCCGGGTTCTTGTCCCAGCCGATCTTGCAGGTCTCTTTTGCCCATTTGAGAGCTTTCTCAAACTCTTCGTGATCGTAGATACCCTCGGTCATACGACGGATGATCTCTACCTCATCAACAGACTCAACTCTCATTCCGAGATAGGACTCGATGAAATCAGAATCGATGATAGATCCGCCGATACCCATTGTTACAGAACCGATCTGCAGGTAGGATTTACCTCTCATGGATGCAGCTGCAACTGCTGCACGGCCGAATCTTAACAGTTTCTCTTTAACGTCTTCCGGAATGGATGTGTCGTCAGCTTCCTGAACGTCATGTCCGTAGATACCGAATGCCGGAAGGCCCTTCTGTGCATGTGTAGCAAGAACGGATGCCAGATATACAGCACCAGGTCTCTCTGTTCCGTTGAATCCCCATACAGCCTTGATTGTCTGTGGATCCATATCCATTGTCTCAGCTCCGTAGCACCAGCATGGTGTAACAGTAAGAGTGATATCTACACCCTCTTTACGGAATTTATCAGCACATGCAGCGCTCTCACCAACACGTCCGATAGTTGTATCAGCGATAACAACTTTTACAGGCTCACCGTTTGAATATTTCAGGTTCTCCTCGAAAAGTTTTGCTGCGGATTTCGCCATGTTCATGGTCTGGTCTTCCAGAGATCCTCTTACATCAAGAGCTCCTCTACGTCCGTCGATGGTTGGTCTGATACCGATAACCGGATAGCTGCCTACTAATCTGCTCTTTGCCATAGTAACAATTACCTCCTAGATTTATATTCACTATTATAACTTACATTTTTTCAGGTTCTGACAACTCCTGTCCGAACTATGTTTTTATTATACGATTGCATCTTGTAAATTACTTGTGTTATAATAGCCAAAAGCAGTACAATATTCACTTTTTTATATAAGTTCCTAAAAAATCTATAAAATTTATGAAAGAAGGGTTTTATTTTGCACGATCTTGGAAGAAATGAAGACAGGCTTCGGGGAACCTACGAATTTCCTTTTGAGTTTCACCATATTGACAGTACGCATCCCCGCTATGTCATGTCCTACCACTGGCATGTGGAATGTGAAATCATGCGGATACTCCAGGGCACACTTACCGTCACTTTAGACGAAAAAAGTTTTACAGCCAAAGCCGGAGATGTGATTTTTGTCAACAGCGGAGTTCTGCATTCCGGAATTCCTCATGATTGTATCTATCAGTGCATTGTTTTTGACATGAACATGTTTCTGAAATTTAATTCCGTCTGTACTGAATATATGCAGAAGATCAGCCACCAGGAACTTCTGATCTATCATCATTTTACTGAAAAACATCCGGACATCCAGAGATCGGTAAACTCTCTTTTTGATTCTTTCTGGCAGAAGAAACCAGGATACGAGCTGGTTGTGTTTGGACAATTTTACCACTTTTTCGGATTGGTTTTTGGTAATCATTACTACCTGGAAAGTCTGCGGAAAACCAGACGTGATTACAAACGTATCGTCCAGCTGAAGCAGGTGGTGGAATTTATCGAAAAGAACTATGCAAACCCTATTACCCTGCAGGAGCTTTCCGCTTCGGTCTCCATGTCTCCCAAGTATTTCTGCCGGTTCTTTTCCGAGATGACCCACCAGACCCCTATGGATTATCTCAACCGCCAGCGGATCGAACAGGCCTGCTGCCAGCTGGCCACCACCGATGACTCCATCACAGAGATCGCATACCGGAACGGGTTCAATGACCTGAGCTATTTTATCCGCACATTCAAAAAGTACAAGGGGATCACCCCCGGTAAATATAAGCGACGCTGAAATTATGACAAAAAGCAGGATCTCACACATATGGTGGATATCCTGCTTTTTCAGAAATTAAGCTGTTTTATTATTTCTGTGATTTCTCCTTTGCATCTGCTGTCTGTATGTAAACACAGCTTTTTCGGCCTGGCAAAGAACTGTCATGCCGGAACGGATTCCCGTTTCACAGACGGGCTATGTTCATGTCTTTTCTGAATACACGCTCCTCTTCTGTATGAGAAAAAGCCGGCAGGGCAGATTTTCTGCATGAAAAAAGCCGACGCAGATCGTGTAAGATCCTGATCACTGTTCACTCCATGACCAGCACCAGATTATGTCTTCATGAAAAGCGGATACGATCATCCACCTCACTGCTTGCTTCTGACCAACGGATATCTCATACGGTCGGTCCATCTACTCGAAGGGATTCCACGGCTGCATAGAACTCTGCTTGCGAAATGCCTGTACACCGCACCTGAACGTGCAGCAGAAAAAATGTCTCAGGAAAAAACAATCCGGCTGCTCCACGGCCGCCGGACGTTTCCTGCTTGTCTTATTCTAACAAATGCCTCTTTAAAATGCAAGAAATTTCAGAACATTTCGCTCTTCATTTTACGACGGCAAATGTCTCTTTCTTACAGATTTTGCACCGCATCAATAAACCTTTTTCCGTATTTTTCGTACTTGTGCCTGCCGACTCCTGTCACATTCAGCATTTCCTCCTCACTTCCAGGTTTCAGAATACACATATGGATGAGGGTTTTGTCGGAAAAGACCATATACGGAGGAATTTTTTCCTCTCTGGCGATCTCCAGACGAAGCGTGCGGAGTTTCTGGAAAAGTGGCTCATCCTCTTCAGACAGTTCACCAACCGCAGATTTGGGAAGCCTGCTCCGTTTCTCTTTTTTCTTCGTTTCCTGCTCTTTCGGCATTTTCATTGTGAGGGTATGATCCTCCTCCAGAAGCGATTTCGAAGAAGCGGTGAGTTTCACAATGGTATATCCGTCATCGGTCAGATGCAGATATTCCCGCAGTACCAGATAATTAAGGATCTGACGCAGCCGGTGCGCCGGGATCTTTGCACAGGCTCCATACTCCGGATTTCCATCCATATCGTACTGCCGGATCTTGGCCGTGGATGCGCCACGCAGAGTATCCAGTATCACATTCACACCGTATCTCTGCCCGCTGCTTTCCACGCACCGGACCATGGCCCTGGCTTCCCGGGTCACATCCTGCTCCTCAAACTCAGTCTGGCAGTTCAAACAGTTTCCACAGTAACTTTTTCCGTATTCGCCAAAATATTTCAGGATATACTCACGCAGGCAGTCATGGGTAAAACAGTAAAAAGTCATCTGCTTCAGCCTCTCCTGATCCCGTTCCCGCACCAGACGCCAGGTTGCCACATCCAGCTCCTGGTTATCCTGCCCTCTCTCAATGAGATACTGGTTGGTGACCACATCTTTCCCACTGTAGAGAAGAATACATTCTGCAGGATCTCCGTCACGGCCTGCACGTCCAGCTTCCTGATAATAGCCCTCCATGTTCTTTGGCATATTATAATGAATGACGTACCGAACATCAGACTTGTCGATTCCCATTCCAAATGCATTGGTAGCTACCATCACATGACAGCGGTCATAGATAAAATCATCCTGGTTGTTCCGGCGTTCCTCATCAGAGAGCCCTGCATGATATCTGGTGGCAGTGATACCGTCCCGGATCAGTTTTCCGCAGACCTCCTCCACCAGTTTTCTGGTCAGACAGTAGATGATCCCGCTGTCATCCGGATGCTCCAGTATGTAGTCGTGTACTTCCTTGTATTTATCTTTCGGCGTTTTTACCGCAAAGTACAGATTCTCCCTGTCGAATCCTGTCGTGGTGCAAAAAGGATCCCGAAGCCCCAGAAGCCTCGCGATATCTTCTCTTACCTCTTTGGTTGCCGTAGCTGTAAAGGCGCTGATCACCGGACGCTTTGGAAGCTGTGCCACAAACTCCGCGATCTTCAGATAACTTGGTCTGAAGTCCTGTCCCCACTGGGAAACACAGTGTGCCTCATCCACTGCGATCATGGAAATATCCGCACTCTGAGCAAAATCCAGAAATGCATCGGTGGTAAGCCGCTCAGGTGCCACATAGATAATTGGGTAACGTCCTGCTTTTGCATAGCGCAAAGCGGTAAAATACTGTCCCTGTGTCAGGGAGCTGTTTAGGTATGCCGCTGAAATTCCTGCCTGGTTCAGGCTCCGCACCTGATCTTTCATAAGTGAGATCAGCGGCGAGATCACCAGGGTGATTCCCTTCATCATCAGGGCCGGTACCTGATAACAGATCGATTTTCCTGCCCCGGTAGGCATTACCGCCAGGACATCTTTTTCTGCAAGAAGCGCATCGATCACCGCCTCCTGCCCTTCTCTGAAAGTATCATACCCGAAGTGGGTCTTTAAAATTTCCTGTTTCGTCATAGATCGACATGATCCTTTCTTCACAAAGCGGACAAAAGTATCCGCATTCACTGTGTAACTTTACACCAGATAACTGCTGTTTTCCGAATGTTTTATTTTAACATATTTCCGGATAAATTACCAATTGATACAAAAAAATCACAAAGTAACCTTTCCTGCACCTCCTGTTATAATGATATAAGAGAAAAAGTCTGGCACTCCGGCTCTGTCCGGAATATGCAAAAGGAGGTTTTGCCATGTGTAAAAGAAAAATAAAAACTGTGAAAGTACTTCTTTCCCTGCTGCTCTTTGCAGCCGTCATGTTTCAGATTCCCAGCGATGTACACGCCCAGGTTGAAACCATGACCACAAAACCTGCACTCTGTTCGAAAGCAGTATCTTACAGCTCTGCCGCAAAAGCATCCGCTGCGAAAAAAGCAACTGCAACTTTCCGTTCTTCCAAAACCACTCTGTGGGTCGGTCACAAAGTTACCATGCGTTCCCTTATCACTCTGAAGGGCGGCACCAGCCTGAGTATCAAAAGCGCAAAATCCAGCAGACCATCTGTTCTGGCAGTTTCCGGAAGCTATCTGGTCCCAAAAAAAGCAGGAACTGCCGTTGTCACCGCAAAATTAAACGGCGTCAGCCGCAGGATCACCATTACTGTATCTAAACTGGCTGCCAAACCTACTGTCAAAAATCTGAAAACCAGTGTTGTCGGTATCAAATATGGCCCGAATAACATGAAAACCTATTACACCCTGAAGTTTACCAATACTTCCGCGAAAACAATCACAACAGCAAAAATCCGAATTACCACAGGCTTCGGTATCTACGATCAGATGTACTGGACCAGAAATCTGACTCTGAATCTGAAGCCCGGAAAATCCATGACGAAAACCTATTTTATCCAGAATATGGTCCAGGCTCCGGAAAAAAGTGATATTTCCGTCAAGTGCCTGAAACTCAGCTGGAAATAGGCCAGTCCTCTTCCCATTTACCAGAATATCACCCGTTATTTGGTGTAGAGCAAGTAGCGAAGCGGATTGCGAATATCCGCTTGACCCGAATATCCGCCTGACCTGGCATAAAAAAATCTGCAAAGACTCTCTGTCTTTACAGATTTTTTACGATTTATAAGTATATAGATTTTTCTTTTCTGTATCTCACAGCACTTCTTTCAGTACCTGCAGTCCATATTCTGCAAGGCTGTTATCCTCTTCTCCGGTACCACCGCTGATACCAAGACCGCCGATAATGGTATCGCCGACTTTCAGCGGTACACCGCCTCCGAATATCACGATATTATCGCTCATTTTTCCAAGGCCATAAAATGTCTGACCCGGCTGTGTCAGTCTGGAAAGCTCCATGGTGGACATCTTCACAGCAACAGATGTATAGGCCTTTTTTACGGCCATATCGAAACTTACAAGAAAAGATCCGTCCATCACATGAACCGCAACCGGATTTCCGTCCGGGGTGCATACCGCAATTACGGAAGGCTTGTTTCTTCTGAGGGCTTCCTGCTCAATCTTCTCGATGAGACGTTTGGCAGAATCCAGTGTGATACGTCCCTGGATTCCCATACGCTTCAGCACTTCCTGGATCATCGCTGTATTTGCTGCCATACTATCATTCTGTGCCATCGCTGTATTTCCTCCTGCTGTTGTTGTCACAGTCTTATCTTGCACATTAAAAGCCTGTACATCATTTTTCTGCGCCAGCTGTGGATCCTGTCCCCCTGCATTCGCCACTGATGCATTCGTCGCAACATTTACAGTATTTTCAACTATTTCTGTCCCGGCATTTTCTGATCTCACAGCACCTTGAACACTTTCAGCAGCTTCTGCCTTCTTCTCTTTGATCTTCGCAACATCCACATACCTTGCCAGCACATAAAAATAATCTGACAACCGGTTCATATATTTCTTGGCTCCGGTATCCGATCCGAACTTCACGCTGACAAGCGCAAGCTCTCTCTCAGCTCTCCGCGCCACAGCTCTTGTCACATCAACCTCAGCCGCAACTCTGGAGTCCCCCGGCAGGATTGGAAGTTTCTCCCCGGAAAAAATTTCTTTCATCCGGCCAATCTCTTCCTCCAAAAGCTCCGTCCGGTCTTCGCTGACCTTAAATTCCCGATTATAAGGATCAGAAACCCCATCTATGATCTTCTTCAAAGTCTCCGAGATCTTCTCCAGCATCCGGACAACATCCACATCATCAACCAGAACCCGCACAAGCCCAATATGACTCATCAGCTCCTCAACTGACCCCATCAGACAAATCCGATCATCCGACTTTGAAACATTCTTCGTATGGGAAAGATCCGTCATCCCCTTATCACCATACCCGGTATAAACCTCCATCCCAGCTCAACCTCCCAGCAACTCCTGATAAATAATCCCACCCATATCAGACCAATTTTACAATCCTCGAAATGCTACGCATACCACACGTACGTAAACACACACCACAATCATCCCGGCAAACCAGGCGCAGTGTCCACAAACGCGTCCACGTATTCCACGCAAACGTAACACACACCACAACCATCCCGGCAAACCAGGCGCGGCGTTCACAAACGCGCCAGCCCCTGCCAACAACGTCACACATCCAAAGCGCCCACAGCGCCCCATCGGCACAACGTTCAACCCGGAACAACCGCAGCATACAGGCACAAGTCAATACCCTTCCGCCCGCCACAGTCAAGCACTCTAAAAAAAGCCCGAGGGGTGTGCAGAGGGGCCGCGGCTTTGCGGCCCCTTTGCGGTTTTCATCTTTTATCAAAAAGACCAAAGTTTAGTATAAATCTTAATAATATCCTCTTTCTTCGGTACACGCGGATTTGCCGCTGTGCAAGCATCCGCAAGTGCCATATCCGCCATCTTATCAACCGCTGCAAAATAAGCATCCGGTGTGATCGTCTTCATCTCTTCGATGGTAAGCGGGATATTCATCTCTTTCTGCATAAACTGAATCCAGTTTACAAGAGATCTGACACTCATAACTTCGT
>OLNY01001021.1_pt1 | contig 23547 bp, 25 predicted proteins | sample 1671981 | NCBI WGS metagenome assembly OLNY01 (sample SAMEA3136632, study PRJEB25190) | human gut metagenome | biome: human gut; feature: human-associated habitat; material: faeces | place: Austria | collected 2013
TAGCCTCGAACTTACATTCCTTAAGACATGATGAACATCCCCAGCAATCCTTAGGATACTTTATATATGCCTTTTTATCCTCACCCATCTTTATAAGGCTTCCTGGACAGACGATACTACATTGTCCACATCCTGCACATCTGCTTTTATCTATCATTATGCTCATATGTCTCACCTCTTCCTACAAGATTTCTGAATATAACTTCTATGTTATCACCATTCTTTCTAGTGTTGACATACTTAAGCCACTCTTCTGACTTATCAGGATAATCAAGATTTTCAGCAAAGCTGTGCCATCTTGTTTCTTTTCTTGCCTTTAAATGCTCTATAAGCACCTGACAGACAGTAAGTCTTTCCTTAAGCTCATACACAAACATAAGTCCATGGTAATCTGCTGCTGACACATTTCCTGAAAGTGTGATAATCTGTTCTATCTTCTGCTTTGCAAGCTCAAGCTGCTTTTCATTAAACTGATAATGGCTTCCAATACCACCAGCATAGGTATCCATAACCTTCTGCATAGCTTCTTCAAGCTGCTCTGCGGTAATGAAAAATGTATCTTCGCTGTCTTTTCCTTCTGCTGTCAAATGTGCTTCATACTCTTTTTTCTTTAATATAGAAGCATTATCTATTTTTGTTTCAATTTCCTTTATAGCATTTGATTTTTCGCTGTCTGCATTTAAGTTTTTTAAGTATTTTGTCATGGATTCGGCGGCAATCTCGCCTTCTGCCAATGCTCCGGTTACGTATTTCTGTGGGCATCCTCCGGCAACATCTCCGGCGGCAAATAAACCTTTCACTGTTGTTCTTCTGCCGTTATCTACCCAGTAACCACTTGCGGTATGACCACCTACAATGTAAGGTTCTGTTCCTTCGATTTCGACATTCTCACTTGCCGGTCCTCTCGAACCTTCTAACCATTTGAGTGTCTGGCTTGGTGCCATGTTGAGGTACGCTCTGTATAAATCCTGTTCCTGTGCTGCACTGATTTCGTCTGTCTTTAGATAACAAGGACCGCGTCCCTCTCTGTTCTCAGTTACTGTTCCATATAATCGCTGAGAAGTTGTAAGACCGTATTTTGTCTCATAAATCTCACCGTGAGAGTTCATCTGCCTGGCTCCGACACCCTGTGCGATTGTTCCAACCGGTGCAATCGTATCTTTACATCGCAATGCGATAAAACGCATCTCAAATGTTGTCATTTCTGCTCCGGCTAAAATTCCCATTGCAAATCCGGCTCCTGTATTAAATGGGGAGTACCACATCTTATGTCTTGAAAATCCCGGATTGTTCGGGCGGTAAAGCCCTGCGGCTCCACCAGTCGCACAAAGAACTGCTTTTGCCCGGATATCATAGAAAACATTTTCTTCTATATTAAAGCCCCAGGCTCCTTTTACTTCATTCTCTTCTATTATATAATCAGTGATATTCGCCCGCTCAAGCACAGTAACATTCTCCTGCGCCATTGCCGCTTCGGCTAAGAGAGGCTTAATATTCTCACCGTTAATCTTTATATTTCTGTTTCCTCTTGCAACGTACTTACCGTTCTCATCTTTCAGGATAACGAGTCCTAAATCATCAAGAACCTTCGTTACATGATTCAGTCGCTCAGACATGGATAAAAGCAAATCCTCTCTGACAATTCCGTGGGCATCCTTCTTTGCGTAATCCACATAATCCTGAGGGACATGCCCTTCTGTAATATATGCATTTAAAGCGTTAACCCCAGCTGCCAGACAGCCGCTTCTCTTAATATTCGCTTTTTCCGCTATCAGAACGCTTACCCCTGCTTCTTTTCCCAAAGTATAGGCAGCAAAGCAGCCTGCTGTTCCTCCACCGATGATTAACACATCTGTCTCTAATCTCTTTGTCTTCATGTCTACCCTCTTGAGTATCTAAAAATTTTATCTATTTTTATCTATCTAATCTAAAAATTTAATTTTAATCTTACTTAAATATAATACATTTCATGTCCAACCTGACTGTACTCCATTGAGGAATCTACCAGATTTCTTAATGTTAATTGTTTCAATAATCTATCTGTCTGATCATTCATCTGATCAATCAGAAGTTTCTGTATCGCAGTGGATATTCCCTTTTCGTCTGTTCCGCTTACCACACTTCTTTCATCTTCCAGAAGATAGCTTCCATCTAACGCATGAATCACATCTGCTACGGTAATACTTTCTGGTCTTTTTGCTAAAAGATAACCGCCCTGTGGCCCTTTTACGCTTCTTACCAGACCTGCCTTTCTCAGACTTGAAAAAATCTGTTCCAGATACTTTACAGATATATTATTGCGCTCTGCGATACTGCTTAACTGAACGCACTGGTCTTTGGCATATACTGCCAGATCGATCAATGCGGTAATCCCATACCTGCTTTTCTTCGAAAGATTCATTTATTTATCACCCTTTTCCTCTATTCAATTACAAATTCTGTACTGGATTTCGTACCTGTCTTATGCATTAAGCTTTGAGATTCAAGAATGCCTGGCATTATTCTGTAAATAATGCTGTAGAGTAATATCTGTCTCCTGTATCTGGAAGAAGCGCTACAATAGTCTTTCCTTCGTTCTCTGGCTTCTTCGCATATTCAATTGCTGCATGTAAAGATGCTCCGGAGGAAATCCCTACTAAAATTCCTTCTTTCTTTGCTAAAAGCTTTGCTGTTGCAAAAGCATCCTCATTCGTTGCTCTGAAAATCTCATCATAAATCTTTGTATCTAATACATCTGGTACAAATCCAGCTCCGATACCCTGAATCTTATGTGGGCCTGCCTTACCTTCAGATAAAACTGGTGATGTATCTGGCTCTAAAGCTACAATCTTCACTTCTGGTTTCTGTTCTTTTAAGTACTGACCTGTACCTGTTAAAGTTCCACCTGTACCAACACCTGCAATAAAGATATCAACCTCTCCATCTGTATCATTCCAGATCTCAGGACCAGTTGTTGCTTTATGGATTGCCGGGTTTGCCGAGTTTACAAACTGTCCCGGAATGAAGCTTCCTTCGATTTCTTCTGAAAGTTCATTTGCCTTTGCAATAGCACCTTTCATTCCCTTAGCTCCGCTTGTAAGAACAATCTCAGCACCGTAAGCTTTTAAAATATTTCTTCTTTCAACACTCATTGTCTCAGGCATTGTAAGGATGATTCTGTATCCTTTTGCTGCTGCAATAGATGCAAGACCGATTCCTGTGTTACCAGATGTCGGCTCAATGATTACGGAACCTTCTTTTAAAATTCCTTTCTTCTCAGCATCCTCAATCATCGCTTTTGCAATTCTATCCTTAACACTTCCTGCCGGATTAAAATATTCAAGCTTCACTAAGACTCTTGCTTTCAGTCCTAATTCTTTCTCAATATTCGTAACCTCAACAAGAGGTGTGTTTCCGATCAATCCTAATGTACCTTTATAAATGTTAGCCATTGCTTTGTTCCTCCTTATTCTAAAATCTCATTTTTTATTGATTTATTTCTTTCATGTATCTCATGGCTATGATAATATCACTATTAACCTACTTTGTAAATAGGTTTATAGGGATTTATTTAAAAACAATTTTTGAAAAGCGGGAAATATGGCTTAATCATGCAGTTTTTGAGGGATAAATTTTTTCAAAAAAATAGTGATTTGATGCAGTCAACGCTACATAGACGCTCCCAAAGAGAAAAAATATCCTATATTTGTGACTCTATCTCTGCGAGTTGAATATTCGCCCCACGCTCGCATTCAACACTTGCTCTCAGGCCATAAATATGGATTCGATAGCTCTCTGGCTTCTGTCTTTGGCTGGATACGGACTTGCAAAAAATTTCCATATTTAAATTCTCCTATTTTACCAAAGACAAAAAATGAAAAATCAGACAGATACAATCTCTCTACATTTAATTTTTATATGTTATTTTTTGGAAAAATATTGATTTTATGTTAATTTTATTGTATCATATATTCAGACAAAATAATTTTTATTTCGGGGTGAGTGTTTATGAGACAAGCTGATGCACTTACTAAAGAATATTTGTCCAATAATGAGATTTTTGCTGATGTTTTTAATTATCTTATTTATGATGGGCAACAAAGAATACTTCCAGAGAATTTAATTGAACGAGATACTTCTGAAATCACTCTTCCGCTCGGGAAACGCGGAGAATTAGCTACAATACAAAAATTTCGGGATATTTTAAAAGGTTGTATTGCAAAAGAATATAAAAATACCCTTTATGTACTGTTTGGAGTTGAGAATCAATCTCATATCCATTATGCAATGCCTGTCAGAAATATGCTCTATGATGCGATTAATTATTCTGCACAAGTAAATGAAAAAACAAAAAAATACAGAAAAATACGAAAACAAAATCCAAATTTTAAAGAAACTACAGAAGAATTTTTATCGGGATGGCATCCAGATGATCGCCTTGTCCCAGTTATTACTGTTACTATATATTTTGGCAATGACGGATGGGATGCGGCAAAAAGCCTTCAGGAGATGTTTTCTGAGACAGATGAATCCCTTAAAGAATTTCTTCCAGATTACAAACTTCATTTAATATCATGCAACAATATTTCTGATTTCACGAAATTTCATACAGAATTTGGCCGACTTATGCATATATTAAAAGTAATTTCTGATGAAGAACAAATGGATATTCTACTTTCTGATCCAGGCTATTCTGCTCTTTCCGTTACTGCTGCACAGATTATAAACACATTTACAGGATTACATTTTTCAATTCCAGAAAAGGAGGATACAATAAACATGAGAAACGCATGGACAGACCATAAAGAATCTGGTCGAAGAGAAGGATTTAACGAAGCAACAACCAGCTATACACAACGAATGTATAAAGCGGGCATTCCTTTGGAAGTAATTGCTGAAGTAATAGAAAAGCCAGTTACTGAAGTTGAAAAAATATTGTCTAACGATTTAATTCATTAGTAAACAACAAACGAATTAAACAGTGCACAGACCTACGGATAATAAATCAAAGACTTCAACTTTCATCCCCAAATCCCTCCAACCACTATTTAATTCAAACAAAATCCAGCCAAAGACAGCCCGAGAAGAGAACCGATACCCTATATTTGTGGCCTCGGAGCAAGGTTTGGATGCGAGCACATAAAGCGAGTATTCAAACCGCCGCGACTAAAAACACAAATATAGGATATCGGTTCTCTTCTCGGGCGTCTGTCCCCCCTTTAACGAACTAACCTACTATGTTATAATAAAGTCATATTATTACGAAAGAGGATTATTTTATGATTTCAACCAAAGGACGTTATGCCCTCCGCGTCATGTTAGACTTAGCGGAGCATGGCAATGAGGGGTATATCCCCCTTAAAGATATTGCAAAGAGACAGGCTATTTCCGATAAATATCTGGAAAGTATCCTGAAGTCTCTTGTAAAACAAAAGATGTTAAAAGGACTGCGTGGTAAGGGTGGGGGATACCAGCTTACCCGCACACCGGCAGAATATAGTGTCGGAGAGATTCTGGAAGTGGCCGAAGGAACGCTTGCTCCTGTGGCTTGTCTTATGGATGATGCGGAAGATTGTCCAAGAGCGAACCAGTGCCGGACGCTTCCTATGTGGAAGAAGTTTGATTCACTGGTTCACGATTTCTTTTACAATATTACTCTGGAACAGATTCTGGAGGATCCAAAGTTTTTACCAGAAGAATAAATTTCTTTATCGATGGAGACAGATATTTGCTATGATGATAGGCTATATGAATCGTATTCTGGAAAGAGAAATCGGAGAAGGTAATCTGGGATAATCGCCCCTCTCTTACTTCTCTTTTTATCATCTGCTCTGGAACGATCGTTACCCCTAATCCATAATGTACCGCTTCCATAAGTGTTGTCTGGGATGTGCTTTCCCATACTGGAGTGACGGTAAGTCCAGTCTGATTTACCGCACTCTGGAATACTTCATATGCACCACTGCTTTTTTCTCTGGATAAAAGCGGCTCTTTCATAAATTCTTCTAGTGGTACCGTTTTTCCTGCCATCGGATGCTCCGGGGCGCATATGGCGGTATATTTCTCATAAAATAGCGGTTCTGCAACGATATGTTCTGACTGTATCGTTCCCCCTACGAGTGCCAGATCTAACTTTCCATCTAACAGTTCTTTTTCTACAACAGCGGTTGTATTTATCTTTACCTGCACATTTATTCCCGGATACCTGTCCCGAAATTCCCGGATGAGTCTTGGAATATAATAAGTTCCTATATTTACACTCGCTCCTACTCGGAGTCTTCCGGTAAAGTCTGTATTTTTAAATGCAATTTCCATCTCATCATACATCGCAATGAAATGCTTTGCATAGTCGAGAAATCTCTTTCCTTCTTCTGTAATATGAAGTCTCTGATTAATTCTCTCAAAAAATCTTGCCCCATAATGCTCTTCTATCTCTTTTATGGCAACACTTACCGTTGGCTGTGTCAGATACAGCTTTTTGGCAGCTTTTGTGATATTTTCTTCTTCCGCTACGGCGATGAAAATTCTAAAATGGCGAATGGACACGCTATTCCTCCTTTCTCAAATCCGATTTCTATTTTATAGTTTTTTATCTATGAACTTTATTATAATTATAGTATTTTTAAAATAATCTCGCAAGTGATATATTAATAATGTAAAAAGACTTAATTTGTAAATATCTTTAGAGCATGTTTGAAAAATGCTTTCTGTAAAATATACCGCAAAGTAGGGTGTGCAGATTACAGGAATAATTTTTCAAACACTCTCTGGAAAGTAAGAGGGATTTCATGAAAAATAAACCGCACAAACTATGGGTGTTATTTCTTACAACACTTTATATCAGTGCTTTTACATTTGGCGGCGGCTTTGTCATCGTCACCTTTATGAAGCATAAATTCGTAGATGAACTACATTGGATTGATGAGCAGGAAATGCTCGATTTTACTGCTCTTGCACAGTCCTGTCCTGGAGCGATTGCTGTAAATGCTGCTATTTTGGTCGGCTGGAATGTATATGGTTTTGCCGGAATGATTGTGGCAACGCTCGGAACAATTCTGCCACCGATGATTATTTTATCTGTCGTTTCTTTTTTCTACGCTATTTTTTCAACAAATGTATGGGTAGCTGTCGTGTTAAAAGGAATGCAGGCAGGAGTTGCTGCCGTCATTTTAGATGCTGCGTGCAGCCTTGGAGAAAGTGTATTAAAAGAAAAAAGCAGCCTGTCTATTTTTATCATGACCGCTGCTTTTGTATGTGACTTTTTCTTAGAAGTAAATGTTGTTTATATTATTCTTGTAGCCGCATGTATCGGCATTATTCAGTTTATATGGTATCAGTACAGGTCATTTTTTCTCAGGCAAACACAGAAGGAAACACAGAAACAAAAATGCTTACAGGAGACGAAATTATGATTTATATACAATTATTTCTGAGTTTCGTACAGATTGGGCTTTTTAGTGTCGGCGGTGGGTACGCTGCAATTCCGCTGATTCAAAGCCAGGTTGTAGAAACTCATGGATGGCTTACCATGAACGAATTCACGAATCTTATCACAATCGCAGAAATGACGCCTGGTCCAATCGGTGTCAATTCTGCCACATTTACCGGTCTGCAGATTGCTGGAATCCCCGGTGCTCTTGCCGCTACTTTCGGCTCGATTTTTCCTTCCTGTATTCTGGTATCTATTCTGGCACTTGTATATTGTAAATACAAAGAAACTTCAGCAATCAGCAATATTCTTTCCAGTCTGCGGCCTGCCGTTGTTGCACTGATTACTGCTGCCGGATTTTCTATGTTTCAGACCGCTGTTCTTTCCGGGAAAGCCTTACACATTTCTTCAGTAAATGTATTCGCTCTTTTTCTTTTTATTACAGCCTTTATTTCTCTTAGAAAATGGAAGCTGAATCCGATTCTTATTATGTGCCTTTGCGGTGTGGCAAATTTATTCTTCACACTTTTAAAATCTGCTAACTTCTGATTTGTGAGACTATGGAACAGACGCCGCTACAGAAGAATCTATAAGCGGATTGCTCAAAAAATATCTATAGCGGCTGGTTATTCTAAAGCATTCAAATCAATTAAAAGATGTAAAGGAAAAGCCAGAAAATATTGAATCTCCATCAGTCCTCATGTCAATCTTTAATATTCCATTTTCCAGAAAGCTACAATCATCTGAAATCTTTCTCAAATCTCTCCAATATAAAATTCTGATATTACTTCTACAACCAAAGTACAGCCACCGAAGAAAGCCTATCCCCTATATTTGTGGCCTCGGAGCAAAGGTTGGATGCGAGCACGTATAAGCGAGCATTCAAACTGCCGCGACTAAAGTCACAAATATAGGGGATAGGCTTTCTTCAGCGGCGTCTCCTTTGCCTGCGGCAAACCAGAAGTTTAATGATTCTTAAACTGTTCCATAATACGTTTTGCCGATTCTGTCACTGCAAGACCACCTTTACTGGTTTCTTTCAGGCAGGATGGAAGATCATTTCCTATACGGCGCATACTGTCAATCGTGTCATCTGGAGTGATCACACTGGTAATACCTGCAAGCGCAAGCTGGGCACTTGAAATCGCATTCACAACTCCTGCTACATTTCTTTTAACACAAGGGACTTCTACCAGACCGCCAACCGGATCACATGCAAGCCCAAGCATATTTTTTAAGGCGAAGGTCGCTGCCTGCATAATCTGTTCATTATCTGCTCCTTGCAGGTAAGCAAGTGCACCTGCCGCCATAGAACTTGCTGTTCCGATTTCTGCCTGACACCCACCAAATGCTCCGGCAATCGAAGCATTTTCGGCCACAACTTTTCCGATACCAGAAGCGACAAATAATGCTTTTACCAGTTCATCTTCCTCTACATTTTTATTTTCTTCATAACTTAAAAGAACTGCCGGGATTACTCCACAGGAGCCGGCTGTAGGAGCTGCCACAATTCGCTTCATACAGGCATTCGACTCTCCCATCTTTAATGCTTTTTCCATTGCAAGACTAGAATACTCACTGCATAAATTTTTCCCAGTGGCATTATACTGACGCATTTTTTCACCGTCTCCACCAACCATTCCGCTCTGGGACTTTAAATTTGCCTCATAACTCTGGTCTGCCTCCTGCATTGCTCTATACATAAAACGCATTTTCTCAAAAACCTGCTCTCCTGATGCCCCGCTCTCATCCATATCGGCCTGTAAAACAACTTCCCAAATCTTTTTATCCTGTTCTTTACAAAGGTCTAATATATTCTGTATGCTGTGATATTCTATCATTTACTTTTCCTCCGATTTTCCAAGATAGGTTACTTTCAGTACACCTTCCACTCGCTCCAGCCAACGGATTCCCTCCTGCGGAACTTCCTGATCACACTCCACAACCATAACTGCTTTACCACCCTTTGAGGAACGATATAACTGCATGGTCGCAATATTCACACCTTTATGAGCAAGCATGGAAGTTACTTCCGATACATGTCCTGGCTGATCGAGATTATGCACGATCAATGTTGGATTCTCTCCAGAGAAATTCGTCTCAATGCCATCAATCTCTGCAATATTAATCCGTCCGCCTCCAAGCGACTGTCCCACAAGCTCCATCGTCTTTCCCGAAATGCCTTTCAAATAAAGCTGTGCCGTATTCGGATGTGCTTCCTTCAATACCGCTTCGCCAAAAGCAATCTTCATACCTTTATCCTCTGCAATCTCAATACTTTTTGGAATTCGGTAATCATCCGTCTGCATTCCAAGAAGGCCAGCTGTCAGTGCCTTATCTGTGCCATGCCCCTTTCCTGTTGCAAGAAAAGAACCATAAAGTAAAATCTTTGCCTCTCTCACTTCTTCGCCCAAAAGCTGTCTTGCTACATAACCAATTCTTACTGCTCCCGCTGTATGGGAACTCGAAGGTCCTACCATAACCGGACCGATAACGTCAAAAATGTTCATAAGCTTACTCCTCACCAGTGAAATTCATATTTATCCTTGTTAAAAGTTCTCCTTCTGTATTAAGATTCTTTATATTCTATTAAAATATATCCTGATTATATATTTATCCCATTCTCAAATCAAGTGGTTATAATTACTGTTTAATTCATCTTCTCCAGCCACAGCACAGAAGCCATTGCCCCAATAAGACATATTTATGGTCTCGGAGCAAGTGTTGGATGTTCGCGCATAAAGCGAACATTCAACACGCCGCAACTAAAATCACAAATATGCCTTATTGGGGCAATGGCTTCGTCTGTAGTGTATCTAATGAATTAAATAGTAACGTACTTCAATATCATTTCTTTTAATCTTATGAGTTCCTCGGTATAATCTTTATTCTCTTCCGACCCCCAGATAAATCCCCCCGCATAATACGCACAGGTTGCCATCATCGAATGAAATGTCACCCGGAAGAACTGTTCTTCTGGAATATCTGTACGGAATGTTTTATCCTCTTTTGCCTTCTCATACATCCAGTGTAATCTCGTGTTCATCGAATATAATGATTTATAAAATTCTTCATACTTCTCCGCAGCAATACCTTTCTGGTGTACCATATAGTGGTTAAAGTTGTCGTTATACTGGAGTAGATCTTTATGATTCTGATACATATCAATATAACCATCTAATGTAAATATAAAACGATCAATCGCCGGAATATCGTGGATACTTTCCAGTGGCCTGATCGCATCTAACTTATCAAAATATGCCTTCCACTTTGCAGTACATACAGCCATAACAAGTTCTGGCTTACTTGAATAGCAGCGGAAAAGTGTTGCTCTTCCGATACCTGCTTTCCTTGCAATTTCTTCCATAGTCACTGCTTCTATTTTTTTCTCTACAAAAATCTGAAAGGCAGTATCTATAATCCTCTGATTACGTGCTTTTTCTTTTTCAATCTGCTTTTCTGACTTGCCCATAAATTTCTCCTATTATTCCTGATACTATCAATCTCATTTTACAGTAAAAAACAAAGTTTTGTCAATAAAATGAAGAAATTCTGAGGGTTGTGAGGCTGCAAAACAAACAAACTCCAAAAGATAAATTTGGGAAGATTGATATTTAGACAGTATTCTTCATATTATATTCCATCTTCTCTCTCAATCCGTTTACATCATCAAAGAAGTTGGCTGATTCGGCAGAAAAGAATCTTTTACTTCAACAGCCACAGACAGAATCCGAAGAAGAAAATAATCTATATTTGTGGCCCCGGAGCAAGGTTTGGATGCAAGTGCGTAAGCGAGCATTCAAAGCACAGCAACTAAAGTCACAAATATAGATTATTTTCTTCTTCGGATTCGTCCGTTCTACTGTAAAATCAAAAGTTCTTCAAAGGTTTTCCTCAAAGAACTTTTTCATCCCTCGATATGCGACTCCCTCATCGGTTCCGCATATTTCTACTTCAACTTTCTGTCCGCACATCACATCCAATGCCATCACAGCGATAATATTCGATGCATCTACTTCTTTTCCTTTTACCCGAAGAGTGATTCTGCTTTCATATGTTCTGGCTTCCTGAATCAGGAAAGATGCTGGGCGGGCATGAATTCCCTGTTCTTCTTTGATTGTATATTTAAACTTTCTCATAACTTTCTCTCCATAACTCGCACCTCTCGGTACGTCCCAATACATTTTACATTTTTATCTTTATATCATCCGATTCCGCCGAGTGCGATTCCTAGTATAAGGACTAAAATACATACCGGCACATAAATATACTTACATATCGGAAAATATAATTCTGTAAATTTATTTTTTCTTCCCTTGTTGACCTGTACCTCCACATACTTTTTACCAGCTATCCAGAAGAACATAATTCCTGCCAGTCCTGCGCCAAGAGGGCAAATATAAATTGAAAGGACATCCATCCAGCCGGATACAATTCCCTGAATCATCAAAGATACAACTACACCGATAGCGGCAATAATGAGACAGGCTGCCTTTCTTCCAACGTGTAATTTTTCCTGTACAGTAGCAATCGGGGCCTCATAGAGGTTAATCAATGAAGTCATGCCAGCAAATAGTACCGCAACAAAGAAAATCATCGCAATCAATGTACTTCCCGGCATTGATTTTATTAGATTTGGCAGGTAAACGAACAGCAATCCCGGGCCTCCCTGGTTAAGCTGTGCCCCAGTTGTTGCCATTGCCGGAATAATGACAAGTGCTGCAAGTATCGCTGCAATCGTGTCAAATAATGCTACTCTTGCCGCTGAAGCCGGAATATCTTCCTCATCAGAAAGGTAAGAACCGTAAATAAGTGTTCCATTTCCCGCGACAGAAAGGGAGAAAAAAGCCTGTCCTAAAGCAAATATCCACGTTTTAGGGTTCATTAATGCGGTTTTATCCACACGAAAGATATAATGATACCCATCTGCAGCACCCGGCTGGAAAAATACATAAATACCAAGAATCACGAATAACACAAAAAATACTGGCATGAGTATCTTATTTGCTTTCTCAATTCCTCTTCCCACGCCAAACATCAAAATCGCCATACAGGCAGCTAACGCGATAACCTGCCATACATTGTTTCCAAACGCAGATGCCATACTGCCAAAACGCCCACCGAAATCTTCTACACTCTCTGGTGCGAGGGTTGCTCCTGTAAAAGTTCCGGCTGCATATTTTAAAATCCAGCCCATAACTACAGTATAGCCGATTGCCATCGCAAGCGAACCAAGTACGGGAATCATTCCAAGAGCTTCTCCCAGCTTTCTCTTTCCTTTTTTCTCACAGATCATGCCAAATGCATCAATGGGGCCAGATCTTGCTGCCCGGCCAAGACTCATCTCACCGATAACACCTGTCGCTCCGATCAGAACAACAAAAATAATATATGGAATCAGAAATGCTCCACCGCCATAAAGCGAAACCCTTGTGGAAAACATCCATATATTTCCCATGCCAACCGCAGAACCGATACAGGCAAGGATAAATCCCCACTGACTGTTAAATGATTCTCTGACATTTCCATTCTTTCTATTACTACCATTATTCATACCGTTACTTTCTATTGATTTCTCACTCACACTTCTTTCTCCTTCATGTTTTGATAATTTTCTCCCCACTCTGACATCGCATCGAGTATAGGTTTTGAACAAGAACTTTCCATTTATCACTGATAAGCATTAGCGTTGTTTCCACCAGGCAAGCCGGACTTCTAAAGTTTCGCTATTATTTCCCGTTTATATGCAAGGAATTCATCTGTGAGGTAAAAATCCTCCGCCCGTGGTTTCTTTTCTTTAATGATAATCTCATCTCGAATTTCTCCAGGCTTTCCATTGAGAATATAAATTCTGTCTGAAAGAAGGATTGCCTCATCAATATCATGTGTTATAAAAATTGTAGATAAATCAATATGCTGCATAACTTCAAGATACCATCTGTGAATTGCTGTTTTCGTAATGGTATCCAGTGCACTAAATGGTTCATCAAGAAGTGCAACTCCATTAGAAGAAAGATATGTTCTAAGCAGGGCTGCTCTCTGGCGCATACCTCCGGACAGCTGGGAAGGATATTGATACTCTGTTCCTTCAAGTCCAAAGTCTTTGAAATACATCTGTGCTTTTTTTCTTGCTTCGTTTTTGCTCATTCCATGAAGAACCAACGGTAATGCCGTGTTGTCGATTATTTTTTTATGTGGAAAAAGTAAATCTTTCTGGAGCATATAACTAATCTGTCCTGGCCTAGAAGTAATATCTTCACCATTAAGCAATACCCTTCCCTCCTCTGGAGTTGTCAGTCCAGAAAGGACATGGAAAAGAGTTGTCTTTCCAGAACCGCTGACTCCGAGAAGTGAAATAAGTTCTCCTTTATGCAATTCGATATTAATATCTTTGATTATAGTTCTTCCACTATATTTTTTTGTAATATGTTCAGCCTTTAAAAGAACCATTATATTATCCTTTCTCTAATAATTTTCCACAGACAAAGTTGACGAAAAGCGAATCGCCATATAGCCATATCTGTGGTCTGGGAGCAAGTGTTGGATATGAGCGTATAAGCGAATATTCAACGCGCCGCAACGAAAATCACAGATATGGCTATATGGCGATTCGCTTTTCTGTCTTTGGCGGCTCGTCTGTCTGTTCGCCCATCCCTGCAAATTATTTAGGAAGATAGTCGTTTGAGAAACCTTTTCCTGTGAGGTCTTTTGTAGTCAGTTTATTCTCTGCGAGCCATTTGTAGAAGTTATTCCATCTTGTCTCGTCAATAACTCCCCAGTTGTCTGCATCTGCTACATACTGTTTAGAAAGCCATTCCTGACTCTTATATACTAAGTCTTCAGAACCTTTTAAGGAACCTGTGTCATCTCCTGCGATAAGAAGGTCTGCTGCTTTCTTTGGATTATCAATCGCGTACTGGTATCCTTTTTTGGTTGCTGCAAGGAATGCTTTTGCCTCATCTGGTGAGTTCTTTAAGAAGTCATTGTTTGCGATCATAACTGGTGTGTAGTAATCAAATACAGAGTCGATATCTTTGAAGTTCCAGTAGTCACAGTCAACGCCTTCTACTTCTGCGTTGATTCCACCCCATCCGTAGAATACCCAGATAGCGTCTGTCTGGTTTGCTTTTAATGCAGCTGGCTCATCTGTGATGTTGTTAGGGATTAATTTTACTTTACTGAAGTCTGCTCCCTCATCTTTCATAACTGTTTTTAAAGTAGCCTGCTCGATTGGAGATTCCCATGTGGAATAAGTCTTTCCTTCAAGTCCTTTCGGGCTGGTAATTCCATCTCCTTTTCTGGAAATGATTCCTGATGTATTATGCTGAATCAGTCCTGCAACGGCTGTGATTCCAAGGGGGTCATCGGAATCAAGTGCGGCTGCCATTGTATCCTGTGCTTCGATGGCGAACTGAGCCTGACCAGATGCGCACATGGTTGCTGCTCCATTTTCCGGTGGCTGTACGATTTCAACATCAAGCCCGGCATCTTCGTAATAACCAAGTGCCTTTGCTGCGTAAATTCCTGTGTGGTTTGTATTTGGAGTCCAGTCAAGGCAGAATGTTACTTTTGTAAGCTCCTTTTTACCTGCTTCTGTACTTGCACTCTCGCTCTTTGTGCTAGAAGAACCACATGCAGTTACAGATAATAACATTACTGCACTCAAAGTTCCTGCAACAATTTTTTTCCAGTTTAACTTTCTCATAATTTCCTCCTGTAAATTTTCAGATACTATTTGTACAAAATCACATAGATTATTTTAGATATTATTATGTGTACTCATATAGATTCTTTTAGATATTATTATATATGCCCATATGGATTCTTTTGGATATTATTATATATGCCCATATGGATTCTTTTGGATGCTATTATATATCCATATAGATTACTTTGAATGTGATTTTAATATAGGATATTTTAAATATCCAAATATATCTTTTTTTATTCCAAAACTTCCTTTTTCTCCACTCTCACCCACGGCAGAGAGAGTGTTTTGATGAGATTGACCGCTCCCATTAAAAGAAGACTGATAATGACAATAAAAATAATAACTGCAAACATTTTATCAAAAGCATATGCCTTTGAAACTCTTGTCATGTAAACACCAAGTCCCTCAAATCCCCCGAGCCATTCAGAAATAACCGCTCCTACAACTGCGTAAGAAGCAGAAATCTTTAAACCAGAAAAGAACTGCGGCAATGCAGTCGGAAACTTCACATGGAAAAATATCTGTATTTTGGTTGCTCCCATTGCCCGCATGAGATCAATGGAATCCTTATCCACGCTCTTGTACCCGTCAAGCAAGCCTACTGTAATTGGGAAAAAAGTTGTGATTACAACAAGAGTAATTTTCGGTGCCATGTAAAATCCCATCCACAGCACAAGCAATGGTGCGATAGCGATTGTCGGAATCGTCTGTGTGATAATCAGAATCGGATACAACGCCTTGTTAAGTATCTGAAAATGATCCATTAATGTTGCCATAACAAATGCTAAACCAACACCGATACACAGTCCGTAAAAGGCTTCCTGCAACGTAACACTGGCATGTTTTAATATCGTTGGCAAATCAGTCACTAACGCTTTTATCACCTGCACGGGAGAAGGCAGCATGTATGCCGGAACTGCCCCACTCTGGCATAAAAACTGCCAGAGCAGAATCAGAAGGCATAATGCTACTACTGCTGGAAGCTTACTGGTGATGCTTTGTAACCTTTTTGTCAATGGTCAGCACGTCTCCTTCCGCCTTGTAAGAAATCTTAACATAAGTGTTCATTGCTTTGCATCCTGCTTTTGCTGCCACTAACTGGCAGTTCTTTACGATTTCCATTAAAGTATCATAATCGCCTTCAATTGATGTCTCACATGGTCCTACATAATAGTTTAATCCTGTGGATTTGATGTAATCAATGACCTCGTCTACGATACGGATTACTTCTTCTTCATCCTGTACAGATGGTAAAACCTGAATTGCTACACTTGCATTCATTCTTCATTCCTCCATATATCTTGTATAAATATTGTATTTACGCCGCATAAAAAGTCTGCTATTCTTTTCTGATCTGCAATCTGCCATTGGCTATATCTAAAAAAGAATTTATGTCTTCATATTAAAAGTTCCTGCAGATAAAAAAGAAAAAGGCCAGCAAATAATGCTGACGCTGCTTTTAAAATCTTCCTGATAAACTTTTTATTGAAAGTTCTTTTGCAAACTCTTCCACGCTGGCATTATCCAAACAGGTTCAAGGGTCTAAGGCACAACCTTACTCTCAGCTTCCTAAAACGACAAGCTCCCCTGGAGCGTGTTTGAAAAATCATTCCAGCAACCTGCACATCGCAATTTGCAGAAAGCATTTTTCAAACACGCTCTGGTCTTATATTGAACTTTTTACAGTATAAAACAAATTTCAGAAAAAAACAAGAGTAAAACTCTTGCGTTATTTAATAAAACAATGGTATAATCTTTACTTTAGTAAGCTAAAGGGGGACTGTACTAATGCTAAAAACAATAGAAGCCGTTAACAGCGCTGTTAACAACTTTATCTGGGGTATTCCAGCAATGGTCTGTATCATTGGTGTTGGACTTTATCTCAGTTTTCGAACAGGATTCATTCAGATTCGAAAGTTTCCTTACTCTATCAAAAATACTTTAGGACGGATTTTTGATAAATCAGAAGCCGCGGATGGATCAATCACTCCGTTTCAGGCGGTATGTACCGCACTTGCCGGAACCGTTGGAACGGGAAATATTGCCGGTGTAGCCGGTGCGATCACGATTGGCGGACCAGGAGCCGTTTTCTGGATGTGGATATCTGCCCTTCTTGGAATGTGTACCAAATATTCTGAAGTAACACTCGCTGTACACTTCCGTGAAAAAAACTCACAGGGTGACTGGGTTGGCGGTCCAATGTACTATATCAAAAATGGACTTTCCAAACACTGGCACTGGCTTGCCTTTCTCTTTTCCCTTTTCGGTGTTCTGACCGTATTTGGTACAGGAAATGCAACACAGGTCAACACAATCGTAACTGCGATTGATTCACTGATGCTCAACTTTAACCTTGCTTCATCAGGCAGTCTTTCTACCATCAACCTTGTAATCGGTATTGTTATTGCTATCGCTGTTGCCTTAATTCTTATCGGTGGTATCCGCCGAATCGGAAAAGTAACAGAAACTTTAGTTCCATTTATGGCGCTGCTTTACATCCTTCTCGGACTTGGTGTTGTTATTTTAAACATACAGCAGATACCGGCTGTATTCCAGTCTATTTTTGAAGGAGCATTTCATCCGGCAGCATTTACCGGTGGAATGGTAGGAACTTTATTCACCAGTATGAAAAAGGGTGTATCACGAGGTATTTTCTCTAACGAAGCGGGTCTTGGTACCGGCTCCATCGCTCACGCAACAGCAGATACCTCCCAGCCTGTAAAACAGGGATTATTCGGTATCTTTGAAGTATTTACAGATACAATCGTTATCTGTACACTGACAGCCTTAATTATTTTATGCAGCGGCATCAATGTTCCTTACGGACAAGCAGCCGGTGCTGAACTGACCATTCAGGGCTTCACTGCAACTTATGGCGGATGGGTATCCATCTTTACAGCCATTGCACTTTGCTGTTTCGCATTCTCCACTACAATCGGATGGGGACTTTACGGCTCCCGCTGCATCGAATTCCTTTTTGGGACAAAAACAATTCGTCCGTTTATGATTGTCTACTCACTTGTTGCGATTCTCGGAGCAACGGTAGACTTGGGATTATTATGGAGTATCGCAGAAACATTTAACGGACTTATGTCCATACCGAACTTGATTGCTGTATTCCTCTTATCGGGAACAGTTATAAAGCTCACCAAAGAATATTTCGGAGCAAAAAAATCCTGATTTACCGAGCTGGCGAAGCAGACGAACTCAGGGAGATAAATAAAGCATATTTGTGGCCTTGGAGCAAGGTTTGGATGCGAGCGCGTAAAGCGAGCATTCAAACCGCAGCGACTAAAGTCACAAATATGCTTTATTTATCTCCCTGAGTTCTGCTCATTGGCAGCTCGGGAAATCAGTTGGAGAGATTTGAGGAAGAAGACAGAAGTTCAAGAATGCCCCACTGATACTGATTTATATCTACAGAAAGGCTATTTTTTATGAAAAAAACATTTTTCTCCCACGATAAAAATTTTTACGCAGCATTATTTCCGCTGCTTATTATTATTTCATTGCAGAACCTTATTTCTTATAGCGTGAATATGGCCGATAACATCATGCTTGGAGCGTACAGTCAGAATGCTCTTTCTGGTGCGGCGTTGGTAAATCAGGTATTTTTCCTTATCCAACAGGCGGCAGTTGTTATCGGTGATGGGCTGGTTGTTATTGCCTCGCAATATTGGGGACAGAAACGGATGGAACCAATCCGGCAGATTACGGGAATGGTTTTAAAGATTGCGTTAGGACTTGGGATATTTTTGATTATTTTATGTTCACTGTTTCCAGATGCAATTTTAAGATTTTTTACGTCTGATACGGCGATTTTGTCTGAGACAGGAAGTTATTTGCAGATTATAAAGTATACATTTCTTTTATATCTTGTAACACAGGTTCTTCTCTCGGCACTTCGAAGTGTAGAAACAGTGCGGATTGCATTTGTAATATCATGTGTGTCTTTAGTAGTAAATGTAAGTATTAATTATACTTTGATTTATGGACGTTTTGGATTTCCTGAGTTGGGGATTCAAGGAGCCGCTATCGGTACAATGATATCGAGATGTTTAGAATTCCTTATTGTATTTATTTATGTGATAAAAATAGATAAAAAGTTAAAGTTATTTTCAGACAAGGCAGTATTTCACATTGATAAATTATTGCGTTCGGATTATGTGAAAATAGCTGTTCCTGTCTTCATATCCGGCATGTTATGGGCGATTTCCGTACCGATGCAGACAGCGATTCTCGGGCATTTGAGTTCCGATGCAATCGCGGCAAATTCTGTTGCAAGTACATTTTATCAGTATATGAAAGTTGTTGTACTTGCTATGTCCTCTGCTTCTTCCGTTATGATGGGTAAGGCAGTCGGCAAGGGAGATTTGGACGAGGTAAAAGCTGCGGCAAGAACACTTTCTGTACTTGATGTAGGCATTGGAATGATTCTTGGTGCCGTTCTTTATTTCACAAAAGATTTCCTTTTGGCACAGTATACATTAAGTCCGACAGCAACTCAACTTGCAGAACAGCTCATTATCATTATGGCAATAGTTATGGTTGGTATGGCATACCAGATGCCTGTTGGTTCTGGAATCATCCGTGGTGCAGGGGATACAAAGTTTTCACTCTATGTCAATATGATCAGTACCTGGGGCATTGTACTTCCACTGTCTCTCTCCGCTGCTTTTTGGTGGAAATGGCCGATTCCTGCGGTAGTGATCTGCCTGCAGTCTGACCAGATATTTAAGGGACTTCCGATTTTCTTGAGATTCCGAAGCTATAAATGGATTCACAAGTTAACAAGAGATAAATAGTGATTTGTAGGGAGGAGGAACAAACAGACCAGCCCGCAGCGACGAAAATCACAAATATAGGTTTCTCTTTCTAGTGGCGTCTGTTTGGCTTGCAGTAACTCAGATTTTCAATACTTCCATTTTGAGGGTTCCATCTGCACCTCAATTTAATACGCTTATATTTCTTTAGTCTTTATGATTTTTCTTCTCCGGTTCTTTTTACAGAACCTCAATTTCAAGAATATTCTGCCAACCGGCATAAAAATACTGTTGAGAATTTTTCCAACAGGCTGTGATTTGATTTTCTGGTTTCTATTCGTTGGTACTGGAGCAAATGCCGCCAAAGACAGCTTCCTTGCCTGTGCTAATTACTATTTATCCCAAATTTTTTTAGGTCTACTTTCCCGTTCTTTACCTCTACGCCGTCTTCCTCTAAACGTTTCGCCTGCTCTCCTTCTCCGCCAAATGCAAATGCTCCTGCGAGTTCTCCTTTAAAGTTTACAACACGAAAACATGGGATATTTTCTGGATCAGGGTTTTTGTGGAGGGCATTACCGACTGCTCGTGACATTTTCGGATTTCCAGCCATTGCCGCTACCTGTCCATAAGTTGCAACGTGTCCTTTTGGAATCTTTTTTACTGCCTCATAGATTCTCTTTGTCGGGCTGTCTGTTACAATATCGTAACTTTCTGTAATCATTCGTTTCACTTCTTTTTCCGGTATCGTTCCGTCAAGGATAAGCGTATTCCAATACTTTTTATTCTGGTGATACCCCGGAATAACTGATGAATACACCTCTCTCCAGAAGTCTCTCCACTCTGGCTCTACTTTCACATTCAAATGAATGAATCCATCCTTTTCATAAACCCACAGAAATGCTTTCTTACTTCCCTTCACCCGTACAAGCTGCCAGTTCTGATCACGAAATGGTGCTTCTACATAGGTATTCGCAAAGGATAAACCATATTTTATTGCTTCTTCTCTTGTATTCATAAACTTCTCCAATGTTTTTTCTTATCTGGCAGTCTTCGGATTATCTCGCTCTGCGGGCATAATACTTGAGCGAATCCAGTCTCCCTTACCTGCTGCGACCTCCTATTTTATCTTAAAAGCCGCTTTACCATTCTGTTTCACATTATATAATGCTACGTCAGCACTTCTGCACAACGAGATAAAGTCTTCTCCCTGTTCAGGGAATGCCGCGCCTCCGGCACTGGCTGACAAATGTACCTTCTCACCTGTTGCAAGTGTCAGATCTGCAATCATTTTCAAGAATAATTTTCATCATATTTAAAGTATTTCTGCTGCAGTAAAAGATTATTCCAGCCATTGGCTGTCGTATCCTCATTACTGCTGATGCAGGTAATAAAGTTTTCTGAATCTACTTTTAACAGATGAACACTGATTTTTCCCTGCAATAATTCATAGACCCCCAACTTCCTGAGCTGCTCTATCATAATGGATACATAGAGAGTACGTATCTGCGAGTCATCTGCTACCGGAACAAATACAGTCATAATCATATTTCCGGTTTCACTTGACTGGTACGGGTCAGAGTTAAAGGAAATTGCTGAACTTAATGCCTGCTTATCAAAGTTCTTCTTTTTGATATCCGCGACGGCACATTTACTGCCATACACATCTCCATTCTTTAAAATGAATCCGACATTGCAAAACATTTTCTGATTCAGGTTCTTTTCTAAACGTTTCTGAATCTTTTCCGGCTCCTTATTCTCCATTGCCTGAATCATTTTCACATCTTCTTTTACATAGTTTTGAAGATATTCCATTGATTCGTTCATTTTTTCTGCATTAAAATTCTGTGCAGGATCGCACAGAATTTTAATTCCAGATGCTGCGTATTAAAATTCTGTGCGATCCTGCTCAAGTGAAAATATGCGGACACAATAATCGCCAGACAAACTGTCAGATATAAAGCAAGCGGCACCCCTCTTTTTTTCATATTTTTTCTTTGATTTTTCATGAAACACCTTTCTCCATAAGATAATCAGAATCAATCATAATAACCCCGGTATCAAAATATTTTTGCTCGGATTTTTTTCCATTGATAAGGGAATTCAAAGTCCCTATTCCCAGATATCCCATCTGGTCTTGTTTTTGCATTAAGGAACCCCCTCGATAATCCGGGTCTTTAATAAACTGTTTTGTCTCCTCTGCCATATCAAATCCGACCATAACAATATCCGTTCGTTTCTGTTTTGTAAGTGTCTTTGCTATCCCCACTGTAGATGTATTATTACATCCATAAATTCCCTTTATATTCTCATTTTTCTTCAATAATTTCGCTGCATCCGACTCTGCTTTTTCCACATCCCCGCCATTTAAAGCAATATCTTTTGTAATCTCCCATTTTGTTGGTGCGTATTTTGCCCAGTAATCTAAGAATCCCGAAACCCGATTTACCATCGCCTGTGAAGCATCTGACGACAACAAGATTCCAACCGCTAATGGTTCCTGCGGAGAATTGCCTGCATCATGCAGCATCGTAAGCATTTCTTTCGCTGCCATCTCCCCTGCATCTATGTTGTCAGTCATGTAGCAGACATCAAATTCTGTACTGTTAATCGAAGAATCAATTAAAACAACTGGAATCTTTTTCTTTCTAACTTTCTCACAGCTATCTGCCAGTGAATTCGAATTTGCCGGGGCCAGCAGGATACCATCTGCACCTTCTTTCACAGCTTTCTCCATTAAGCTGATCTGTCCGTCGATATCCGTTTCATTATCAATCCCGCCAAGATAAACCCCTGCATCAATCTCCTTCGCCGCTCTCTCTATCCCCTCAATCACTGTTTTCCAGTAATCGCCGTGATAATTTTTCAAAATAACATAAATCTTCTTCTCACTTTTCGGCTTTGAAACACAGGTGTAATCTACTACCGCCGATTCTCCCGATGCTTTTTCTGATTTTGACTTTGCATATTTAGACACATTTGAACAGCCACTAAACAAAAAAGCAACAATAAGAATAGTTATGAGCAGACTTGTTATAATCAACCTCTTTTTTGCCTTTTTCAATAAGATAAGCTTCAGATGTCGAGAACACAAATTTACCTGAGGTGATATCCACTTGCCCACCACCGAAGTGCGGTGCATAAATACCACGATCCACAGAAGCGATTAAATCGTCAAATTTGCTTTGGCCCGCCAACATATAGGTATTTGTCATTCGCGGCATTGGCAAATGCGTATAAGATTCACGACGACCATTTCCTGTCGGTTTCACGCCCATTAATCGTGCATTGAGTTTATCTTGCATATAGCCTTGCAAAATCCCATCCTTGATCAAAACGTTACATTGACTTGGCACACCTTCATCATCAATGGTTAAAGAACCTCGGCGATTTTGTAATGTGCCATCATCCACAATTGTACATAACGGCGACGTCACTAACTCACCAATTTTACCCGTAAATAGGGAGCTTTCTTTACGGTTGAAATCCCCTTCTAAACCGTGTCCCACCGCTTCATGAAGCAATACGCCAGGCCAGCCTGCCCCTAAAACCACAGGCATTAATCCTGCTGGTGCCGCAACCGCACTTAAATTCACAAGGGCTTGACGAACCGCTTCTTTTGCAAAATTAACGGCACGAATATCCCCATGTACCACTTCAAAGAACCA
>OLNY01001022.1_pt1 | contig 23545 bp, 20 predicted proteins | sample 1671981 | NCBI WGS metagenome assembly OLNY01 (sample SAMEA3136632, study PRJEB25190) | human gut metagenome | biome: human gut; feature: human-associated habitat; material: faeces | place: Austria | collected 2013
GCATCGTCACTTTCGGCACGGCGCAGCTCGATGAGCCGCTTGCCGTTGCTGCGGCGTACCACGGCGGAAATACCGATTTTGCTTAGCGCGTCAACGCTTTGCAGGATCAGACGCGACACCTTCTTGGGCGTGATGCCTTCCGTGCCCACAGGGTCGATTTGTTCCGCCAGCTCTGTGGGAGTGCCGATAAATTCGGTGCGGTCACGCATCAGTTCAGAGACGAGAATAACGATGCGCCCGCCCGGCAGCTCCGGCTGTGTCCGGCTGTCGGATACCAGCTCCCACACATTTTCCGCGTTGCGCTCCAGCGTCAGTTCACGGTACTCGATGTCGCGTCCGATACAGGAGAGCTTTGCCCTGCCGCTGCCGCGTCGTTCCTCCACCAGCGTGAAGCTGGAATCCACCGCGCCGCTGATGGCCGTCGTGCCGGAGATGCGGCTGAACACATCCTCGGAGGATTCCTTACGCAGATGGTGCACCAGCAGAATGGCAATGCCATGGGTGTCCGCGATACGTTTCAGTGCGGAGAGGTCGCGGTAGTCGTTGGCATAAGTGTTGTCATAGTTGGCCCCACGGATCATCTGCAGCGTGTCGATAATGACCAGAACCGTGTCGGGATGCTCCGCGAAGAACGCGCAGAGCTGTTCCTCCAGCCCCTTGCCGAGGATGCAGCTTTCGGTGGTGAAGTGGACGCTGGCGGGTGCGTCCTCCGTGATCTCGAACAGGCGGTTCTGGATGCGGAGCGTGGAGTCCTCAAGGCAGAGATAGAGCGTCGTGCCTTGCTTCACGCTCATGCCCCAGATGGGTTCGCCCTTTGCCACCGTGACGGCCAGCCACAGGGCCAGCCATGATTTTCCTACCTTCGGTGAGCCTGCGAGGATGTGCAGGCCCTGGGAGAGCAGCGTGTCCACCACGAAGTTCAGCGGCGTGAGGGGTTGGCTCATCAGTGTTTCACCGTCGATGGTTTGTAATCGGTTGACAGATTTCATTGGAATACCTCCGTGTAAAAAGATAAGGATCAGAAGCCGCGGCTCTGACCCTTTCACTTGATTATTCTGTAGATTTTGATAGAATGAGAGTATCGCAGGACAGGCTTGAAATGGATATAGGACAGAGGTGCGGCTTTTGAAGATAGGAACGAATCAGTACAACACATTTGACACCATGTCTATGGACTGCTGGATGGACCGCGTGTACTACGAGGGGAAGGAATTTCCGGCAGGATATTTTGCGGCAGGGATTTTGAATTTTGCCGGAGCGATCCATGATCCACTGTTGGAGCGCATCGCGGTGCTGACGGAGCTCGTGGACGATCTGTCTGCATTCGGAAAGGAAAAAGGACTTGAGGCGCTGACACAGCTGAGACCGCTGATGCATGAAACGGTCTCGTGGATATATACCTGCCCGCCGTTTTGTTACTGCGACAAGAAGACCGCATATGACAGCATGGAATATGCTTTGAGCGCAGAAAGGTTTGAACAGGACTACAATGAAGATCCGGAGCACCTTCCGTATTTGGCACTTTCCTTTTGTGAACCGGTTTTGAGGATCCTGGTGGCGATCTATAATTTCTGTTTGCTTATCCGTGTGTTTGAGAAAAAATATCTCCGCACATTAAAGAAGCGCACAGCGAGCACCTTTGCAAAAGCGGCGCACGAGTGCTTCGATGAGGATGACAGCTTTCTGATCCTGCTGGAGCGGATGCCTTTTGGAGAGGTGGAGGAATTCTTCTCCTTTCCCAGAATCATCACGGGATTTACCTATTTTCAGGATGAGAATAATAAGGACGAGTGGAAGACCGCACAGCACGTGGTCTGCAAACGCGCCATTGACTTTTATGTGTTTGATCTTCTGAACGGATTGCAGCAAGGCCACGCACCCAGCCAGTGTCTTGGCTGCGGAAAGTACTTCCTGACCACCAACGGCCATATCCCAAAATACTGCGACGGTATCGCACCGCAGGACAACCGCTACACCTGCCGGCAGTACGGTGCGATGAAGCGGCAGAAGGAGCAAAACAAACAGCACCCGATCTATCGCCTGTTCAGCACCCGCACCGACACCATCCGCAAGCATCACCAGAGAGGAAAAATCTCTGATGACCTACGGCGGGAGGCACTTTATCTTGCGGAGAGCTATCGGGACAAGGCGCTGATGGACAACGACTATGCCGAGAGCGGTTACGCACAGGACATGGAGCTGGAGCACATTTACGCCGAGGCGGAAAAGCGTTTGAAGTGAGGAAGGGGGGGGCGTTCCCGTGTCACGAAATATGTACGCCGCTGCCGGGGACTGCCCCGGCAACGAGGAACTGGCTTTGCGGATGCAGCGTGGAGACAGGAACGCCTCAGAGTTGCTGATCTCACAGAACGAAGGATACCTCACCAAGCTGGCGCGGGAGTATACGCCGTGGTGTGAACTGGAGGACTTGAAGCAGGAGGGCGCTCTGGCGCTGCTGGGCGCGGCGAAGCGTTTTGATCCCGCCTACGGAACGAAGCTGCTGACCTATGCGACACCCATAATAGAAGCGGCGATGGCCGATTACGCCGCGCAGAATTCTTTCTCTCTGCATGTCCCCGCCAGCCGCTATAACCAACTTCGCAAGGTGGCGCATCTCTGCGCCGAGATTCAGGACACATCCGATACCGGGTTGGTCAAGGCGGTGTGCGGAGAACTGAATGTATCTGCCAAGGTAGCGGAATCGCTGATAAAAGAATACCGAACATTGTTCTACGTTCGGCAGTTGGGCGACGATGTGTTCTCCGTCAGCTGCGGCGGTGATCCTGCTGTGGCCTATGACCGCCGTATGCGCAGAACGCTTCTGCTCCAGCAGATGGAGGAGGTGTTGACCCCCAGAGAACTGAATCTGGTGTGCAGCTACCTCGGCATCGGTCAGCCGGACGATGCGGGAATGACCTTTCAGGAACCGGCCATCCGTCTCAACTACAACGGCCCCAGCGGCGCGGAGAAAGCGTACAAGACCGCACTGCGAAAATTGAAAAAGAATTTGTATGCCGGGGCCTACGGTCAATGGCTCTCCGCTCAAAAAGCCATCCGCAAAGCCAGAGCGGAAGCAGAGACCAACTCCGGAAATTACGCAGCGCCCCAAACCACATGGTTGGACGAAAAGAAACTGATGGAACGGTTCATCTGTAAGGTCGCCGCACTGATCCGAGTTCACGAGATATTCAACGATGCATTATGAAAAGTGCATTTCAGTGCGTGGTTTGATTGGAAAAACATATGAAAGAAAAGCATACTGGTTCGTAGACGAATCAGCATGCTTTTTCACTTATGTTAGGCATTGCGTTTTTTATCCATATGTAGTATAATTAAGTAATAAAAATGGCTTAATCCCAACGTTTTTCGGGTGGGATATAGCGTTTTGCTGGATGCTTTGAAATTCCCCTGCTTGGCACGTTGCTGCGGTGGGGTTGATAGGAACGAAATACCATGTATAAGAGATTTGGAAAACGATTGATTGATATATTGCTGTCGCTGACGGGGTTGATCCTCGCCTCATGGCTGTACCTGCTCATCATGATTGCCATTGAGATGGACGATCCCGGCCCGGTGTTCTTTTCTCAGAAGCGGGTGGGCATCCACAAAAAATATTTCCAGCTTTATAAATTTCGCAGCATGAAGATGTCCACGCCCCACGATATGCCGACGCACCTGCTGGAAAACCCAGAGCAGTACATCACGCGCGTCGGGAAGTTCCTGCGCAAAACGTCTCTCGATGAGATTCCTCAGCTCTGGAATATCCTCCGGGGCGACATGAGCGTCATCGGTCCCCGGCCTGCCCTCTGGAATCAGGAGGATTTACTGGCAGAGCGTGACAAATACGGTGCCAACGATGTGAAGCCTGGCCTTTCCGGCTGGGCGCAAATCTGTGGCCGGGACGAGTTGGAGATTGCCGACAAGGCCCGTCTGGACGGTGAGTATGTGCGGCGCATGAGCTTCGCCTTTGACTGCCGCTGCTTTTTCGGGACTGCCATTTCCGCCCTGCGTGGTGACGGTGTGGTCGAGGGCGGCACGGGAGAGCTGCATAAAGTGGAGAGCAAGAAATGAGAATTCTGATCGCAACCAATCATTCCTATATGTTCTACCGCTTCCGCAAGGAGTTGGTGGAGGCGCTGATGCAGGAGCATGAGGTCATTCTCAGCACGCTCTTTGTGGGCCACGAGGACGATTTGCAGGCCATGGGACTTCGCTGCATCGACACAGAGATTGACCGCCGCAGCATCAATCCCTTCAAGGAGATGAAACTGCTGAAAACCTACCGCAAGATGCTGGACGAGATCCAGCCGGATCTGGTCATCACCTATTCCATCAAGCCCAACATCTACATGGGCAGCGCCTGCAAGGCCAAGGGTATTCCCTATGTCACCAATGTGCAGGGCCTCGGCACGGCGTTTGAAAAACCGGTGCTGTCGAGCGTGGTGTCCGTGATGTATCGCAGCGCCCTGCGGAAGGCCAGAACGGTGTTCTTTGAGAACGAGGAGAACGCGCAGTTCTTCCTGCATAAAAGTATCATCTCCGCCCAGCAGATGAAGGTGCTCCCCGGCGCTGGCATCAATCTGGACGAGTATCCCTATGTCCCCATGAAGGATGACGGTGTGTGCAGTTTCCTGTTTGTGGGCCGGATCATGAAGGAAAAGGGCGTGGACGAATTCTTTGCCGCCGCGAAAACTGTCAAGGCGGAGCTTGGCGAAAAGGTCGCATTTGATGTGGTGGGCTTCTATGAGGATGCCTACAAAGAAACCGTCGACCACTTGGTCGCTGACGGTGTCATCAACTTCCACGGCTTCCAGACGGATGTGCATCCGTTCTATGAAGCGGCGGACTGTGTCGTGTTGCCCTCCTACCATGAGGGCATGTCCAACGTTCTGCTGGAGGGAGCCGCCACTGGTCGCGCTCTCATCACCAGCGATATTCCCGGCTGCCGTGAGGCGGTGGAGGACGGTGTCAGCGGGTATCTGTGCCCCACGCAGGATGCAGAGGTACTGACGAATTTCTTTCGTGAGTTTGCTGGCAAAACACATATTGAACAGGAGCAGATGGGTCGCTGCGGACATGCCCTCATCGAGCGGAAGTTTGACAAGCGCATTGTGGTGGCGCAGACCATAGAGGGACTTATGCTTCCTGTGACAGCGAGGAACTGAGGATGCGGCAACTGATTTTACTTTATTGGGGCTGCGTCTTTCTGATGTACTTGTCCCAAGTCTATTATCCGACGTCTGCGCAGTTAGAGGGGCCTCAGACCGGACGTTGGCACTTCATGCTACGCAAAGCCGATATCTTCATGATCGTTGTAATCGTGTGGATGACGTGCTTTTCGTTTTTGAGGACGAGCTATAACGATACGATGACATATAGACTTCATTTTATGGAGTCTGAATCTGTTGCAGATTACTTTGCAAGAAGCGGACTGCTGGATTGGACTGGCAATCCGCTCTCCGAATTATATCGTGACGTTGTGCGTGATATTACTACTAATTATCATATTTATTTCTTCTTTCCGGCATTTTTCAGCAGTTTTGCGGTTGTGAAGCTTTTTAAGAGATACTCGGTCAACCCGGCTTTTTCCCTTTTGATTTTCTTTTCAATTGGCACGTATGTCATGTACATTGCGGCACTCAAACAGTGCTTTGCGATGTTTTTCCTGCTGCTGGCGTTGCCTTATGCCATTGATAGAAAATATGTGCGTTTCTATCTGCTGGTATTTATCGCAATACTATTTCACACCCATGCATTTATGTTTGCAATCGTCCCATTACTGTTTGGAAAACCGTGGGGAAAGGTGACCATTGTATTTTTCCTGGCAGCACTCTTTGCAATGGCGACTTACGACGCTACTCTTGGTGCATTTATGGAATATGCGCAGTCGATGGGTGCGTTAGTTGCAGAGATTGAGGTGTTCGATAACAACTCTATCAATGTTCTGAGAGTTGTTGTTTACTGGGTTCCTGCGATGCTTGCCTTGGTATTTCGCAAGAGACTTTTCTCTGATTCCACAAGAGCAGAAAACCTGTTTATCAACATGAGCATGATTAGTGCATTTATTCTAATGATTGGCTTGGTGCAAGCAGCAAATCTATTTGCACGTATGGCGGCCTATTTTGAGATCGCCACGGCAATTGCGCTTCCGTGGATGATAAAAAGGCTGTTCACCAAGCGCTCAGCACAGTTCATTACAATTTGTGCAGCTGTGCTGTATTTTGGATATTTCCTGTATGAATTTGGTGTTTCAAAGGATTTCGGGAATGACTATTCGGCAATTTCACTGTGGCAGTTTGTTACAAGTCTATTTGGAGGTTAATGTATGTCCGCTTCTTCCATCCCGAAATTAATTGAATCTTGCGGTTTTTGCCGGGCATCTGAAGTGGAAGAGCTTCAGACGATGAAAACAGGCATGACCAACCGTTCTTACGCCTTCTTTGTAAAAGGGAATCGATACATTATTCGTATCCCCGGTGAAGGAACCGACCGCCTGATCAACCGTGCGCAGGAGTATGCCGTCTATAGGGCGATTGCTCCGCTTAAAATAAGCGAAACGGTTCATTATTTTGATCCGGTAACAGGAATCAAAATCGCGTCATACCTGACCGATGCCCATGTCTGCGACAGCGGGAACTGGGAGAAAGTCGCAAAGTGCATTGCGGCTCTGCGGGAGTTCCATTCAAACAGGCTGCATGTTGCGCACAGCTTTGATCTGTGGGAGCGCCTTGATTTTTACGAGCGCCTTTGGGACGGAAGCCCTTCCGTTTATCGGGATTACAATAAAACGAAACGGGCGGTGCTCAGTTTGAAGCAGTTTATCGATGAGCAGCCGAAGGATGTCTGCCTCTGTCATATTGACGCAGTGCCAGATAACTTTCTGTTTGTGCATGATACGAACGGTGCTGAACAAATCAAGCTCATCGACTGGGAGTATGCAGGGATGCAAGATCCGCATCTGGACATTGCAATGTTTATTATCTATGCAATGTTTGATCGGGAGGAAGCTGAAAAACTGATCGATCTGTACTTCATCAACGGCTGCGACAAGTTGACCCGCATGAAGGTGCACTGCTATATCGCTGTCAGCGGCCTTGTGTGGAGCAACTGGTGCGAGTTCAAGCGTCATTGTGGTGTAGAGTTCGGTGCTTACACACAACGTCAATATGACTACGCAAGAGAATACAGTGAGATATTCTTCCGAGAATATAGAGAGGTATTTGGCAGAGATTATGTCTGAACATATTGTAGAACGTGCAATCATTATGGCTGCGGGCATCGGCCAGCGGCTGCGCCCTGTGACCCTGACGACTCCCAAACCGTTGGTCACAGTAAATGGCGTGTGTATGATCGATACGATCATCGCGGCGCTTCACGAGAATGAAATCCACGAGATTTATGTCGTGGTCGGATACCTAAAGGAGCAATTCTATGAATGGGCGAAGAAGTACAACGGCATTACTCTGATAGAAAATCCATGGTATGCGGAGTGCAATAACATCGCGTCCCTCTATGTCGCGCGTGAATACCTGAACAACGCGATTATTTTGGATGGCGATCAGATCATCCGCAACCCGGCGATCCTTCACCGGGAATTTACCCGCTCCGGGTATAGCTGCGCCTGGACAGACAGAGCTACAAACGAATGGCTGTTGACGGTTAAAAATGGGATCGTGACAAAATGCAGCCACACAGGCGGCGATCACGGCTGGCAGCTCTTCAGCGTGTCACGCTGGACAGCAGAAGATGGGCAGCGACTCAGAAAGCACTTGGAACTGGAATTTGTGCAAAACGAAAATCGGAGCATTTACTGGGATGATGTTGCAATGTTTTGCCACCCTGATGAGTACCAACTTGGTATTTATCCCATTTCAGCGGAAGATCTGCGCGAAATTGACAGCTTCACAGAGCTTTGCGAGGCTGATTCATCATATAGAGGAAGGGTTAATTGAGATATGAAGAAAAACACACTGAAAAAAGAGCTTGACTGGGTATCTATGCTGGTGCCGCTGGCAATCGTGCTGACGGTATGTGCGCTGTTTATGATTTTTCCGGAAGGCTCCAAGCTCGTCCTGAGTGTAGTACGAGGTTTTCTGGGAGATGACTTTGGCCTCTACTATGCGCTGCTCGGCGTTGGCATTGTCGGCTGTACGCTTTACATAGCCTTTTCCAAATTCGGTAAGATCAAACTTGGCGACTGTGAAAAGCCGCAGTATCGATCTTTTCAGTGGGGTACTATGATTTTTACATCCACCATGGCTGCGGATATTCTGTTTTATTCGCTGTGCGAGTGGGCGCTGTATGCCAATGAATCGCAGGTCGAAATGATGGGCGGCATGCAGAAATGGGCGTCCACCTACCCACTTTTCCACTGGGGACCTATCGCGTGGGGCTTTTATATCGTGCTTGCGGTTGCGTTCGGCTTTATGATCCATATCCGCGGCCGTGATAAGCAGAAATTCTCTGAAGCCTGCCGCCCCCTGCTGGGAAGCCGGGTAGATGGAGTTTGGGGGCGTGTGATCGACCTGACTGCGATTTTTGCGCTGATTGCGGGCACAGCGACGACGTTTTCTCTTGCGACGCCGCTGCTTTCCAGAGCGATCAGCCGTGTGTTTGGCCTGCAGGACAGCATCGGGTTAACGATAGCAATCCTTTTGATGATTGCGGCAGTCTACACCTTTACGGTCTGGTTCGGCATGAAAGGAATCGCGAAGCTCGCCGCCATTTGCAGTTATTGCTTCTTTGCACTGTTGGCCTATGTCCTGTTTGGCGGCGGAGAGACGCGCTATATTCTGGAAACGGGTTTTTCCGCAATCGGCAATCTTGCCCAGAACTTCATCGGGCTGGCAACATGGATGGATCCGCTGCGGGAAACGAGCTTCCCTCAGAACTGGACGATTTATTACTGGGCCTATTGGATGGTCTGGTGTGTTGCAACACCGTTTTTTATCGGCGTGATCAGCAAGGGTCGTACTATTCGCAATACGATCCTCGGCGGTTACGGCTGGGGCCTTGCGGGCACCTTTACCTCGTTTATCATCCTTGGCAATTACGGCCTTGCACAGCAGCTCAAGCACGGCCTTGACGTTACCGGTTTTATTGCGGCAGGCGGCGATTACTCCGAGGCAATCATGAAAATATTTGATACGCTCCCGCTGACGGAGTTCGGCCTGATTCTGCTGGCGGTCACAATGGTCGCATTCTATTCCACCACATTTGACGCGCTGACGATGGTTGTTTCGAGCTACTCGTATAAGAGATTGAAGCCGGAGCAGGAGCCAGATAAACGCATCCGCACCTTCTGGGCAGTGGTGTTCATCCTTCTGCCCATCGCGCTGATATTCTCGGAGAATTCCATGAACAGCCTGCAATCCGTATCAATCATTGCGGCCTTTCCCATCGGAATTATCATTCTCATTATTGTAGCGAGCTTCTTCAAGGATGCGTCCAGCTATCTGCGGGAGAGAAAGGACATATGAGCATGACACAAACATCAGATCAACTCCAGCAGCAGATCTGGGCAACAGAGCAAGAAATACTGGATGTGATCCACCAAGTCTGCACGGAGCACGGCCTGCGGTATTCTCTGGCCTACGGCACCTTGCTCGGTGCTGTGAGGCATAAGGGATTTATCCCGTGGGACGATGATATCGACCTGATGATGCCCAGAGAAGACTATGAAAAGCTTCTTGTCATCTGGAACCAATCCGCGCCAAAAGGTTATATCCTGCAAAACACAAGGACTGACTCGGATTTTACGCAGAACTTCACGAAAATCAGGAAGGATCATACGACCTTCCTGCAGGACGAGGCGGAACGGACGAAGCATTACCACAAAGGCATATTCGTTGATATTTTTCCCGGTGATCGGGTTCCGTCCGGCAAGTTGGAGAAAACCGTTCAATACATTGCCTGTGCGATCAACCTGTTATACAGCCGCGGACATACCAGCGGCTCGGGCGGAATGATCGGCAAAGCTGAGAGGGTCTTGCTTAAAGCACCGAAAGAGAAATACGCTGTGCGGCGCGAGCGTGCAGAGAAGAGGATTCGCAGTTGGAACGGAAACGAAGCCCTACTATATGTATTTCCAAACACCATCGGATGTAGCCGCAAATTTTATCCTGCGAACCTGTTCGAAGACATGAAAACGATAGAGTTTAACGGGAAACAATATATGTGCGTTGCAGATGCAGATACCATTCTGCGTATAGAGTATGGTGATTACATGCAGCTTCCTCCGAAGGAAGAGCGTGTCTGGAAGCATCATCCGTTTTTGATTGATTTCGAACACAATTATGAGGAGTTACATAGCGATGAGTCCTAAGGTATCTGTCCTAATGGGCATTTACAACTGCGCAGAAACACTGCCGCAGGCGGTTGCCTCTATTCAGAATCAGACCTATTCAAATTGGGAGCTTATTCTTTGCGATGACGGTTCTTCAGATGATACATATGAAGTTGCACAACGACTTGCTGCCGCAGATAACCGGCTGATTCTTCTGCGCAATGAGCACAATCTTGGCCTCAACCAGACTCTGAATAACTGCTTGGCTGTAGCGACCGGCGACTATGTTGCTCGGATGGACGGTGATGACGATTGTTTACCGGATCGTTTTGAAAAGCAGGTTGCCTTGCTGGAAACACATCCAGAGTTTCAAATCACCAGCAGTCCCATGATCCTGTTCGATAAAACTGGCGAATGGGGACAAACAACACTTCCGGAGTTTCCGACATCCGCAAATGTTGTGGAAGGAACAGCCATCTGCCACGCACCAGTCATGCTTCGTAAAGAGTGCATGGACGCGGTGGGGGGATACACTGTAGATAAGCGAATGCTGCGGGTCGAGGATGTGAATCTCTGGATCAAACTGTATGCGGCAGGCTATCGCTGCTGCAATATTCAGCAGCCGCTCTACCGGATGCGCAACGATCAGAACGCGCTGAATCGCCGGAAGTACATCTATCGCGTGAATTCAACCTATGTTCGGTTGCAAGGATGCAAACTGCTGCACCTTGGCCCGAAAAGCTATTTGAAAGCGTTTATTCCTATGATAAACGGACTGGTTCCTGCACGTTTACGGCAGGCCATCCGAAAAAATCAGCGAAGAGTCTAAGGAAAATATAGGGAGTGCTTACCCTCGCTTGAAATTAGAAATAGCTCAGAAGGGATGTGCATGAGCGTGAAAAAGGCAATCTTAATTTATTCTCACTGCATGGAACTTGGGGGCGTGGAGCGCAGCCTTCTGGGCTTGCTGGATTCCATCGACTATGACCGTTATGACGTTGACCTCTTTCTGATGCGGCACAGCGGAGAACTTATGCCGTACCTGAACCCCAAGGCGAAACTTCTGCCGGAGATTTCGCAGTACGCCTCGCTGGCTGTGCCCATGGCGTCGCTCGTCAAGAGTGGACAGCTGGGCTTGCTGCGCGGGCGGCTGAGTGGTAAGCTTGCCGCGAGACACTTCGACCAGAAGCATCCCAGCGAGAAGCCGTCCGTCACCGCGCTGACCTACAGCCACAAGTATACGCTGCGGTCTATGCCGCCGATCTCCGGCAAGACCTACGATCTTGCCATCAGCTTCCTGACGCCGCATTATTTTGCGCGGGAACGGGTGAATGCAAAGAAGTACGCAGCGTGGATCCACACGGACTACACGGCGCTGACCTTCGACCGCTCGGCGGAGCTTGCCATGTGGGAAGGGTATGATGCCATCTGCGGCGTGTCCGAGCATACGTCCGAGAGCTTTCAGAGCGTCTTCCCGGAGCTGGCGCAGAAGGTCCGAACGGTGGAGAATATCCTGCCTCAGAAGCTGACGTGCAAGCAGGCGGCAATGCCTCAGACCGATATGCTCACGGACGACGGAATATCCCTGCTCTCCGTTGGCCGGTTCTGTGATGCTAAGAACTTCGACAACGTGCCGGATATCTGCCACCGCTTGGTAGAGGACGGACTGAATGTAAAATGGTATCTCATCGGCTATGGCGGTGATGAGCTGCTGATCCGTCAGAAAATTGCTGAGGCCGGGATGCAGGAACGAGTCATCATCCTCGGCAAAAAGGACAACCCCTATCCCTACATGCGAGCTTGTAATCTGTATGTGCAACCGTCCCGCTACGAAGGCAAGGCCGTCACCGTGCGAGAGGCACAGTTGCTGGGCAAGCCGGTCGGTATCACCAACTATGCAACTTCCGGCAGCCAACTTGAGGATGGCGTAGATGGCGCAATTGTTCCTATGGACAATGCGGGCTGTGCCGCCGGTATCGCAGCTCTGCTACGTAACCCTGCGCGGATGCAGCAACTTTCGGAGAACTGTAAAAAGCGAGACTATACGAACAGCGCAGAGGTTGAAAAAATCTATGCGCTGATGGAGGACTGACCCATGATCCCAAAGATCATCCACTACTGCTGGTTTGGTCGTGGTGAAAAGCCAGCGCTGGCAAAAAAGTGCATCGCCAGTTGGCACAAGTTTTGCCCGGATTTTGAGATTCGCGAGTGGACCGAGGACAACTGCGACTATCTTGCTATGCCTTTCATGGCGGAGGCTTACGCTACGAAGAAGTACGCTTTCGTGTCCGATGTCATGCGCCTGATTGTGCTGGAGCAGTACGGCGGTGTGTACTTCGATACCGATGTGGAGGTCGTGAGGGATATTTCGTCTCTCTTGGATGATGAGGGATTTATTGGGTTTGAGAATGGTGAATACGTTGCATCAGGCTTAACAATTGCAGCTGTAGCCCATCATCCCGTCATCCAGGCGATGATCGATGAATACAAAAAGCTTCGCTATGTGCAGCCAGATGGCAGTATTACGCCGGTAGCTTGCCCGCATCTGAACAGTGATGTGATGGAACGATTTGGCCTTGTCCGCAATGGGCAAGAGCAGGTTGTAGCGGGTATCCACGTCTATCCGGAAGATTACTTCAATCCTATGGATAGTACAACGGGGAAACTAACGAAAACAGAGAATACATACTCGATCCACTGGTATTCGATGAGTTGGTTTCCTAAAAGCACGCAGATAAGAGTGAAAATTGGACGCTTGATTCGGCGCGCACTGAAGGCACTAAGTCGATAGAGGAAGTATTTATGCCGAAAGTCAGCATCATTGTCCCGGTTTCCAAAGCCGATCAGGCGGATAAGCTTCTGAGGATAATAATGCCCGCGGACAAATAAGGTTATACGCGGTACATCCGCAGTTTGATGGAGTATAAGATGAAAATCAAAACGATCACTTGCCACAACGTTTATAATTTGGGTGCCAGCCTACAGGCGTATGCTTTGGCGGCGTATCTTCAGAGCGAAGGGCACGAGGTCGAAATTATCGATTATCAGCCGCTTTATCTGCGTCATTATCGCCTTGTGGGGGTGCCTAATCCCCGGTTTGACAGGCCGGTTTGGCGGCAGGCATATCAAATTGCAAAGTTCCCCGGTCGACTTTTTGACCGGATCACCAGCAGGCGAAAAAAGGCTTTTGATCATTTTACTGCGGAATACCTTCCACTTACGTCTGATTTCTATGCTGATTTTGATGCCCTGCGATCTGCACCGCCGGAGGCGGATCTTTACATCGCGGGCAGCGATCAAATATGGAATCCTGTTTTTCCAAATGGGAAGGACCCGGCGTTCTTCCTTAATTTCGTGCCGGAGGGAAAGCGAAGAATCTCCTATGCGGCCAGTTTTGCCGTAGAGGCGTTGGAAAAGCCAGAGGCCGACCGTATGCGTCCCTGGCTGGAACAGCTGGACGCGATCTCCGTCCGGGAGAGCAGTGCGGTCCGGTTGCTGGCTGAAATGGGGCTTGCGGGCATACAGGTGGTTGATCCTGTTTTCCTGCTGCCGCGAAAGGATTGGGTCGCGATGGCAGCTGTTCCCGGCTCGCGGGGATACATACTGGTTTACGACTTTGACGGCAGCCCGCGGGTCAGGGAAATCGCCCGGCATATTTCGCACCGGACCGGGAAAAAGATCGTCTCCCTTTTTCCGTCAGACTGGGCTGACGTGACATGGACGGAGATCGGGCCGCTTGAGTTCCTGGGGGCTGTCCTCAACGCGGACATTGTGCTGTCCAATTCGTTTCACGCGACCGCGTTCTCGCTGATTTTTCAGAAGGATTTTTATGTGGTCAATCGCACGGAACATATAAACACAAGAATGCAGGATCTTGTTGGGGATCTTGGCCTATCCGACCGCCTGATCAGCGCGCCGCCGGAGGAGATCGTCCCGGTCGGCTACACCGCGGCGGTGCCGCGTCTGGAACAGAAAATAGCCACGTCCAGGGCGTATCTGACAGCTCAGACTTCAAATTGATCCGGAGGTGCTGTGATGCAAGGAGCAAAAGTATCGGTCATCATTCCCGTATATCAGGTGGAAAACTTTCTGCGCCGCTGTGTGGACAGCGTGCTGGGACAGACGCTCCGGGACATTGAGATCATCCTCGTAGACGATGGCTCACCGGATCAATGCCCCGAGATCTGCGACGCTTATGCCGAAGCACATGACAATGTGCGGGTGATCCACAAGAAAAACGGAGGATTGTCATCCGCACGGAACGCGGGGATGCGGGCGGCCAGCGGGAAATATGTCCTGTTTGTCGATAGTGACGACTGGATCGACCCGGAAACTGCCTCTGAATTATTTGCCACGGCGGAAAAATATCAGGTGGACTTCGTCAGATTCCGGCCCGTATATGCCGGATGGCCGAGCCATCAGGATGGGACTCTGTGTGATTTTGGCACGGAGAAAGGGATGCGCGAAGGACTATATACCCGGCAGGATATCCTGAAGGAGATATATCCCCGCCTGTTCGCGACGCCGCAGCTGACGTTGGGCGTCATCGTAGCCGCCTGGCGTTCCCTTTATAACAGGGCTTTTCTGGAGACCAACGGCCTGTATTTTGACGAAGACGTCCGTTACTCGGAAGACACGATCTTTAGTGCCAGAGTTGTAAGCGCTACATCTTCATTTTACTACTTAGATGGCGGACGGTATTATCATTACTTTTTTAATCCGAGTTCGATCACAAAATCGTTCAAGGCGGATCGCTGGGAATCCTGTAAGCACCTGATCGGATGCGTCGAACGGGATTTTTCAACGCGCGCGGACTATGACTTTACGGATCAGCTTTGGCTTCAGAAGCTGTACTGCGTTGCTTCCGCGCTGAGGCAGCGGTCATTGATCTCCGATAAGGATGAGCGGTGGCGATACTGCGCGAAAGTCTGCGGCGACCCGGTGACCGTGGAGGCCTGCCGGCATCTCTCGCTGCTTCAGGTGCATTGGAAGCTGAGGGTGGAATTTATGCTGATCCGTATGAGAGCGGCCTGGCTGCTCGCGCGAGTCTGATGATATGAAGAAAGTAAGCATTATTGTGCCCGTGTATAACGCCGGAGCAAAGCTGTCCCGCTGCATCGACTCCATAATTGCCCAGACCCATGAGAGATTGCAGATTATTCTTGTCAATGATGGGTCTCAGGACGATTCGCTTGCGATCTGCCGGCAGTATGCTGAACATGATTCCCGGATCCTTGTCCTTTCACACGGTAATCGGGGCGTCTCCTATTCCAGAAACCGGGGGATCGACGCGGCAGACGGAGACTATCTGACCTTCTTTGACGCGGATGATTCTGTTTTGCCCGATATGGTGCAGCGCTATCTGGAGACGGCGGAGCGGGATGGCGTGGATGCCGTGATCGGGGGTATCCGCTTTTGCCCCGCAAACTCGGAGCCGTATGAGATCGTGCCGCCGAGCGCGGGGACAGTGGATCGAAAGAAAATGATCGAGACTGTTTGCGGATCGGAAGACGGTATTTTCGGCTATGCCGCCGGAAAGCTCTACCGGACCTCTCTGATCAAGGGAAACGGCATCCGGTTCCGTGAAGACATGGCCGCGCAGGAGGATCTGGAGTTTGCCCTTTCGGTGTATCGGGCTGGGAATTTATTTTCCCTGTTTTCTTACTGTGGATACCTGTATGACTATACTCCGAGCGGGCGAGCGGTGCCGGTCAGAGACCTGCTGGGCAATCAGCAGAAATTGCTGAAGATTGCGGAAGAGGTAAACGCCAAAGTGTCATGCCGCGCGAAAACAACGGAGCATATCCGCGAAATGACCTACATAGGCCTTTTTCATTGTAAAAGCTCAGTGGAAATTGAAGCCATAGCGGCTATCCCAGGCCTGAAACAGGATGCTGCGAAGTACTATACGGCGTCTGGAGAACAAAAGCTCGTTCTCCGGCTGTTCATTGCCGGGAAAAATGAGAGTATTTACAGATATTTTCGCTTTCGGAATCATTTGAAACGACTGTTGGGGAAGAAGTAACGTATGAAAAGAGTGGCAATCGTCTCGAGAAAAATGATCACAGGCGGCGTTGAACGGGCGCTGATTGCGATGCTGAAGCACATTGACTATACGACCACAGAGGTCGATTTATACCTTGAAGCACTGGGCGGTGAGTTGTTTGAGGAACTCCCGAAAGAAGTGCAATGTATCCAACTGCCGTCGGTTCATGGGGCAGAGGTATTGAGCCATCCACTGTTTGCGGTCCGAAAACTGAGGATCATGCTGAAGCTGCATTCCAAACGCTATTCGTACATTGAACAATGCTGGCTGTCCAGTCAGATGCTGATGCCTATACGGAAAGAATACGACGTTGCTATTGCATATCATGCACCCAATACGATCCCGGTATTCTACGTGATCGATGGCATGAAGGCCAGAAAAAAGATATTGTGGCTTCACAGTGACTTGGAAAACAACGCAGGCGATACAGAGCTTGCGCTGCGTTACCATAGCAGGTATGATCAGGTGTTTGCAGTTTCGCGCAGCGCCCTGGACAGCTTCATTCAATATCACGCGGAGATGCAATCTCGGGTCAGCGTTTTCTGCAATTATATTGACGCGGAGGATATTCGCCGAAAATCATATACAGGGCCTGTTTTTTTCGACGAGTTCAGTGGTGTCCGTATCCTTTCCATCGGAAGGCTCGACGATCAGAAGGGATTTGATCTGGCCGTCACCTCCTGTAAGGCCCTGATCGATCAGGGGTATCCGATTCGCTGGTATGTCTGCGGTGAAGGAGCCAGCAGAGACTTGCTGGAGCATATGATTCGCGAAAACGGGTTGGACGGACAGTTTGTGCTCCTTGGAAATCAACCCAATCCCTATGGATATCTGAGGTGCTGTGATTTGTATGTTCAACCTTCTCGTTTTGAGGGATACTGCATTACTGCTCATGAGGCAAGAGTTCTTGCAAAACCGGTTGTAATAACAGACGTTGCGGGAGCAAGAGATCAGTTTATGGATGGAGTTACCGGTTGGATAGTGCCTATTGACGCAGATGCGATCACACAGCAAGTCGCATATTGTCTGGAGCACCCGCAGGAAGTGCAGGCGGTGCAGGCACGGCTGAAAGATACCAAATTTGAACAGGCGAATCAGATTGATGCTATTTTTGATGAAGTGAGGAGCGATTCCTTTGAATGATACAATGCACATTCCGGAATTCAGTGTGATCGTCCCTGTGTATAAGGTCGAGCAATATCTGGGCCGCTGTATCGCTTCTGTATTGGCGCAGACGTTCGCGGATCTCGAGTTGATTTTGATCGATGACGGGTCGCCGGACGAAAGCGGGGCAATCTGCGATCGGTTTGCTGCGGAAGATGACCGGATCATCGTCATTCATCAGAAAAACAGAGGCGTTTCCGCGGCCAGAAATGCCGGACTGGACATCGCGCGGGGGAAGTACATCGTTTTTGTTGACAGCGACGACGCCGTAGAGGAAAACTATCTGGAGTGTATGCGCGGTTATGACGCGGATATGGTGATCGCCGGCGTTAAGAATTACAGTGTTGACGGATCCCTGCACCATACAATAGTTCTTCCGGAACAAGAGAAAAGCACACTGACTACGGATTTGGTTTGTCAGATAATTAACTGCAACGCATTGAACTACCCAATTTCAAAGCGTTATCTGAAAGCGCTTATTCAGGAGCATGGCCTTCGTTTCAGAGAGAATATGGATTTGTGCGAGGATACATTATTTTTTGCTGGGTATCTTTGCCGCTGTTCTTCTGTGCAATATTCAACTGCCGCACCCTATCATTATTTTAAGTATACGACTACTACGCTGACGAGTTTTACACCGGACTATATATTGAAGCAGACTGCGGCAGACCGTTTGATCGGTCATGTGCTGGATATGAAATTTCCGGGTATTACTGCGACTCGGGCTTGGAAAAAGCGATGCTGGAACATTATATATTATTGCATTTTTTATATTCTTCGGGATTGGAATGCACCTGTGGCAGAGAAGAAAAATGCTTTGCATATCATATTTTCAATGCCAGAGTACAGAGAATACAGCCGGTCGCTGGATGATTATATGCAGGACGATCCAAAAATCTGGCGTCTGCTTCTTCGGTCAGGCAGCGCCGGAACGGTCATGCTTGGCTGGAAGCTGAGCACGATAATTTCAAAACTGAAAGGTCACGCGACATCATATGCGCAAGGAAAACAGCCTTAAAAATTTATTGTATGGATTGGGCAGCTTCGTGATCACGACATTGATCGGGGTCATCATCCCAAGGCTGTTTATTGTGTCCTACGGTTCGGAAGCGAACGGCCTGGTCAGTTCGCTCAAGCAGATTTTTGCTTATTTTGCCCTTCTGGAAGCCGGGGTCGGGGGCGCCACGCTGCAGGCGCTCTATGGCCCAATGGCGCGAAATGATCATGGGCAAATATCATCTATCCTGTCCGCGACGAACCACTTTTACCGGAAAACCGGAGTCTGGTATGCCGTCGGGGTCGCGCTGCTCGCGGTTGTCTATCCGGTCTGCATCAAATCGGACATACCGTATTATGTCATTGTCGGGCTCATCCTTTTTCAGGGCGAGGGCGGAGTATTAAAATACTTTGTGACGTCCAAGCTCCAGCTTTTGATGAAGGTAGACGGGAAAAGCTATATCCTGACGAATTTGGGGACATTTTTTACGATTGTCTGTAATATAGCGCGAATTGCCTTGATGTATTCCGGTTTCGGTATTCTGACTGTGCAGGCGGTGTTCTGTGTCGTTGATGTGCTGCAGGTCATCTTTATTGTGGGGTATACAAAGAGACGGTATGGCTGGCTTGACTTGATCGCACCTCCGGATTATCGCGCGATTTCTCAGCGGAACGCGGTTTTTGTCCATCAGGTTTCAGGCCTGATTTTCAACAATACGGACACGGTCATTCTGACTTTTTTCTGTGGGCTGAAGGTAGTCAGCGTCTATGCCATGTACAGCATGCTGTTCGGCATGGCGGCAAATATCATCGGTTATATTTCCAGCAGCGTCAATTTTGCAATGGGGCAGATCTTCAACTCGGACCGTGAGCGCTACACAAAGATTCAGGAAGCTTACGAGACGTACTATCTTGCGGTAAGCTTCGCGCTGTTTGCCATTGCCATGATTTTTATTCTCCCGTTCCTGCGGCTGTATACCCGCGGTGTATCCGATATAGACTATATTGACAAATGGCTCCCGATCCTTTTTGTTGCATATCAGGTCTTGAATTATGGGCGCAATACGTCGGCAAACATTATTGACTATGCCGGTCATTACAGTCAGACGAAGTGGCGATCTGTGCTGGAATCCGGCATCAATCTGACGGTTTCGCTGGCCGCGGTCCATTTTCTTGGAATTTATGGGGTCCTGATCGGCACGGTTGCCGCGCTTCTATACAGGACGAATGATATTATTTTATACGCGAATCTGAAGATCATGAAGAGAAGCGCCTGGCCTACATATCGAAGATGGCTCCGCAATCTGGCGCTGCTTGTGCTTTGCGGATGGCTGGGCTCTTTCCTTCCGGAGCTGTATAGTGGGTATGTTTCGCTGTTTGCTGCCGCCATTGTTGTGAGTGTTTTTGTTATGGCACTTTTCCTAATCGTGAATACAGCACTTGAGAAAGGCGCGCGAGCTACGGCGTTGGAATATCTGAAACCTATGCTCATGAAGCTTGTTCGCAGGTAAACATAAAGAGCGCAGGTATTGCGCGATTCACTGTTCTAATGGTAGCTGTTGTTAGCTGCGGATGTTATGATCGCCTGATTGTTTGTTGGGGTAGATTTTGATATTTACAGGATTGTTTTTTCTATGCTTCATTACATATATTGTTTGCCGTTCTGTGCCGTTTTGATATCTGCCTTTATTGCGCTTACCGTATGGGGGGATTTATCTGTACGCTGTTCCGGTTCGGTATGGAGGACTGGAAACTGTGTTCTGCTAATAGCTTCTGCTGCTGTTGTGATTTATACTACCCTCTTATCCCGCACCTCTGGCAGCTATGAAGTCATTCTCACCCCATTTGCTGCACTTACCGCCGCCCGTCGTCAGCAACCGGAACTCTACCGTGAGATGCTGATGAACGTATTTCTTTTCTTTCCACTGGGGATGACGCTGTCCAATGCCCTGCCGCGAAAATGGCACCGCTGGGGCAAAATTGCGCTCACGACGCTCGTCGGTTGTATCCTTAGCGCGGGAATTGAATACGCCCAGTACCGCTACGCCCTCGGCATGGCGGAGGTGGATGACGTGATCTGTAACACGCTGGGGACATTCATCAGTTCCACCTCGCTGCTCATCGCCCACGCCATCGAAAAATCCAGAGAAAGGGTTCGGCGCACGAATATGGCCCTGACCACCACAGAAATACAATTTCTTCATATCGCCAAAGCGGCCATCTCCGGCGGAAATCTGCCCGCCGAAAAGGTGGACTGGCCTGCCATCTTCACGCTGGCCAATCAGCAAAAGCTTCTGCCGATCCTCTTTGAGGCCGTCCGCAAGATGCCTGCCGCCGAAGAAAACGCCGCGCTGTTCGCTGCGACCAAGCAGCAGGTCATCGGGCAGGTGCTGAATCAGACGGTGCGCTCGACGGAGTTTGCTGACCTTTATCAAAAACTGCGTTCGGCAGGTCTGCACCCCATCGTAGTCAAAGGTCAGCTTTGCAGCCGCCTGTATCCGCTAAAGGATCACCGCATCAGTGCGGACGACGACCTCTACATCCCGGATGCGGAGTTTATGGCCTGCCATGAGGTGTTGCTGGCCAACGGCCTGACTACCGACACACCTGCTGACGAGTTGCCCACGGCGGACGAGGTGTCCTACACAAAAAACGGCAGCCCGCTTTACATTGAGCTGCATCGGCACTTATTCGATTCCTCCGAGGATGCCCACGACGAGTTGAACCATTTCTTCACCGACCTCAATCCCGTTGAAATCGACGGCTTTCTCGCCATGCCGCCCCATGAGCATCTGCTATACCTGATCCTGCACGCCTACAAGCACTTCGTGCGCAGCGGCATCGGCCTGCGGCAGTTCTGCGACATTGGCCTGTGGGCGCAGGAGTACCACGATGAAATCGACTGGCAGCGTTTGCACGACCAGTGCGCCAGCGTCCACGCGGCGACCTTTGCCGCGGCGGCGTTCCGCATTGCCAGAGAGTATCTTGGCATTGACTTTGACCTACCCGCGCCGTGGGACGCTTCCATCGATATGGAGCCGCTGTTGCACGACACCCTCTGCGGCGGCGTGTACGGCTCCAACGACTACACCCGGCTACACTCCTCCACCGTGACGCTGAACGCCGTCAAGGCCAGCCGCACCGGCGAGAAGAGCAGCGTACTGAGTACGGTGTTCCCCAAGCGTGAATATCTGGAGCGAAACTACCCATACCTCAAAAAGCATCCGTATCTACTGCCGGTGGCGTGGGTGCAGCGAATCGCGCACTATGCCAGTGAAAAGCAGTCCAGCACAGATAACAGCGCTTCCGGCTCCATCAAGCTGGCCAAGGAACGCATTGAGCTGATGAAGCAGTATGGAATCATGCAGTAAGGAGGTCATATGTGAACTGGTGAAGAGATTTTGAAGATTTCTCTATCTGCCCAAAGTGTACTATTATGAGCGAAGAAGAGATTTGCGGAAAACGGAATTGGAGGGTATAAAATGTCAGAATCATTCAATAGGTTCATATGTTCAGAACGGATTGGAAAGTCAACTGTGCACAGACCTACTCAAATCGATGAATTCTACAGTGATAGATCAAGAGTTTTATACTGCTCGTCTTTTAGAAGGCTCCAACAGAAAGCGCAAGTGTTTTCCCTTGAACCAAACTCAAGTGTTCGGACAAGACTAACGCACTCATTAGAAGTGTCTGATATTGGAAGAACGTTGGCAAATTCCATTGCATATGAATTGTGCAGCAGGCATCTCTTATCCCCTGACAATATCCATATAGTTGTATCGATTGTAGAAAACGCCTGCCTTCTTCATGATATTGGCAATCCGCCATTTGGACATTTTGGAGAAGCTGCAATAAAGGACTGGGCTCAAGACTATGTTAAGCGCCATAAGTGTAATCCGGCGGACATTAGCACTCTTAACTCGTTGATGGAGGATTTTCTGCAATTCGATGGCAATCCACAAGGATTTAGGACAGTCACAAGGCTTCACAGTGAACGTGATGATAAAGGTCTAAATCTAACATATTCTACACTTTTGTGTATATTGAAGTATTCACGTGCCGCAGGGGAAGAAGGAGAAAAGCCGTTGCCTATTCCTGTAAAACTCCCCTCAATAGACAGTATTGATGAATTAAATGGTTTCAATTTAGACATCTCTATTCCGTGGTCAAAGGCGGCATCAAAAGAAGCCGTAAATAATTTTATGAGCCATATCGAAGAAGTCTCTGCGGGAACTGCGGGAAGCCTCATAAGTAAAAACGGAGAAATAGGGAGAGTTCTTGCAACTGTAAAAAGAGTATCGAGAAAATATTTATATACATCTATAAAAGCAGAGAGTATAGAACTGACAGGCTTCTCTGTGATTACAGGAATACTAAAGAGATATGAGCGACTATTACAGTTGCCCGCTGAGGAGTTTAGAAAGATTGTTAATCACGAGCAAATAGATGGGCGAGACTATGAACGCAGGCTCTTTAACCGACTGGGGACAAGATATGTTAAGGCGTATCAATATGCTTTGGAAAATATTGATATGAACAACGAACATTATAGTGTATATGAGTTGTGGTTGAGGATTCACTTAATTATCGACCATATTAGTGGAATGACGGATGAATTTGCCCTTGAGACATACCAAATGTTAGAGGGAATTCAATTGCTTAAAACATAATGAATTAAGTGAAACAGTTTTCTCCCTTGTATGCTAATGTGATTGATATACCCTGTCTCATATCTCTAAACAGCAAAGCGAGGGATGATTCTACCTGAGAATCACCCCTCGCTTTTTCTGTATCCTTCTGTATAGTGCCGACAGTTATTTTAGGGCCTAACTTGTGGGGCAACTTAGGGGGTGCCCCCTAAGTTGCCCCAGCCTTTTCGCTTCGATTGCATCGCGCCTTCTGGTTATTTCCCCCATTCCACCCCTCCCGAATCCCCACGGTCTCGCCCTTATCCTCCGTCACTATGTACAATCCAGTCCCCATCTTTTTGACAGATCCAACATAGCGAAGCAGAATCTTTCCCACCGTGCCAATGTTATCTGTGACGGGTCGCC
>OLNY01001028.1_pt1 | contig 23442 bp, 17 predicted proteins | sample 1671981 | NCBI WGS metagenome assembly OLNY01 (sample SAMEA3136632, study PRJEB25190) | human gut metagenome | biome: human gut; feature: human-associated habitat; material: faeces | place: Austria | collected 2013
TTCGCCCTCGTCCATACCGAGTTTTGCAGGTACATAGTCACCGAGTGTGCTTGCCTTTGTATCGGCAAAATCCGCTGCCTTTGCTTTGTAAACCTGACATTTATCGGTAAAGAACAGCAATTCGCCGTTATTTGAAAATTCGCAGGTCTGGGCAATCTCATCGCCATCCTTGAGCTTATGGTTGCTGCTCATTCTAAGCGACTGCGGAGTAATCTTCTTGAAATAGCCTTCCTTTGTAAAGAAAAGATTTACGGGGTAATCAGGAACATCGTCCTTTTCCTCCGTATAACTTACGATATCTTCATAAATTATAATACTCTTTCGTGGCTGACCGTATTTTTCGGCAATCTCTTTGAGCTCCTTTACAATTATGGTTTTAATTCTTGTCTTGCTCTTGAGAATTTCGTCAAGTTCGGCAATTTCCTTTTCAAGTGCCTCAATTTCTGCCGTACGCTTTAAAATATATTCACGGTTCAGATGACGAAGTTTTATTTCTGCAACATACTCTGCCTGAACCTCGTCAATACCAAATCCGATCATAAGGTTTGGTACAACCTCTGCCTCTTCATCTGTTTCTCTTACAATTTTAACCGCTTTGTCAATATCAAGCAAAATAGCCTCAAGACCCTTTAAAAGGTGGAGTTTTTCGGCTTTTTTGTTTCTGTCAAAATATGTTCTTCGTCTTACACATTCAATTCTGAAAGCAATCCATTCTTCAAGCAAAGCCTTAACACCGAGCACCCTCGGCACTCCGCCGATAAGCACATTAAAGTTGCACGAGAATGAATCTTCAAGCGTTGTAAAGCGGTACAGCTTAGCCATCAGCTTGTCGGGATCTGCTCCACGCTTGAGATCAATGGTAATCTTGAGTCCGTCAATACCCGTTTCATCTCGAACATCGGCAATATCCTTTATTTTTCCTGCTTTTACAAGGTCAATAATCTTTTCAATAATAACTTCGCAAGTGGTTGTGCTCGGAATTGAAAGTACATCAATACAGTTTGCCGATTTATCGTACTGGTACCTTGCCCTTAGTTTTATTCCGCCCTTACCCGTTTCATAAACCTGTCTTAAGGCGTTTTCGTCATAAATAATCTGACAGCCGCCGATAAAATCAGGTGCTGGCAATGTCTGCATAACATCGTGGTTCGGGTCACGAATAAGCGCCGCCGTGGTTTCGCAAATTTCTTTTAAATTGAAAGAACAGATATTTGACGCCATACCTACCGCAATACCTGTGTTTGTATTTACAAGTACAGACGGAAAAGCAACCGGCAAAAGTGACGGCTCTTTCATTGTATTATCGTAGTTATCAACAAAGTCTACGGTATCTTTATCTATATCACGAAAAAGCTCGTTACAGATTTTGTCAAGTTTCGCCTCTGTATATCTTGATGCCGCCCATGCCATATCACGGCTGTAGAATTTACCGAAGTTACCCTTTGAATCCACATAAGGATGTAAAAGTGCTTCGTAGCCTCTCGAAAGTCGCACCATAGTGTCATAAATTGCCGAATCGCCGTGCGGATTAAGTTTCATAGTTGCACCGACAATATTAGCGGATTTTGTTCTTGCACCGTTTAAAAGTCCCATTTTATACATTGTATAAAGCAGCTTTCTGTGCGACGGTTTAAATCCGTCAATCTCCGGAATAGCACGGGAAAGAATAACGCTCATTGCGTAAGGCATATAGTTTTCTCTGATTGTAGAGTCAATGTTCTGTTCTACAACTTCACCCGCACCGTTGATAACACCGTGTGTTTTTCCCGTTGCGGCAGGCTGTGTTCTTCTTCTTTTTGCCATAAATTCGCACCTCCCGTCAGCTTACATCAAGATTGTCAATGTACTCGTTACCATGAGCCACAATGTAATCTTTTCTGCCCTGAAGATTGTCACCGAGCAGAATATCAAAAATTTCCGCTGTTTTTTCAGCGTCTGTCGGCATAACCTTTATAAGTCTGCGAGTATCAGGATTCATAGTTGTAAGGTTCATCATATCAGGCTCGTTTTCACCAAGACCTTTTGAACGCTGAATTGTGAATTTTTCTTTGCCGATTTCCGCAATAAACTTATCTTTTTCCGCCTCGTCATACGCAAAATACACATCATTTTTAGCTGTAATCTCATAAAGCGGTGATTCCGCAATAAAGACTTTTCCCTCGTTTATTAGCGTAGGAGTAAGTCTGTACAGCATTGTCAAAAGCAACGTTCTGATCTGAAATCCGTCAACATCGGCATCGGTACAGAGAATAACTTTATTCCAACGCAGTGCGTTAAGGTCAAATTCGCTCAAGTTTTTATTGGCCTTTGACTTTACCTCAACACCGCAGCCGAGCACTCTAAGCAAATCCGTAATTATTTCGCTCTTAAAAATTTTGTCATAATCAGCCTTAAGACAGTTAAGTATTTTACCTCTGATTGGCATAATCGCCTGAAAATCAGGGTTTCTTGCCTGCTTACAAGCACCGAGAGCAGAGTCACCCTCTACTATAAAAAGCTCTCTTTCCTCGGCATTTTTGCTGCGGCAGTCAACAAACTTAGCTACACGGTTTGTCATATCAAGACTGCCCGAAAGCTTTTTCTTTATGTTAAGTCTTGTTTTTTCGGCATTCTCTCTGCTGCGCTTGTTTACAAGCACCTGCTGTGCGATTTTGTCTGCCTCAAGCGGATTTTCGATAAAATAAACTTCAAGGCTCTGCTTTAAGAAAGCAGTCATTGCGTCCTGAATACCCTTGTTGGTAACTGACTTTTTAGTCTGGTTTTCATACGAAGATACGCTCGAAAACGAAGAAATTACACACACAAGGCAGTCTTCAATATCATCAAATTTTATCTTGCTTTCCGATTTATTGTATTTATTGTTTGTCTTTAAGTAATTGTCTATCTGATAAAGAAAAGCAGTTCTCACCGCTTTATCCGGAGCACCGCCGTGCTCAAGCCAGCTTGAGTTGTGGTAATACTCGGTAAGTCTTGTCTGATTTGAAAAAGCAACCGCAACATCAATTTTACATTTATATTCCGGCTTATCGTCACGGTCACGGGTTTTTACCTCCGTTGTCCAATGCTGAACCGAAGTAAAACCGTTTTCGCCGATGACCTCCGCAACATGATCCTCAATACCGTTTACATAGCAATAAGTTGTGGTGTCAAAGCTCTTACCGTTCTGATTTCTGAACACAAATTCAACGCCCGCATTGACAATAGCCTGTCTTTTCATTATGTCAAGAAAATATTCAGGCTGAATGTCTATATCGGTAAATACCTCAAGGTCAGGTTTCCATCGGATTTTTGTACCTGTATCCTTTTTATTGTACGGTTCTTTTTTCAAGCCGCCGACATTCTCGCCCTTTTCAAAATGCAGGGTATAGCGGGTACCGCCACGGCGAATATCAACATCCATATATTCGGAGCTGTACTGTGTTGAGCAAAGTCCGAGACCGTTCATACCGAGCGAAAACTCATAGCTTTCTCCCTCGTTGTTGTTATATTTACCGCCTGCATACATTTCGCAGAATACAAGTTTCCAGTTAAACTCATTTTCTTTTTCGTTAAAGTCAACGGGAATACCTCTGCCGTGGTCTTCTACCTCGATAGAACCGTCGGAAAACCTTGTTACGGTAATTTTTTTGCCGTAGCCCTCTCTCGCCTCGTCAATAGAGTTAGAAAGAATTTCAAAAACTGAATGTTGACAGCCGTCAATACCGTCAGAGCCAAAAATAACCGCAGGTCTTTTTCGTACTCTGTCTGCGCCTTTAAGTGCAGAAATACTTGAATCACCGTATTCAACTACTTTGGTTTTAGCCATTTAATCAATCCTCATTTATCGCCACGGAGCTTTTTGATTTTGTCACGCAGATATGCGGCGTGTTCAAATTCAAGCAGCTTTGCGGCAGCTTTCATTTCCTTAGTAAGGCTCTCGATAAGCTGTTGCTTTTGAGCCTTGTTCAGCTTTTTAGCCGATTTAAATTCATCATCTGTATGTGTAGAAATTTCAAGAATTTCACTGACTTTTTTAACAATAGTGGTCGGCGTAATGCCGTGTTCCTTGTTGTATGCCTGCTGAATTTTTCTTCTGCGTTCGGTTTCGGTAATCGCCTTGCGCATAGAATCGGTTACACTGTCGGCATACATTATTACAGTGCCCTCGCTGTTTCGTGCGGCACGGCCGCAAATCTGGATAAGTGAACGCTCACTGCGCAGAAATCCCTCTTTGTCGGCGTCAAGCACGGCAACCAGCGATACTTCCGGAATATCAAGACCCTCTCGCAAAAGGTTGATTCCGACAAGCACATCAAATTCGCCGAGGCGCAAATCTCTGACAATTTCCATACGCTCTACGGTGTCTATATCGTGGTGCATATAGCGCACCTTGATACCCATTGTTTCAAGGTATGCTGTCAAATCCTCCGCCATTTTCTTGGTAAGAGTGGTAATAAGCACTCTCTGCTTTTTGCTCACCCTTATATTAATTTCAGAAACCAAATCATCAAGCTGTCCCTCGGTAGGTCTTACCGAAATTTCAGGGTCAAGAAGTCCTGTAGGTCTGATAATCTGCTCTGCTATTGTCTGTGATTTTTCAAGTTCAAGGTCGCCCGGAGTTGCACTTACAAACACAACCTGATTTATTCTGTCGTAAAATTCGTCAAAATTAAGCGGTCTGTTGTCAAATGCAGACGGCAGGCGGAAACCGTAATCAATAAGATTTTTCTTTCGTGCATGGTCGCCTGCGTACATTCCTCTTACCTGCGGCAAAGTGACATGCGACTCATCAACAAACAACAGAAAATCCTTGGGAAAATAGTCAAGCAAAGTAAACGGCGAAGAACCGGGTTTTCTGCCCGACAAAATTCTAGAATAGTTCTCAATACCCGTACAAAATCCGATTTCCTGCAGCATCTCCATATCATAGCGTGTGCGCTGTTCAATTCTCTGTGCCTCAAGCAATTTTCCGTTCTCACGAAAATACGCAAGTCTTTCTTCAAGTTCACGGTCAATTTCTTTGAGTGCGGTTGCCATTTTATCCTTAGAAACAATGTAGTGTGACGCAGGATAAATTGCCGCATGACGCAAAACCGCCTTTAGTTCTCCCGTAAGTGGGTTAATCTCGGATATACGGTCAATTTCATCGCCGAAAAATTCTACTCTTATTATAGAATCGTTAGATGCGGCAGGAAAAATTTCGACCACATCTCCCCTTACTCTGAACTTATTTCTTATAAAATTAACATCGTTGCGCTCATATTGCAGTTCAACGAGTTTTTTCACAAGGTCATCTCGGCTTTTTTCCATACCGGGGCGTAAAGATATTACCATATTTCGGTAATCAATAGGGTCGCCCAAGCTGTAAATACAGGAAACCGAAGCAACTATAATTACATCTCGTCTTTCAGAAAGCGCAAGAGTAGCGCTGTGCCTGAGTTTGTCTATTTCATCATTTACAGCGCTGTCCTTTTCTATATAAGTATCCGTGTTGGCAATGTATGCCTCCGGCTGATAGTAATCGTAATAAGACACAAAGTATTCTACCGCATTGTCGGGGAAAAATTCCTTAAACTCGCTGCAAAGCTGTGCCGCAAGAGTTTTGTTGTGCGCAAGCACCAGGGTAGGTCTTTGCGTTCTTTCTATTATATTAGCCATAGTAAATGTTTTACCCGAACCCGTTACGCCGAGCAAAGTCTGCTCTCTGTTGCCCGATTCAATGCTGTTTACAAGCTCATCAATCGCAGCAGGTTGGTCACCCGTAGGCTTATATTTAGATTTCAGTTTAAATTCCATAAAATCAAACCTTATTACAATAAAAAAATACTTCCCGACATTTCACTTTCACGCAGGGAAACATAGTCAAACTCCGTCACAATATAATGGTCAACAAGGTTTACTCCTATGCTGTCAAGAGTTCGTCTTATGATTTTTGTAGAAGTCAGATCGCTTTGCGAGGGCAATGCCGAGCCGCTCGGATGATTGTGTCCTAAAAAAGCGGTCTTTGCGTTGTGCCTTAGCGCAAGGTCAACGATTTTCCTAAGCGGAACATCCGACGAACTTAGCGAACCTTTGGCAATAATGTCAAAGAAAATCATTCTGCCCTTTGCATCGCCGAGCATAAGCGCAACTGCCTCGTTTGTTCTGCCTATAAACTTATTTATAAACATTTCTCCGAGATGTTCAAGCTCGATGACATTATGATTTTCCGTTTTTGATTCTTTATACACTCTCGAAAACTCGGGGAGCATTTTCAGAAAAACCGCACAAGACTGCGAAAGTGAAAATTCACGCATAAGCTCGTCAACAGGTGCGTCGCACACACCCGCAACGGTTAAATACCTGTCGAGCAAACGGTGTGCAAGCGCATTTGTATCTTTTCGGGGAATGGCATAGAAAAGGCACATTTCAAGCACCTCGTGCGGCTCAAAGCCGTCAAATCCGTTTTCAAGAAACTTTTTGCGAACACGGTCACGGTGTCCTGTATGCTCATTTGCCACGCCATTCACCTCCGATTAAATTTCTGTTAAGTAATTATTCTTTTACACCGTACTGCTCATAGTACGCGTCAATTGCAGCCTTAAGCTTGTCGTCAATAATAACTTTGCCCTTGTATTCCTTATTGTAAAGGTGCTCAACAACCTCTGCCATGGTAACGATTGCGGTTGTTTTTAAGCCGTATTTCTCTTCAATTTCAGAAAGCGCACTCTTTGTACCCTTACCTCTCTCCATCCTGTCAACGGATACAACAAGACCGATAGGGTCAACATTGCCCTGCGCCTTGATAATCGGGAGAGTTTCCTCGATAGAAGTACCGGCTGTAGTAACATCTTCGATAATAACTACCTTGTCGCCGTCATTTATAGGACTGCCGAGTAAAATACCCTTGTCGCCATGGTCCTTAACCTCTTTACGGTTTGAGCAGTAGCGAATATCTGTATCGTACTTTTCGCTGATAGCAATAGCAGCGGCAACAGAAAGCGGAATACCCTTGTAGGCAGGACCGAAAAGCACATCAAAGTCAAGACCGAACTTCTCTTTGATAGCCTCTGCATAGTAGCCGCCGAGTTTTCTAAGCTGTGCGCCTGTTCTGTAAAAGCCTGTGTTTACAAAGAAAGGTGTCTTTCTGCCGCTTTTTGTTACGAAATCGCCAAATTTAAGTACCTGGCAATCAACCATAAATTCAATAAATTCCTTTTTATAAGCGTCCATAGTAAAATCCTCCGATAAAAATACATAATTTAACATTTAACATCATACCACATATGTTCGGTTTTGTAAATGATAAAACGAAAATTTAACCGTTATTTAACCTTCGGTTTTGTAAATGATAAAACGAAAATTTACCCGTTATTTAACCGTTAAAAAATCCCTATATAAATAGTATAGAGAATTTTTACGAAAATCCGTGTTTAATATATAATTAAATTAAACTGTCTTTTAAGCAATATATCAACAATAATATTAAAAAAGTTTTACAATCGGTACTTTTTTTATAAATCAAGGGCATTATTATTTTCAACAAATTAATAAAAAAAACGGCATAAAAACTATAAAAATGCACTTGCATTATTTTTACTTTCGGTGTACAATATTTGCTGTAATAATATTTTGCAAAATATTATATTTTGAATGAGGGAGAAAAAATGAAAGAAAAAAGAACACCAAATTCACGCATAAGCGTGCGATTTAAATCGTTAGGTCTTGCAAAAAAAATCAAAAGCAAAAAAGGCTTTACATTGGTAGAACTTGTAGTGGTAATTGCCATAATGGCTATTCTCGCAGCTATAGCTATACCAATAGTTGCATCTACTACTAAGTCATCTATAGTAAGCAGAGCAAAAACCAACGCAAGCACCATAGAATATGCCTTTAAAGAAGCCGATTCGGCTGTTGCGGGTGCAGATAACACAAAATATATCCATGCAAGCGCAAATACTATACAAATTTCAGAAGTTATAGCCGCTAATAAACTTGAGCATATTATTCAGCCCGAACATCTTTTTGGCACACCGTATTATCCTGTTATCTGTAAAAGCAAGGTGTATTTTGCAGTTGATTCAAATAATGACGGCAAATTTGATGCAAACGACAAAACCATTGACGGTACAAAATTACCCGATGAGGCTATTGCTCTTTACGACAAAGCAAGAGGGTGTATAATAGACGGAAATATTACAACGCTAAATCTTTCAAACAGAAAAAATTAACGGCACTTTTAACAATTTAACGCAGTAAAGTTTGTGCAATGTTATAAAAATGCGTTTTATTAACTTTTTTTGGTAAAAATATATTGCAAGACTTGCAAAAATGTTATATAATAAACTTGTTTAACGGGAACGGTAACGCAAAATCCTATCAGCAACCGTCGTTGCGGTTTCCACAAAACGGCTCACAAATTATTATTAAAAAGAGAGGTAAAAACAATGAACGAAATTCAGGCAGTAAAAACTGCAAAAATCGAAGAAGTTAAGAAGAACAGCAAAAAAGGCTTTACACTCGTAGAGCTCGTAGTAGTAATTGCAATCCTTGCAATTCTCGCAGCTATTGCTATTCCGGTTGTATCTTCAACAATCGCATCATCACAGAGAAGTAGTGCACTTTCAGACGCACAGACACTTGAGCTTGCTCTTAAAGAAGCTCACGCTCAGATTATTGCTAAAGATACATCTGTTTATCAGGCAACTGCAACAGTAAATGATGTTATTTCTAAGAAGTCACTCCAAGGCATCAAAATCACTGATGTACGCTCAATTGGCGGTACAGACTATACTCTTAAGTGGGATGCAACGGATGATAAATGCTATTGGTTAGATGCAAGTAATAAAAACCTTGATTCTTCAATTACTCCTGGTGGTGCTACATCTGCAGTAGCTTTTACGGGTAATGAGGCTGTTTCAACATTATTCTGATTTTGGTAAAAAATATGCAATCTCGGTTTTGCTGATGACCGACAACATACAAGCAAAAGGCTCGCCGAGTGCGAGCCTTTTGAAATGTATATAGGTTTTTCGGTGTATTAAACTCAATTTTTGTGTATTGTTAATAACTTTTAGAGGATATGCCCTGATTTGCCCTGTTTGATTATAAAATTATTTTAATTTATTCTTTAAAGTAATTTTATAATCAAATCAGTTTAAAATTTTTTAACGGTTTTGATGAGCTTAAACAAGCATAAAATTTCAGGTGGTGTATTAAATATGAATTATGTACTGGTGCAGATTGCCAAAAGATACCTTTGCATAACAGCCTGCGAAACTGTAGGCGAGGCAGCTGCTAACGGCACTGCAAATAAAGGTAACAGTAAAAAACAGGCTGACCCTAACGAAAAGAAAGCCTACTCTTTCTCCTCCCCTCTTATTATTCCTGTTGACAAGGCTGTATTAAAAGACAAAAGCTCCGTATGGGAAGACCCTGCTTTACTCGCCCGCCTTGTAAAAGACGGACTAAGCACAATGAACCACAGTGAGGTTCGTGATGTTATTCTTATGGTAGAAAGCTACGACCTTACCTGTCAGGAGTATCAGCATATCAGAGGTGCCAAAAGAATAATTGAAGGACTTGCAATTGACAGAATCAGAGATTTTGTCGGCGAGGCGGTTTCCGACTTCTCGGTAATCTACAAGGATTACTCTACATACAAAACAAAGGAAGTAAACGAAGAAATTACTTCTAAGGCTTTTGCAATGCCAAAGGCACTTGCAGATGACCTTGTAGCAGGTTTTAAGTCTTTCTCTCTTAATCTTATCCAGATTATTCCGTCAGAGGCGGCAATGATTTATGCTGCTCAAAAGACAATCTACAGCTTTAACAAAACCGTAGCTCTCATCAGTATGGACTATTCGGCAGTCAGAGTTTTTATCGCCAAAAACGGTGTGCCTCTCTACTGTCACGAATTTACATCCCCTGTAGATGAAATTTTACAGGTAATTGAAGAAGACAGAGATTTAAGCACGGCTGCCGCTATTGATTACCTGCGTACCGCCGGATACGGATTTAAAAATGAATGCAGAAATGCGTCTTCAAAAAGAAAGATTGACGATATTGCAGAAAACCTTATAGATGATATCGTCCGCAATGTTCGCCTTGTTACAATGTCGCTCAACATCAGCATTGACCAGATATTCTTAAGTGACTTCTTGGCTTACATTCCTCACATCCGCAACTATTTTGTAGGTTTTGGACTTGCAGGCGAGGTTATGCTTGTATCTGATACATTCAATACAGGCTCTGTAGTTCCGGAACCGTCACTTAAGGCAAGAGATGACTTCTACAAAAACGGTTCATACTTCCTTATGAATGAACTTATGAACTGCGGTACAGTATTTGAGAACAACCTTATTTACGGACTAAAGGCTCAACAGGCTAAAACACTTGATGACAGTGCAAAGGCTGCAAAAGTCGGTTGTGTCGGTCTTGGCATACTCTGTGTTGCGGGACTTGCTTTCTTTGGTTTCTACTTGGGCAGAAGCGTTGTAGATGATATAATTTATAACGATACAAAGTACGACTATGCAAAAACTCTTATTCAACAAAGAGATGACATTACCCAAGCTTTGGAAAATCAGTCACAGGATGCCGAGCTTTTACCGAGAACACAGCTTTATTGTGAAGATGTAATTAATCAGCTTGACACACAGGTTGTTAAGAAAATGAAAAGCTTTGGCAGTTACAATATTACTCATACTACTGACGGTGATGAAAGCTACTCTATTCCGATCAGCGGTACAATCAAAGACTTCCCTGCCTTTATTGATTTACAGAACAGCATCAAAGAGGACGGATATTTTATAATGAATGAAACCTTCTCGGTTTCAGATGATCCGGATTCAGGCCTTTATCAGCTTTCTGCACAAATTACAACAGACAAAACAACTGTTGAAGCAAGAAACGCTGCTAATGAATCAACCAATAACAGCAATGCTGAAAATTAAGGGAGGGAAAAATAATGAAGAAAAATAAAATTCCGGGTTCAATTATCGCCTTTTTAGTACTTCTCATTGTTTTTGTAATTATATTGGTTGCACTTGTAGTACCAACTATTACAAAGCTTCCAAAATACAATGAAGATCATGCTACAATTTCAGCTCAAATTGCCGACTGCGACGATGTACTTGCAAATCAGACAAGTGTCGAAGCCAAAATTGACGAAATGACTCAGCAGTACAACGAAAATCAAGAAGCACTTTATATTGACGCAAAATCATCTGTTGAGGATTTACAGTCTATCTTTGCTGACCTCGGCATTGATATGTCATCACTTAACCGTGGTGAAAGTATTCAGGATGACCAGGGCAGAACATCAAAGGGCGGTGTTCCGCTTTTTAAAACAAATCTTTCTTTCAGCTACAACGGCTCAGAAGAGAACACACTCAAACTTGTTCATTACCTTGAACAGGAATCAAAGGGTTGTTACTTTATTAATTCACTCATAATGTCACCAATGGAAGACAGCAGTGATTACTCGACCTCATTCGATGTAACATTGTACTATTTTGACTCAACAAAGCAGGTTGCAACTACTGCACCAACAGAACCAACTACATAATTATAAGGACTTTACTATGGCTAATTTACTTCCAATCGACTTTTCACAAATTTCAACCTATATAACTCTCGCAGTAATTTTAATACTGTCAGTTGTACTCTGTATGCTCGCATACAGGCTTATGAATGTCGTGCCTGCAAAATGGCTGTGCGACTATGATGAAGAGCCGGACGAAAGTCTTTTAGGCACAAGGTATATTTTCAAACAAAGCGGAATTTACACTTCCGCTTTGTTTGCTATATTTAACTTAGGCATCTTTGCGTTTTTCGGCTATTCTTATTACACGATTTTCTTTTTATTAATTTCGATTACAATGCTCCTCATAGCTATGAGTGACTTTAAATATACAATTATTCCCGACCAATTCACAATTGCACTTGCAGTGCTTTGCGTTGCGCTTGCAATAACCGACCTTTTCACGCAGCAAATCTTTATTAAAGAATGGTGGAGTATTCCGCTTGGTGCTGTATGCGGCGGCGGTTCGCTTATGCTTATAAATTTATTTTCTATTGTAATTCTCAAAAAGAACGGAATGGGCTTCGGCGATGTAAAACTTATGCTTGCACTTGGTGCTTGCCTTGGGTTTCCTATGGTATTTTCAGGACTTTTAATCGCCGTATTTATAGCTTTCCTTTATATAATATTTTTGCTTTTCAAAAAAATATTTTCAAAAAACGAAGTTTCAAGCTATTTCCCCTTTGGCCCGTTTCTCTGCATCGGTTCACTTTGCAACTTGTTCTTAGTCAATGTAATTAACTACGGTTTAGACCTTTACTTCGGTCTTTTCAGCCTTAGCTATTAATCTTGTCAATTCCCGTGAAAGGATGATCATATATGAAAAACTCTGTTTTTAACTTGAGTGACTATCTCGTTAAAAGCGGTACAGTAAGTTTAAAAACATTAAAGCGTGTTGAAATGCTTTATATGGAAGACAATACTCTTACTCTTGAACAAGCGTTGATAAAAGAAGGCGTTGTCACAGAGGATCAGATTTATGACCTTATGGCAAAGAAAATGCATTTGCCGCTTGTTGACCTTACTTCCTACTACATATCAGACGATGTAGCCCAGCTCATTCCGGAGCAGATGATGGAAGACCTCGGCGTTATGCCGCTTACGATTGAAGGCAATTATCTCTTGATTGCCATGACAAATCCGCTTGATTATAAAGCAATTTATACTCTCAACAACTATACAAAAAGAAAAATAAAAACCGCTATATGTACTCCTACACAACTTAAAATCAAACTTGACGAAATTTTCAGTGTGTCGGACAAAGAAGCGGTAATAGACGAGGCTCAGGAATTTGTTCAGAGCCAGATGAAAAAAACTGAGGACACAGTATCCACCGAAGATCAAGAGGATATTGAAGATCAGCCTATCATTAAATTTGTAAACAATATGATAGCCGAGGCTGTAAGACAGCGTGTATCCGATATTCACCTTGAGCCTCAGGAAAAGAAATTGGTAATTCGTTTCCGTATTGACGGTAAACTTATTAAATATATGGACTCAAGCAAGGAGCTTGCTCCCTCTGTAACGAGCCGTATTAAATTTATCAGCGGTATGAACATTGCGGAAAAAAGAATTCCGCAGGACGGTAGAATTCACTATAATATCAATAATCAAAAAATTGATATGCGTGTATCTTCTCTTCCTTGTGTTTATGGCGAAAAAATCGTAATCAGAATTACAACCGCACTCGGTATGAAGCTTGATAAAAAGAACATCGGTTTTCTCCCCGAAAACCTTGAGAAATTCGACCAGCTTTTGACATCAAGCCGTGGTATCATTCTTCTTTCGGGTGCAACAGGTTCAGGTAAGTCAACCACACTTTACGCTGCTCTTTCATCTCTTAACACCGAAGACAAAAACATTGTAACAGTTGAAAACCCTGTCGAAATGGTTTTGCCGGGTGCTACACAGGTTAATATCAATGAAAAAGCAGGACTTACATTTGCAAGCGTTCTTCGTTCTATCCTCCGTCAGGACCCTGATATTATTATGATCGGTGAGATTCGTGACCAGGAAACCGCAGATATCGCAGCAAGAGCCGCTATCACAGGTCACCTTGTACTTTCAACAATCCATACATATAACGCAGCCAGCTCGGTTGTCCGACTTATTGATATGGGTGTTGAACCTTATATGGTATCTTCTTCTATGCTCGGCGTTATTGCCCAAAAGCTTGTAAGAAGACTTTGCCCGGAGTGTAAGCAAGCATATGATGCAACAGATGACGAGCTTAGACTTCTCGGACTCCCTATCACCAAACAGCTCACACTTTACAAACCGGGTCAGTGCCCTGCTTGTAACAACATAGGTTATAAGGGAAGAATTGCCGTTCACGAGGTTATGCCTGTTTCAAGATCTATTAAAAATGCCATTCATCTCGGTAAAACCACAGATGAAATTGACACAATAGCAAGAGAAGAGGGTATGATTTCACTTCGTGATAACCTTAAAAAGCTGTTGTATGACGGTATTATATCATTTGATACATTCATTGACACTGTATCAGAAATCTATCAGGAAGATTAAGGAGTAAGTTTTATGGAATTTGAAGAGATGGTCAGATTTGCCGTTGAAAACGGTGCGTCTGATATTCACCTTGCAAGCAATAACTTGCCTTCTTACCGTAAAAACGGTAAAATTATGAACTACAAAGGCACAGAGATTCTTGACGAGGACACAGTTATGAAGTATATTGACGAGGTTCTTGAGCCTGCCGATTACCTTAAGTTCTGCAACACAGGCGATATCGACTCGGCTTATCAGTTTGGAAACCTCGCACGATTCAGAATTAATGCATTCAAGCAGCGCCACGGTGCGACGCTTGTAATGCGTGTAATCAAATTGAATCCTCCAAAACTCGGCGATTTAAATTTGCCGCGGTCTATTGCAAAAATTCTTAACCTGCAGGAAGGTCTTGTACTTGTAACAGGTCCTACCGGTAGCGGTAAGTCAACAACACTTGCAGCTCTTATCAATGAAATTAACCATCGAGAAGAACTGCACATTATCACAATTGAAGACCCTGTTGAGTATATGCACTCCCCTGCAAAATGTATTATTAACCAGAGAGAAGTCGGCCAAGACAGTGAAACTTACTCGTCAGCACTTAAATCGGCACTTCGTGAAGACCCTGATATTATCCTCATGGGTGAGATTCGTGACCTTGAGTCAATGTCAATCGCTCTTCGTGCAGCAGAAACAGGCCACCTTGTTTTTTCAACACTTCATACAGAGAGTGCCGCAAAAACAATTGACCGTCTTATAGATATGTTCCCTGTTGAAAGACAGAAACAGGCACTCAACCAGCTTTCAACCACACTTAAGGCAGTAATTTCACAGCGTTTGCTTCCAAGATCAGACCGTCCGGGCCGTATCGGCGCATTTGAAATTATGTTTGTTAATTCTGCTATCGCTAACCTTATCCGTGAAGATAAGATTCCGCAGATTGAACAGATGATTTCTTTGAACCAGCAGACAGGTATGATTACAAGAAAGTTGAGTATCGAAAACCTCCTCAAAAGAGGACTTATTTCAAAAGAAACTGCCGACAAGTACAGTTACGATGTGGCTGATAACGCAGCACTTACAGGCGGCAACAATTCTCCGCAGCCGGGCGCACCGGGAATACCACAGCAACCACCGCAGCAGTTGACCGCTCCAATGCCACAGTATTCTAATCTCCCGCAAAACAGCACAAACGCTTATCTTAACAGGAGGTAAAAATAATGGAATTTTCTTATGTAGCAGTAAACGAAAAAAATCGTAAATATCGTAACCGTATGACAGCAAACACCAAGGAAGAGGTTAAGCGAAAACTTGAACAGCGTGGTCTTATCGCTATTTCCATTAATGAAGTAAAAAAAGGTTCGCAGGAAGATATTCCAATCTGGCAGCGTGATCTTGGCGGTTCAAAAGATGTGCATACATTAAAAATCAGTAACAAGCGACTTCTTACATTTATGCACCAGATGGCATTGATGATTCGTTCGGGTATTTCGCTTTCGGTTGCAATGGCCGTAATGTGTGACACTGAAAAAGATAAGAATATGTTGAGAATTTTACAGGAAATAACCGCAAACCTCTACAACGGTATTACTCTTTCGCAGTCGCTAAGCTCATTTAAAACTTTCCCGACTGTTTATGTAAACATTATTCAAACAGGTGAGGCAAACGGTCGACTTGATGAAGCATTTGATAAGTGCGTTAGTCTTCTCAAAAAGGAAATCACACTTAAGAACAAGATCAAGGGTGCAATGATTTACCCTATCTTCCTCCTCATTCTTACAATCGGACTTATCATAGTAATGAGTGTAGTTGTACTTCCGTCATTTAAAGGATTGTTTGAAAGTTTTGACTCCGAACTTCCGATAATGACGCAGATTACAATGGGTATTTCAGATGTACTTATTCATTACGGCTGGCTCATTATTCTTATTATCGTTGCAATTGTAGTTACAATCAGAATTCTTTACAAAAAGAACTATTCATTCTGTATGTGGTGGTCAACATTCCAGCTTAAAATCCCGATTATCGGCGAAGTTTTAAGACTTAACCAGCTTACAAGATTTGCAAATATGATGGCAACACTTACTTCTTCCGGTGTAAACATTCTTTACGCACTTGAACTTTCAAGAGATGTAGTAGGCAACAAATTTATGTCCGACTGTCTTAACCAGGTAATTGAAGATGTAAGAATCGGTACACCGATCAATATTTCCCTTTCAAGATACCCAAAAGCTTTCGATCCGCTCTTTGTATCAATGATAAGAGTCGGTGAGGAAAGCGGTATGCTCAGCGATTCCCTTAACAAAATGGCAGATATGTACGAAGAACAGGCAACCGACGCTACACAGCGTATGACAGATGCAATGACACCTGCAATGACAATCATTATCGCCGGTATCGTAGGTTTCGTTGTAATTTCTATCGTACAGGCAATGTTCGGTATGTATTCAGTTATTAACTAATTGTATTTCAATAATCGAAAGGAGTTTTTTTTATGAAGAAATTCACTACAAAGAAGAGAAAGATTAACAGCAAAAAGGGTTTTTCTATGGTGCTTGCCATAGCCTTGGTTGCAGTCCTTTTCTTAACAACAACCTCTTTTTTATCTATTGCAATGCTCCAGCAAAAAGAAACCGGTACATCAATGAATTCTCGTCAGGCATATGTTTCCTCAAAAAGTGCTCTTGATATAGCTGAGGATTTCTTGAATGACGGCAAGCTTAACTTACCTACAAATATCGATGATTCAAAATATTATGTTTTCTACTATGATGCATCCGGTAATGTTCAGGTAAAGGATTTTTCAAATGCATCTGACGCACAGAATTTTATTGATAGCACAGACTTTACAGTTATTGGCAACGCTTATGTTAAAATAACAAAGACTTCAGACACTGAATATACTATTACAGCTGTAGGTTCAGAAAGCAAGTACAACAACACAAACGGTGGCAACACAGGTGATATTTCAGCTAAATTTGAAGTTACCCAGCATTGGGAAAAGAAAGAATTAGGCACATCACTCAGAATGTCTGAAAAGAAATTTTCTACTCCACCTGCCGCAAGTAGCACAGGTTTCCTTACGCTCGGTGACCAGACAGCTTTCTCTCTTTTAAGATCTCAAATTAAATCTACTTTAAATGAAGAAAGAGATTTCCGTACAATTCAAGGTATGGAAGATAAAGGCGGTTTGGCATATATTCTTCGTAATGAAGCAGAAAAAACACCAATTTCATCATTTTTCCCACTTGTTTTTGATAAGGCAGTAAAAATCACAAGTAGCTCAGGAAGCCGTTGCAGAGCTATTGCATATAACAACGGTATCTATCTTCTTGGTAATTATTCAGGTACTGATGTAAAATCAAGTACAGGTGTAGACTTACAGGATATTTGTTACTATCCTAATTCTGATGCATCATATGGCTGTACTTTGGAGTGCAAATTTCTTGTAATCGGCGGTAATATGGCTTGTAAAACCTCAGCCGGTCAAAAAGGTGCTGCTGTAAAATATGCTGGTAGTGACTTTGCTACAGACAAAGGTGTAGTAATTTACTTTACCAAGGATAATATTATATGTAAAAATCCTAACTATAAAGAGGCAGCCGTATATAATAAAGGATACTATTTTTTACCTATTGAAACAGAAGCTATAAATCAAACAGGTATTGATTTATTTGATCCGGATACGCCAAATAAACTTACGAAAATCAAAGATTTAAGTACTGACAGCCACTATAAAAATCTCAACGGTATTGACAAATATAGTTCCTTGCTCGATTCAAATGGTAATCTCAAAAATATGCACTCAGCATATGAAGAAAAAACTGACTCTGGCAAAAAAACTGTATGTTTTCTTGAGAAAAACGGAACTTTCAAGACAAAAGATAATCCACTTGTATGTACAAATATTCCTAAAAGCAACTACTATACAGGTTGGGAGGATTATTATACTTATTGTGCACCATCTGCAATGCCTACAGCGTCAAACAAAAGCTATATAGACCTGTATGCCGGCACAGAGTTCAATTATCTTTGGTATAATGTTAATCAAATGGATTTAAATTCAAATGTTAATATTAATATTAGAAGCCGTAGTGTCGTTTTAAGTATTGGACCTGAACAGGGAGAGGAATTATACTATAACCGAAACAAGATGTATCCTTATAACTTTAATCAAACCAATCTTCCTACAAGTGATTTTGCTACTGATAGTGGCACTAAAAAAACCACTATTACCTCTTCAGGAGCAAATAAAATCAAGCAAAATGATGCTACAGCTTCATTCAATGTAATGCCATACTGGGGTGAAAGCTCATTTACACTGACAGTAATCAATGACTTTACTGTAGAAACAGCAAACGGAACCACTTACACAGTAAAGGCAGGCAAATACACAGATATACCGCAAGAAGGACTTAATCTTTTCGACGATAAAGCAAAAGACTACTTTGATAGCCACTCAACAGAACAGGAAGATTCTGATTCTTCAGGTATTGACTGGGTACAAAGCGGAACTATAAACACTTCCGTTGCCGACAGCAAGCTTAATCAGAGCAGTTCTGTAATTAAGTTTGAAGCTTCAAACGGCGGCACTCTTAAAAACGGTGCATACACAGCAAAAGCAATTTACTGTGACTTTGGCAATACAGTCAAGGGAAACAACGCTACACTCAAGGGCGATGCTATTTCAATAGGTGCAAATAAATTGGATGGCAGTGGTGCTAATAATGGTTTGTTCATTAATACCTACGGTGGCTATTCAGACTCAATATGTGAGCTTATTACAAAAACTACTATAACAAAAACTGACGGTACAACCGAAATTCAGACTAATAAAACACCTAAAGACGGATCTTTGCTCCATATCACCCGTGATACTGAACTTGTGCTTGATGACGGACTGACATATTCACTTAATGAAGGCTACTACTACTTCCCTGAGGAAAAGTCAGACTTCAACATCTTAAGCAGTGCTTTCTGGCAGAAATGGACTGCAACAAATCCTTACTACTATGCAAAGGAAATAAACAAAGACGACACTATAAGCTACAGCATTCACAACGATTTAAAAACAGACAAAGTAAGCTTTGAAGGGAAGTATTTCTAAATGAAGAGGAAAAAACCGATATTGAAAAAACACTTTAAAAGTAAAAAAGGCTTTTCTCTTCTTGAACTTATTTGCGCAATTATGATCATGGCAATAGCCGTTTCGGCTACTGCCACCGGTCTTGCAATCAGCTATGAATCAATTACCAAAAACAGCCTTATGAACAAGGCTTCGGCAAAAGCTCAGATGTATTGTGACATTGTTATGACATATGTTGAAAAGACACCTTCTCACAATCCAACATCAGTATGGGATTCAAGCTTAGACTTATCTAAAAACAAGCTTTTTGCCAATCAACCAAATACAGGTCTGAAATTTGACTCAATAATTCAAACAAGTATTAATGATGATGTAAACGCTCTTGACAATTCAATGACTGCTAAGCAGTATGATACAGCATCAATCGGCTCAAGAGATTTTGACATATCTGAAATGGCATATGTTGTTGAATTTCAAGGTAAATATGTAAATAGCGAAGGCAAGGAAATGGTATCTTACAAGATAACAACCTATGTTAACTATGGCACAAACGGAACAACAACCTGTGAGGGTGTTGTTACCAAGCCGGAATTTGCAGAGTAAGGAGGATATACAATGAAAACCAAAAATATCAAAAAATATCTCTCCAAACGCTCTATAAAGGCAAAAGCAGGTGCTACGCTTGTTGAGCTTGTAGCAGTTGTTTGTATCCTTGCTATTATGTCTACAACCTGTATAAGCGGTATGTTTGCTATGGCAGATGTAGCTAAACGAGGTTATGATTTATCATACTGTGAACGCACAAGCGATATGATTTCAAAACAGCTTTCTGTTTATGGTAATTCAGGCAGTGATGTTCAGGGATATGAAAATATGCCAACAGTAAGTGCTTACAACGAAACATCAAATCCCGGCGGTTTTATGGATGTAGAAAATCCGTCAGGTGGCTATGGCAATAAAAACGATTATTTTCTCTATGCTGACCCTAATGTAGAATACAGGCTAATTCTTGCAAGATTTGACACAACAACAAGCCCTTATCAGTTTAAGACCGTTACTACTATTGATAATGTAAAGTCAATTACTTTTAATGTTCAAAAGCTGAATATGAGTGCAGAACGCAAATATATTCTTCAATATACTGTAACAACAGTCGGCACAAACATCTGGGATCAGGCTACTAAGAAGCGTGTTGAATACACAATGTCGAGCGGTGTTGTTCTTAACAACACAAACAGCTCTACACCTGCTATTTCAGCATTAACACCCGGTAGTAATGACACAATCACAATGAAAAGTCCTTCAACTGTTGCAAGCAATACATGTATCCGCATTCGCACTTCAAGCAGAAGTGAAGTAGATATTTCTTAATCTAAACCCAATTTAAAAGCTGCTGTAAAAACAGCATATCAAAAAAGCCGAGATTCACGAAAAAGTGAGTCTCGGTGATTTTTTTCTTATATTCTTGAAATTGTATAAAAATATAAAGAATATTGAATACTTATTGTCTGTGCTTTATACTGCTTTTCTTCCATACCCGGCTGTATTTATTTGCATTGGCAGTTATCTTTGTTCCGTCAAGGTGTTTATTTAGATCAATATGACGAAAAACCTCGTTAAATGTATATATCGGATCAGAAATTTCTATTATTTTTTCAATTTCCGGTGGTAATTTTAATTGATACGGTGTATAATATACCTTGTTTATATGGTTTTTCATTACAAATAAATTATATCACAAAAATGACTGCATTTCTACCTTTCGGTTAGAATGCAGTCGTTTTTTATCTGGGTTGTTTTTTACAGCTCCATAAATTATGTAGCTATTAACTTAGTTTGATGCAATGAACGGACGAATTGCAGACGCAACGGTTGAAATCGGGTGCGACTGCAAGAACACTCTGCCCGGGCCTGTAATAACTGTATTAAACAAACCCTCTCCGCCGAGGAACATATTCTTAACACCCTTAATACGCTGGATGTCCATTTGACAAGATGCATCCATTGCAGCAAGGTTGCCTGTATCAACAACAATCTGCTGACCGGGTGCAAGGTTATACTGCTTGCAGTAGCCGTCAATCTCAACAAAAGCAGTTCCGTAACCCGATAACTTTTGAAGTATGAATCCTTCGCCTCCAAAAAAGCCTGCACCGGCTTTTTTATTAAAATGTACAGAGAGTTCAACAGTTGCAGAACTTGCAAGGAAACCCGATTTCTGAACGATTATAGGCATATTAGGCTGAATCTCAAAAGGAATGATTGAACCCGGGAAAGATGAAGCAAGAGTAATGAAGCCCGGACCGCCCATAGCTGTGTAGCGGTTATGCATAATTGACTCACCTGTAATCATTTTGCCGAACATCTTGCCTACGCCGCCGCCCTCTGTTTCCATATTAAGGTTAGGTGACATCCATACCATTCCGCCGCCCTGTGTAATAATTGATTCTCCGTTTTCAAGAGATACTTCCACTATCGGAAGTGAACCTCCCTCAATTTTGTATTGCATAGATAAACCTCCATAAATGTTTATTATCAGCATTATATCATATATCAAATGCAATGTAAATAAAATTTTACATATATACATCAAAAGACTTCCATTTGCAGAAGTCTTTTTTACTTATGTTTATTCACCTGTCAAATGTACAACTGTTGCCGTATGCCCTACTGCTTTTAAAAACTTATCAAAAACATCTGTTGTTTTTATTTTAAGGCTCGATGTATTCACGCATGGGTGACATCCTACATATTCACCTTTTAAAACATCTTCATCTACAAGCAAAGTGACTGCGTTTTCTTTGTCGTTCATAAGTCCCATAACGCTTACAGACCCCGGCAGAATATCAAGGTACTCTTCCATAGCCTCGGCAGACGCAAAAGAAAGTCTTGCCGAATTAATTTGACTTGAAAGTTCCTTTGTTTTAAAAGGCTTGTCCCCCGGCATCATTAAAAGATAAAATTTAGTTTTCTGCCTGTTGCACAAAAACAGATTTTTACAAATAAGTACATCAAGTACCTTGTCAATTTCATTGCACGCCTCCATAGTATCGGCATGGCCGTGATCTGTTCGCAGATACTCTATGCCAAGGCTGTCGAGCAAATCATATACTCTGACTTCCCTGTCAAGTCTTCCCTCAATATTCTGCGGTCTGCCTTTGTATAATTCCACCGCTGTCATCTCCTAACATTATTACTACTAATATAATAATGGATTACTCTCCCTTTGTCAAAGAAAAACAGAGCGACTGCACAACACAATCGCTCTGTAATTTATTTATCTTTCATATACTGTGTCGTAATCACCATATTCAGGAACATTAAAATACTCAGAGTTTTTATTAAGTGTATAGTCAGCTTTAAGTAAGCCGTACTTTTTGAGTACCTCAATGGTATTTGTATATGACTTCGGTACAAAGTAATACTCATATTCTGTACTGTTAGTACCGAAAATAAATTTTTTAGCTTTTTCAGGATCATAATTAGTATATGTTAATTGAATTTTGCAGACATAATCCTTAGAATACTTTTCTCTGATATATTTAAGAGAATCAAAGCTGTAAACCGAATCCTCGTCATTAGAAGAATCATAAAAAATATCATCATTGTAAAGAAGTGCAAACGGATCATACAAAACACCGTTAAGATAAGCAGTGTCAGCCTCAAGGTCTTTTTTAAATGCTGCGTTTATATCATTCATAATACTGTTCTTTGCAGCAATTTCTTTTGGATCTTTTTCTTTTTCTTTTTCATCATATGAATACTCGCCATAGTTTTCTATGGTCGACGAATATACACTGTCCTCGGAATATGTTTTGGTCAAAGCATGAACAGTCACACTGCTTACTTGGAAATTTTCGTTCAGACCGGCATTTGCCACACCCGAGTATTTCATAATATACGGCTTTGATGAAAGCACAGGTTTGGCGGCAGTGTAAATTTGTGTAAATCCAGATGAACTATAACCGTAATCAACATCATATGTATCATCGGTATAATCAATCGGCTCATAACCAAATGTCGCAGCCATTTCAAGCAGATTCTTAGAATAGTATCTTGTCACGGTTCTTCCGCTGTTTAGCTTGTAGGCAACGGTAATTATCTCGTCGCTTGCATATTCTCTGAGGGTATTGTAAAGCATACTGCCCCACACACTTGAAAATTTAGCCTTAGAAGTTGTATTCGTCTTTTTCTTGGTGAGAATTTCATTGTGAACATTAATAATAGATTTAATGTCAGCTTCGTCTGTAAAATCGCCCGCACTCTTTGTGTAATATTTCGATATATTCTTGCCGACAGTGCTATACTCTGA
>OLNY01001037.1_pt1 | contig 23345 bp, 15 predicted proteins | sample 1671981 | NCBI WGS metagenome assembly OLNY01 (sample SAMEA3136632, study PRJEB25190) | human gut metagenome | biome: human gut; feature: human-associated habitat; material: faeces | place: Austria | collected 2013
AGGGCGTCCGTCTGGTGGGCGATATTCCCATCTATGTCAGCCCGGATTCCAGCGACCTGTGGACCCACCCGGAGCTGTTCCAGACCGACGGAGAAATGCATCTGACCCAGGTGGCCGGATGCCCGCCGGACGCCTTTGCAGCAGACGGCCAGCTGTGGGGCAACCCCCTGTATGACTGGCCCACGCACAAAGCCACCGGCTTTGCCTGGTGGAAACGCCGGATGCAGCACGCCACCTCCATTTACGATGTGGTGCGCATCGACCATTTCCGCGGTTTTGAGAGCTACTACTCCATCCCCGCCGGAAACAAGACCGCAGCGGGCGGCCACTGGGAAAAGGGCCCGGACCGTGATTTTATCCACGCCATGCACGAAGCTTTGGGCGAAGGCGGCATCATTGCCGAGGACCTGGGCTACCTGACCCCGGAGGTCAAGGCCATGCTGGCAGAGAGCGGCTACCCCGGCATGAAGATCATGCAGTTTGCCTTTGACAGCCGGGAGTCCGGCAATTACCTGCCTCATACCTACCCCCGCAACAGCGTGGTGTACACCGGCACCCATGACAACGTGACCACCGAAGGCTGGCGCACCAATGCCAGCCCGGAAGATGTGGCCTATGCCTGCCGCTACCTGCGCTGCAAGCCGGAGGATCTGACCGAGGCCATGATCTGCGCCTGCCTTGCCAGTGTGTCGGACATGGCGATCATTCCGCTGGCCGACTGGCTGCATCTGGGCAGTGAGGCCCGCATCAACACCCCCAGCACCCAGGGGGCCAACTGGCAGTGGCGGCTCGGCAGCCCTATGCCCGGCAGCCTTGCAGCACACATCGCACAGCTGACTGCACTGTACGAGCGCACCCCCTGCGGCGAATAAGCGTTTTCTCCCCTTTTGGCATCCGCAGTTTCCGGCTGCGGGTGCCTTTTTTTGCGTTTTTGCGGAACATTTTTTCAGCGGCCGAAAGCGCCGCATTCACACTGTTTCCATCGTCTGTTCGCAGTTATTCTCTCGTCCGTTCACGTTTTGTTCACAAAGGTATCATCTTTTTTTTCGCCGCATCCCTTGTTATTTTTATACAGATATGCTACAATTCAGATAACATATCGTCTGCCTTTGGGCGGATTTCACGAGTGAAAGGAGCCTTTCCATTATGGATCATACATATCAGAGCACCATGCTGATGCCCGCCTCCTATGCGGTTCTCTCGGAAGAAGAAATGACCTACCTCGACGGCGGTGCCGATTATAACTTCAACGTTGGCAAGTACACCGTTACCTTCCACCCCGAAGTTCTGGTCACCTACGCCATGAATGTGGTGGTGAACGGCGTTTATATGCTGAGCCAGGGTTCCTTCCAGTACTTTATCAATACCTTCAAAGAGGGTCTGTCCGACGGCCTGAGCCTGACCGGTGTGGTCAAACACAATTGGAACCGTATGAATACCTGGAGCCGCGTTGCCACCGTCGGCATGGCAGGACTGGCCGGTTACTACGCTTATGCACAGGTGCGCAGCATGTACCTGTCGCTGAAGAACCTGTTCGGCTCTGTGTTTGGCACTACCACGAATACCGATACACAGGATCCTTCCGTGGCCGCAGGTCTGGCCGCCTGAGTGTTTCGGGTTTCTGCCTGAAAGGAGTGTTCGTTCATGAAAAAGCTCCAACTGCCTTCGTCGTATGCTGTGCTTTCGGAGGAAGAACAGCGGACCGTTTCGGGCGGCGGCGAACTCAAGGATTCTGTGGATGAGTTTTTGGGCAGCCTTCATCTGCACGATTTTACACTGGGCGAAGGGCTCGTTTCCTTCTCTGTCACCTTCGTGCCGATGCTGCTGTTCACAGCGGTCAAGAACGTGGTGCTGTTTGGCTACCGTGTCTACAACAAGCTGCTGGCATCCTCCATTTTCCGGCTGGGCACCTCGACCTCGGAAACGGTCCAGCATCTTGCAGCACAGCAGGAGACCAATTCCTTCCCGCTGCGCTGAGTCCATTTGAATCAAAAATTGAAAAGGGTCTGCTGCAAATTTGCAGCAGACCCTTTTTTGTTGCTTCTGCAGTTACAGCACTTGTCTTGCGCCCTGTTCCCGCAGCCGGAGCACATAGCAGCTGCCCGGGCCGAACACCCGCTCCATGGCGGTATGGTAGCGCTGCAGCAACGTTTCCGGCACATAGGCCTGAATGGTGCCCGCAAAGCCGCCGCCCTGCATCCGCCATGCGCCGCTGCTGCCCTGCAGGATGCTCTGGCTCAACGCAAGCGCCACCGACAGCCCCTGATGCCGGACATCCGTGGCGCAGTACACATTCTGGCACAGTGCAAAGGAGGCGCGCCCGCTTTCCAGCACCAGCGCGGCAAAATCGGCAAAGCGTTTTTCCAGCAAAGCCCGGCGCTGGGCCAGCGTGCGGGCATTTTCTTCGTAATAGTGGATGGCACGCAGCACCGCGCGGTCACCGCAGGCGGTACGCAGCCGGGGCAGTGCTGCCCAAAAATCGGTTTCCGGCACCTGACCCAACACCTTGCCGCCCAGGCAGGCCGCCACAGCCTCCATCTCCTGCCGGATGGCCGCGAACTCCCCGGTCAGCTCGCTGTGACTGCCCCGGGTGTCGGTCACGCACAGGGTCATGCCGGGCGGCAGCAGGCCGTCTGCGTGGATCTTTTCCACCTGCGGTGCGGCCGGGTCTGCGAAGTCGGCAAAAATGACGCCGCCCACCGCGCTGGCCAGCTGGTCCAGCTGACCGCTGGGTTTGCCAAAGTAAGTATTCTCCGCATACTGGCAGATGCCGGCCAGTGCCCGGGCATCCAGCCCACAGACGTACTCCCCGTTCCAGATGCAGGCCATGCCCATCTCAAAGGCCGCAGAGCTGGAAAGGCCGCTGCCCCGCAGCACGTCGCTGGCCGTGTAAGCATCAAAGCCGCCAATAGCCTTTCCCGCCGTACGGAAGCCCTCGGCAATGCCCCGGATCAGGCTGGCCGAGTGGGTGCTCTCCCCTTCCTGCGGCTCCGCCGTGGCCAGGTCGATCACATCCAGCTTGTTGAACCCGCGGGACTTGACCCGCACATAGCCGTCCGTGTTCCGGGCCGCTACCGCCACCAGATCCAGCGTGACCGCTGCCGCCAGCCCGTAGCCGTGCTGGTGGTCGGTGTGGTTGCCGCCCAGCTCCGCACGCCCCGGGGCCGAGTACACCTGCACCTCCCGCCCCGGGCCAAAATACAGCTCGAACTGCTCCAGCGCCGCGCAGTACCGCGCCCGCTGCCGGGCCAGTTCCTGCGGGGCGGTGCCGTAAAGCGCGGCAAGGGGTCCGTCCCACCTCCCTGCCGCGATCTGTTCCCTGAGTTGTGCGCTGGTTGCCATCCGCGATCCCTCCCTGAAACATTCAAACAGTGTTTGTAGGTTTGTTAGGTCTATTGTAATGCATCCCTTCCGTTTTTTCAATTTCTATCGAAGAAAAAGCGCGAAATTTGGCGTCCGGCTCAAAGAATAAGATGTACTTTTGTTGAATTTGCAGGCGGTTCTGTGGTATACTGGTCGAAAGACGTGACAACGAGGGAGGTCAAGCCGCCATGGCAGACGTTTACAAGCAATCCTTCAAACAGAACTACACGAACAACATCGAACTTTCCATCTTCAACTGCGGCATTGAGCGCTGCGCCCCGTCCAAGACCTGGGGTCCTGGCATCCGTGACCATTACCTGATCCACCTGGTGCTCTCGGGCAAGGGCGAATTCGAGGTAGGCGGCCGAACCTGGCAAGTCAGCACCGGAGATCTGTTCTTTGCGCGCCCCAGCCAGCTCATCCGCTACACCGCCGATGAGCAGTACCCCTGGGAGTACAGTTGGGTGGGCTTCAACGGTGCCTGCGCCCACAAGCTGGCAGCCCAGCTGCCCTTTACCGACGACGCCCCCGTACACCACACCAGCGACCCGGACGGCATGCGCGCCGCCCTGGCTAACATCTACTCCTCCCGCGGGCTGCAGCCCCAGGACGAGGCCGCCATGGTGGGTTACCTTTATTTGTTCATTGCCGCTCTGATGAAGGAAACCATCGCCGGTAAGCCGCACTCCACCTCGTCCTCCAGCCAGTATGTGCTCAACGCCATCAAATACATCCAGTTCAACTACTCCCACGACATCTCCATTGACGATGTCGCCAAGAGCGTGGGCGTTTCCCGCAGCCACCTGTACCGGGTGTTCATGCTCAATGTGGGCAAAAGCCCCATCGACTACCTCACCGAATACCGCATCAACGAAGCCTGCAAGCTGCTGCGTGCCGGTCACCTTTCCATTGCAGAGGTGGCCGTGTCAGTAGGCTTCTTCGACCAGTTCTATTTTTCGCGGGTGTTCAAGCGCGCCAAGGGCGTGCCGCCCAGCAAGTATTTTGCCACCCAGGCAGATGCTGCCCCCGCCGAACCGCAGCCGTGACCCGGCGCATTTCCACTACCAAAGGAGACTATGACCCATGCCCTTACAGAAGAACCAGATCCTGACCCTGTGCATCGAGCGGCTTTCCAGCGACGGCAGCGGTGTGGCCCACAGCCCGGACGGCGAGACCGTTTTTGTGCCGGGTGCCGCCCCCGGTGACGAAGCCGATGTGCGCATCGTAAAGGACTGCAAGCGCTACGCCTTTGGCATTCTGGACCATCTGCGCACCCCCTCGCCGGACCGCATTCCGGTGGACTGTGCCGTGGCGGGACCCTGCGGCGGCTGCAGCCTGCGGCATCTGGATTACACCGCCGAGCTGCGTGCCAAGCAGGAGAATGTGACCGATGCCTTCCGCCGCATCGGTGGGCTGGACGTGCCGGTGCTGGACATCTGCCCCTCCCCCGAAGTGGACCGCTACCGCAACAAGGTCCAGTTCCCGGTAGGGCTGGACAAGAACGGTAACCCCTGCATCGGCTTCTACGCCGGGCGCACTCACCGCATCGTGCCCTGCCCGGACTGCAAATTGCAGCCCGGCGTGCTCAACGACATCGGCAATGCACTGTGCAGGTTCTTTGCCGAAAACGGCATCCAGCCTTACAACGAAGAGACCGGCCGGGGCCTGGTGCGGCACATCTTCCTGCGGCGGGGCGCGCACAGCGGACAGATCATGGTGTGTCTGGTGTGCACCCGCCCGAACCTCCCCCACGCCGATGCGCTGTGCACCCGTCTGCGGGAGCAGTTTGCGGACATTGCCACCATCCTGCTCAATGTCAACAGCAAAAACACCAACGTGATCCTGGGCACCGAGACCCACACCCTGTACGGGCCGGGCTACATCGAAGATACGCTCTGCGGGGTTCCGGTGCAGCTGGGGCCGCTGTCGTTCTACCAGGTGAACACGCTGGCTGCCGAGCGGCTGTACGGCATTGCCGCACAGTACGCCCAGCTGACCCCGGATGACCTGTTGCTGGACCTTTACTGCGGCATGGGCACCATCGGCTTGTCCATGGTGGACCGGTGCCGGGAGCTGGTGGGCGTGGAGATCGTGCCCGAAGCCATCGAGAGCGCCAAGTCCAACGCCACCCGCATGGGGGATGCTGTGGCCGCAAAGAGCTGCTTCTTCTGTGCCGACGCCGGGCAGGCGGCCACCCGGCTGGCCGCCGAGGGCCTGCACCCGGACGTAGTGATGCTAGACCCGCCCCGCAAGGGCTGCGACGAGGCCACCCTCTCCGCCGTGGTGCGCATGGCTCCCCGCCGGGTGGTCTATGTCAGCTGCAACCCCGCCACCGCCGCCCGCGATGCCGCCTGGCTGGAGAATAATGGATATCATGCAGAAAAGGTGCAGCCGGTAGATCTGTTTCCCAGGACGAAGCATTGCGAATGTGTCATTGCACTTTCCAAGGGTGAGATCGACTCCAAAAAAGTCCGTGTAGAGTTCTCTTTGGAGGGCATGGACACTTCAGGATTGCAAAAGGGTGCGACCTATCCTGAAATCAAGGCCCGTGTGTTGGAACAGACTGGGCTGAAGGTTTCTTCCCTGTATATCTCGCAGGTCAAGCAGAAATGCGGTCTGGAGGTACGGGAGAACCACCACAAGGCGAAGTCCGAAAATACAAAGCAGCCTCAGTGCCCACCGGAGAAGGAAGTGGCAATAAGGGATGCGCTGAAATATTTTAAGATGATCTAACATATCATTTGCTTGGAAAAATGGAGGGATTTCATGAATTTTCCTTATCGTGCACTCCTTGCATTTGTTTCAACCTTTTGGTTAGTTGTCATTTATATAATAAATGACGATGATCTATGCTTTTGTCATCGTGTTCTAGCTACTACTGTTTGCTTAGCGATTCCCATCTTGCTATCGTGGTTCTCATTACAGATATCGTCTTTCTTGGGAACGGATTCTCCCGGAAAACTTCATGATATTTACCTTGCTGATGGCGAGTTTCTCCCCACTTATCTTGGTTATTTTTTTGTGGCACTTTCTATTTCCGATTTGCTCTCTCTTATTTTTATTTATTTAATTTTACTTGTTTTTGTTTACCTATCACAAACCCAGTACTTCAATCCTATTTATTTATTATTTGGTTATCATTTTTATCATGCGACAACTGAGCATGGCACAAACATCTTTATAGTTGCTTACGGAAAAGTAATTAGAAATGATGAAAGCTCCAACTTTTCCACCTTAATACGGCTTAACGACACCACCTACCTATCTATAACGAGGAAATCTCAATGAATTATGTCTGTGTAAAGCTAAAGGGTTCTACAAATTGTTACCGAAAAATGCTCTCAACTGACTCTATTGTTTTTAAGCCCTTGCCGGAATTAGTCTCCGACACACATCCATACAATGCTGGAACCATTCTTGATACTGATGAATGGTTTGCTCTAACCAACTTTTCTTCAAGCGCTTTTGCCATTGACATAACAAAAGAAGCATATCCTTCCATTGAATTTGAATCTCTTGCGATTCAGGAATATCCTAATATTGATTTTCTTTTTGTAGATTTTGACGGAATATTATATTTTCAAAACATCGGAAAAGCAAAGCTTGCTCGTAAAAAACGTATTACATGCTTCGGTGAACGGTTTGCTTTTGACCCCTCTGCTCCCGAATTAGTAATCAACGATTTTCCTGATGCTATTTATGACCCTCAGAATGACATTTTGTACTTTCAAAAACTCGAACCTATTACCGGCATCTTTAAGGGAATTTCCGACTTATATCGTGAAGCAACAAATCAAGAGGTTTCTGACTTCTTGCAGAATGATTTTCTCATTCTCGGCGATGGTTTTAATGCAAGTCATGTAAAGACCGCTAACCGAAAACGAATTGCATTGGCTATGAATACTCTTTCCAATATGAGTGCAGAGGATAAGGCACAAATTTTTCCTTATGTTCATGAGTACTGTCCAGACCTATCAACTGAAGATGGACATTTTATGATCACCTCTGAGGAAAGTTTGAAACTTCTTCTCTACGGTATCGAAGAACGATTTTATACCACTGCCATTGGACATAAAAAGCGAATTGCAAACTCTGTCGTTGCTCTTCAGACTTAATGTCCTACTAACACTATGCCAAGAGCTGTCTAGTAGCAGTTCTTGGCTTTTTTCATACATACAGCCTGCCTGCCATTGTGCAGGCTTTTATTTTGCCACAAGGAGGTGTTAGATTGATGATTCACCAATCACATGGCAGAAATGCCGCAAACCAAAGGAGTAACATTTGGCTAATATCTATGGTTATATTCGTGTCAGCACCCGCGACCAGAACGAGGACCGGCAGTTGATTGCACTGCGCGAACTGAACATTCCGGAGAAAAACATCTTCATGGATAAGCAGTCCGGCAAGGACTTCAACCGCCCACAGTACAAGCGGCTGGTGCGCAAACTGAAAAAAGACGATCTGCTCTATATCAAGAGCATCGACCGTCTTGGACGAAACTACGCAGAAATATTGGAGCAGTGGCGACTGCTCACACAGACAAAAGGTATCGACATCGTAGTGCTGGATATGCCGTTGCTGGACACCCGCCGTGGCAAAGACCTGATGGGTACTTTCCTGAGCGACATCGTGTTGCAAGTACTTTCCTTTGTGGCGGAGAACGAGCGCACCAATATCCGGCAGCGGCAGGCAGAAGGTATTGCCGCCGCTAAAGCCCGGGGCGTGAAATTCGGCAGGCCGCCTCGCCCCTTGCCGGATAACTTTTATGAAGTCCACAAGGCATGGCGTGCCAAACGGTTGAGCTTAAAGCAAGCCGCACAAGCCTGTGATCTCCCCGTTGGAACCTTTTACAGCAAGGCTTTGAAATTCGAAAATACCACTTAATAAAAGCCCCTGAGAATTCGGAAAAGCGTACTTTTTCAAATTGGTTAGAATACATGAAGCCTTTTGTGGAAGATGAATGGGATTTGGCTGAACTCTTGCCGGAAATTGTTGCGTTTGCCGGGGTTTCGCGGTATACTGTTGTTATATGTAAAAAGCCCTGAGAATCCGTAAAAGTACAGGTTCTCAGTGGGCAATTCGGAAAGGAGCTTCCATGGCACATCTGGAGGAGATCACGGTCGGCTGCCAGCTGAACGGCATTGCGGCAAGGGAAACTGTGACCGTTATTGCGGTGCAGTGGTATGGCAATGCAGCACTGGAAGTTACATTCAAGAACAGCCGAGGGCAGCTTGGCAGTCAGATCCTCTATCGTGGAGATGAGACGACCGTGGATGTGCTGGGTGACAGTCTGCCGTGGAGTTTCGGCGCAGATGCCGATAAGATGCGCCTTGTATCCGAAGCGTACCGCATCCATCTGGCACACCTGTTTGACCCTTATCTGGCGGTCCACACTTCGGCTATTCAGCCCCTGCCACACCAGATCACGGCAGTTTATCAGGAGATGCTGCCACGCTTGCCGCTGCGGTACATCCTTGCGGACGACCCCGGTGCCGGCAAAACCATCATGACCGGTCTGTTCATCAAGGAGCTGATCGCCCGCGGCGATTTGAAGCGTTGTCTGATCGTGACGCCGGGCAATCTGGCGGAACAGTGGCAGGACGAGCTTTTTCGCAAATTTCATCTGCGGTTTGAGGTATTGACAAACGACCGCATTGAATCTGCCGTCAGCGGCAACATCTTCACCGAGATGAATTTCTGCATTGCACGGCTGGATAAGCTATCACGCAGCGAAGCTTTGCAGGAAAAGCTCCGCATCACCGACTGGGATCTGATCGTTTGCGATGAGGCGCACAAAATGTCTGCAACCGTCTGGGGCGGTGAGATCAAATACACCAAGCGGTTTAATCTGGGACGGCTGCTGTCGGAAATCACCCGCAACTTTCTGTTGCTGACAGCCACCCCGCACAACGGCAAAAATGAGGACTTCCAGCTATTTTTATCGCTGGTGGACCCCGACCGTTTTGAAGGTGCAGCTCGTTCTTCCAACCAGAGCATCGATGTTTCGGACGTAATGCGGCGGCTTGTGAAAGAGGAGCTGCTCAAATTCGACGGCACACCACTGTTCCCGGAGCGGCGTGCTTATACCGTCAACTATGACCTCTCCCCTGCCGAGGGGCAGCTTTATTCCGAGGTCACCAGCTATGTGCAGGAGGAGTTCAACCGGGCAGAGAATCTGAACAACGATCGCAAGGCAACCGTTGGCTTTGCGCTGACCATCCTGCAGCGGCGGCTTGCCTCCTCGCCGGAAGCCATCTACCAATCCCTGCACCGCAGGCGGGAACGGTTGGAGCATATTCTGGCGGAGGAAAAACTGGGTAAGCCGGATACCGGCACGCAATTTACCATCGCAGATGATTTTGATGAGGACGATTTCAGCGCAGACGAGCTGGAGCAGACCGAGGAAAACGTCACCGACCGTGCATCCGCTGCCAGCACCATCCGGGAGATGGAGGCGGAAATTTCCACGCTGAAAAGGCTGGAGCAGATGGCCAATGCCGTGCGAGTCAGCGGCGTAGACCGCAAGTGGGACGAGCTTTCCAAGCTGCTGCAGGACGACAGCAAAATGTTTGCCGCCGATGGTCAGCGGGAAAAGCTCATTATCTTTACGGAGCACAGGGACACCCTGCGCTATCTGACCGATAAGATCCGCACCCTGTTCGGGCACGACGATGCCGTGGTGACCATCCACGGCGGCATGGTGCGGGACGAGCGCCGTAAGGTGGAGGAACTGTTCAAGCAGGACCCAGAAGTGCGTATCCTCATTGCCACCGATGCTGCCGGTGAAGGCATCAACCTACAAAGAGCGCACCTGATGATAAACTACGACCTACCGTGGAATCCAAACCGTCTGGAGCAGCGTTTCGGCCGCATCCACCGCATCGGGCAGACCGAGGTGTGCCATCTGTGGAATCTGGTTTCGGTGCAGACCCGTGAGGGCATGGTGTTCCAGCGGCTATTCCAGAAACTGGAAGAAGAACGAGGCGCACTGGGCGGCAAAGTGTTTGATATTCTGGGCAAGATGACCTTTGACAACAAACCCTTGCGGGAGCTGCTGATCGAGGCGGTTCGCTACGGCAACGACCCTGCCGTCCGTGCCCGGTTGCAACAGGTTGTGGACAACTCGCTGGACCAGCAAAAGCTCCGAGAACTGTTGGATGAGCGTGCTCTGACCGACGACACCATGGACGTACAGAAGGTTTCTGCCATCCGGGAAGAGATGGAGCGGATGGAGGCGCACAAGTTGCAGCCCCATTTTATCGAAGCATTCTTTCTGGAAGCCTTCCGCTCTGTGGGTGGCAAGATACGCCCTCGCGAGACCGGACGCTACGAGATCACCTTTGTGCCCGCGGCGGTGCGCAGCCGGGATATGCAGATCGGCTTTGGGGAGCCGGTGTTGCAACGATACGAACGGGTGTGCTTTGAAAAAGAGCGCTGCAATGTGCAGGGCATGATCCCAGCCGAGTTGCTTTGCCCCGGACATCCGCTGCTGGAAGCCGTCATTGATCTGGTGCGGGAGCGCAACGCCGAGGTGCTCAAGCAGGGCACGATTTTTGTGGATGACAGCGACGACGGCACCGACCCCCGGCTGCTGTTTTACATCGAGGATGCCATTCAGGATGGCGTTCTGCTGCCGGGCGGCACCAAGCGGATTATCTCCCAGCACGTCCACTTTGTGGAGCTGAAGGAGGATGGCACCGCCAGCAGCGCCGGTTACGCGCCCTATCTGGATTACCGTGCCCCCACCGAGGCAGAGCGCACTGCCGCCCTGCCCTACATTCAAGCACAGGACTGGCTGAAGCACGATGTAGAGAACCGTGCCCGGGGCTATGCCATCGCGCAGCTATTGCCCCAGCATTTTGCCGAGGTGAAAGCCCAGAAGCAGAAGCTGCTGGATAAGACCGCCAAAGCCGTGAAAGAACGCCTGACCGCTGAGATTCAATACTGGGACTACCGGGCGGCAGACCTGAAGCAGAAGGAAGCCGCCGGCAAACCCAATGCGCGGCTCAACTCCCAGATGGCGGCCCGCCGGGCAGAAGAGCTTGCCTCCCGGATGCAGAAGCGGCTTGCAGAGCTGGAAACGGAAAAGCTCATCTCCCCCGCCCCGCCGGTGGTGGTGGGCGGTGCGCTGGTGCTGCCCGGTGGGCTGCTCCGGCAGCTGATGGGCACTCCACAGCCCACACTGTTCAGCCAAGGCGACAAGCGTGCCATCGAGCTTGCCGCCATGAATGCGGTGATGCAGTTGGAGCAGGCGTTCGGTTACCTGCCCCGGGATGTGAGTGCCCAGAAGGTGGGCTACGATGTGGAATCCACCATTCCGCCGCAGCTGCGCAGCGGCGAAGCCTGCCTTCGGTTTATCGAGGTGAAGGGACGCGCCAAGGGTGCCCAGACCGTTACCGTCTCCAAAAACGAGATCCTGACGGGGCTGAACAAGCCGGAGGAGTTTCTGCTTGCCATTGTGGAGGTGGACGGTGCCCACACCCACACGGTCTACCTGAAACGCCCCTTCCGCAACCCGCCAGACTTTACCGCCACCAGTGTGAATTTTGACATTCGCGACCTTGTGCAGAACGCCGAAGTCGTTTACAAAACATAATGAAAGGATTTACTTATATGGAATACACCGTAGATGAAGTTTATGGTCTTTCTAGAAACATTCCGCTAAACTATGTTGAACGACATGACGTTGATGAACGTCTTCGTTGCAACCTAAACAGAGACAAACACATCACTATCTTTGGAAGTTCAAAACAGGGTAAAACCTGCTTGCGAAAGCACTGCCTAAATGAGAACGACTATATTTTGGTGCAGTGCAGCAATCGATGGTCATTATCAGATTTGAATGCCAACATCTTAAAGCGTGCCGGATATGAGTTAACTGAATCCACCAATGTAACCTATGAAGGCAAAGCCAAGGTTAGTGCGTCCGTTAAGATTCTAGATGCAACTCTTGGTGGTGAAGCCGGTGGTGGAGCAACCAAAAATGTCACGCATCGTCAGTTGGAACTGGACCTGTCAGATGTAAATGATATTATTGGTGCTTTGAACGAAGCCAACTTCCATCAATATATTGTACTCGAAGATTTTCATTATCTTAAAAGCGAAGTACAAAAAGATTTTGCTATTGAATTAAAAGCCTTCCATGAGAGTTCCAAGCTGTGTTTTATAATCGTTGGTGTTTGGTTGGATGAAAACAAACTCGTTATTTATAACGGGGATTTAACTGGACGAATTGTTCCCGTTAATGCCGATTTATGGAATGAAGAGGAACTTCGAAAAGTAATTCAAAAGGGAGAAGACTTTTTGAACATCCGATTCAAGGAGTCTTTTACAAGTGAAGCCATCGAAGCAAGTTCCGGAAATGTTTATATCGTCCAAGAAACTTGTCACCGCGCCTGTAATGAGTCTGGAATTCGTAAAACTGTTGCAGGTGAACGGCGGCTTATTGGTGATGGACTGAATGCCAAAAGTCTCGTTGCTGGAATTATTCAGGAGCAGTCCGGAAGATATAATACCTTCATTACAAATTATGCAAATGGTTTTCAGGAAACCACCCTTGCCATGCACAAATGGTTATTATACCCCATTCTAACTTCAAGCGTTGAAGAACTTTCTAAAGGTCTCACTTACAGAAGTATTCGATTAAAAATCACGAGTGTACATCCACAAGGCAAAAATCTTAATCCTGGGAATATCACGCAGGCATTAAAAGCAGTTTCTTCTTTACAGCTTTCTAAGTCGATACAGCCAATTATTCTTGACTACGACGAATCGAATTTAACTCTTCATATTGTAGATAAAGGTTTTTTAATTTGGTTGTCCATGCAAGACCGAAACGAACTTCTTTCAACTGTAGGTCTGCCTGAAATGACTTAACGAAGAATTGGAGATAACTAATGTCTAAAAAGCTGATCGAAGTTGCCCTTCCGCTGGAAGCGATCAATGCGGAAGCAGCGCGGGAAAAATCCATCCGGCACGGGCATCCGTCCACCTTGCATCTGTGGTGGGCACGGCGTCCGCTGGCGGCGGCAAGAGCCGTGATCTGGTCCAGCCTTGTGGACGACCCCTCTGCCCACCCGGAGCTGTACCCCACCGAGGAAGCCCAGAACGCCGAGCGGCAGCGGCTGTTTGGCATTCTGGAAAAGCTGGTCAAGTGGGAAAACTCCAACGACCCGGAGGTTCTCGCGGCTGCCAAGGCAGAGATCCTGCGCTCCACCAACAATAACCCTCCTGCCCTGCTGGACCCCTTTGCCGGCGGCGGTGCTATTCCGCTGGAAGCTCAGCGGCTGGGGCTGGAAGCCCACGCCCACGACCTGAACCCCGTGGCGGTGATGATCAACAAGGCCATGATCGAGATCCCGCCCCGGTTTGCCGGGCAGGCACCGGTCAACCCTGACAGCCGCACCCGGCTGGATGGCGCAACTGGCTGGCAGGGGGCGCAGGGGCTTGCCGCCGATGTGCAGTATTACGGCGAGTGGATGAAGCGGGAGGCGTTCCGCCGCATCGGTCACCTGTACCCCAAGGTAAAAGTGCCCCATGAACTTGGCGGCGGCGAGGCCACCGTCATTGCATGGATCTGGGCACGCACCGTCAAGTGCCCCAACCCCGCCTGCGGCTGTGAGATGCCACTGGTCAAATCCTTTGAATTATCAAAGAAAAAAGGCAATCCGGCTTGGGTAAAGCCCATATATGATGAAACCGGTCTAAAATTCGAGGTTCATCGCGATGGGAAGCCAAACATCGACGGAACCGTAAGTCGCAAAGGTATCGTTTGTGCGCATTGTGGCGCACCTGTTGATTTTGCTTTTCTTCGGAACGAGAGTAAATCAGGTCGTATGTTCGCAAAGCTAATGGCTGTTGTCGGCGAAGGAAAGAAGGGAAGAATTTACATAACGCCTGATGAGGAACAGCGTCTCGCCGCACAAGTTTGCAAGCCAGATGATTACCCCACTGGCACTCTTTCTTCCCACTTTACAGGCGGTTCCTGTGTTCCCTACGGATTAGATGAGTTTCATAAACTTTTTACCAACCGCCAGTTGACCGCCCTTACCACCTTTAGTTCACTGGTAGCAGAAGCGCAGGCAAAAGCGGAGGCGGATGCCGTTGCCGCAGGTGTTGTCAACGACCACATTTCCCTGAGCGCAGACGGCTCCGGCGCAAGAGCTTATGGTGAGGCTGTGGGGGTATATCTGGCATTTGCGTTAGATAAAGGCGCAAATTTGTGGTCATCTATTTGTGGATGGATGAACGATCGTGGTGCATTTAGAGAAACCTTTGCTCGACAAGCAATTCCTATGACTTGGGATTTTGCAGAAGCTAATCCGTTTTCAAATTCCGGCGGAAATTTTTTGATGTTTGTGGAGCGAAGCACCGATGTTCTACTCTATTTACCTGCATCCAATCGACCCGGTTTAGTATCTCAATTTGATGCGCAGAGCGATTGCGGTTTGCGGAACATTATGGTCTCCTCCGACCCTCCCTATTATGACAACATCGGCTATGCAGACCTGTCCGATTTCTTCTACGTCTGGATGCGGCGGTCTCTGAAAGACACCTACCCCAAGCTGTTCCGCACCATGCTGGTGCCCAAGGCAGAGGAACTGGTAGCGACCCCCTACCGCTTTGAGGGCAGCACCGAAAAGGCACGGGATTTCTTTGAGGACGGAATGCTGCACACCTGCCAGCAAATTTACCAGTACGCCCGTGAGGACATTCCGGTAACCATCTACTACGCCTACAAGCAGAGCGACACAGACGAGGACTCCAAAACTGCCTCCACCGGCTGGGAGACCATGCTCAGTGCCATCATCCGGGCAGGCTTTGCCATTACTGGCACATGGCCGGTAAAAACCGAAAGTACTGGACGTTCCATTGCGCAAGGCACCAATGCCCTTGCCTCCTCCATTGTGCTGGTGTGCCGCAAGCGCCCGGCAGATGCAGCCCAGACCACCCGCCGGGGCTTTATTGCAGAGCTGAAGCGGGAGCTGCGCCCGGCGCTGCAAAAGCTCCAGCGAAGCAACATTGCACCTGTAGATCTGGCGCAGTCCGCCATTGGCCCCGGCATGGGGGTGTACTCCCACTATGGCCGGGTGCTGGAAGCCGACGGCAGCGCCATGACCGTGCGCAGCGCGCTGCAGATCATCAATCAGGAACTGGATGTGTACTTTAACGAGCAGGACGGCGAGTTGGACGCCAACAGCCGTTTCTGCGTAGACCTGTACACTCAGAACGCCTTCAACAACCTTAAATTTGGCGATGCAGATACGCTGGCACGCGCCAAGAATACCTCGGTGGCGGCACTGGCGGCAAAGGGCGTGCTGAGTGCCGAAAAGGGCATCGTCCGCCTGCTGACCCGCGAGGAATTGCCGGAAAAGGTGGACCCGCGGGAGGAGAGCATCTGGCTGCTCTGCCAGCAGCTTACCCGTGCCATGGAGACCGGCGGCGTGGAAGCGTGTGCTCAGATCGTGGCACCCATGCTTGGCTCCAACGCTGAGCGTGCCAAGGACCTCGCCTACCGGCTGTACACCCTTGCCGAGCGCAAGGGCTGGACGCAGGAGGGCTACGCCTACAACGCCCTTGTGGTGGCATGGCGGGAGATCCAGTCCCGTGCCGCAGAGCTGCAGCAGGCAACACCGGAGCAGACCTCTTTCTTTTGATGCAATACCGGGAGGAACGAAACAATGAGCGAGAATTACACCAAAGTGCAGCAGGCATTCCGGGTGCTGCACCCGCTGCTGGCAGGCTATATCTGTCAGGAAATGCGCCGGGAATATCAGGACAACTGGTGGCAGGAGGTGCTGATGACCCTTTCCGATCAGGTGCGGGATCTGCCGGACGACAACGGCGATTACGCCGCCCTGATGGATTCGCTGGATATGGCAAACTGCCTGCGTCTGTTTGACCGCAAATGGAACGACCTGTTCAAGCGGAAGCTGTCCATCGACTACCGCACCTGGGCAAAAGAACTGATGGGCGTGCGCAACAAGCTGGCACACATCGGCGGCACAGATTTTTCGGAAGATGACACATGGCGTGCGCTGGACACCATGGCGCGCCTGTGCGAAGCCTTTGACGATGAAGCCGCCGAGGAGATCCGCAAGATCCTGCGACAGCTCCGCTACGGCAGCGCCGAAGGCTCCACCAACGTGGTGGAGGTTGCCGCCCCGACGAAACCTAAGACTGCCCACACCGGTATTATGAGCAAGACCCTGTCCGGTCTGCCCAGCTGGCGGGACGTGATGGAACCCCACCCGGATGTGGCGCAGGGACGCTACAAAAACGCAGAGTTTGCCGCCGATCTGGCGCAGGTAGCGAGGGGTGAGGGAGCCTTTGAATACCGTGACCCGGTGGAATTTTTTGCCCGCACCTACGTCACCGAGGGCATGACCGGTCTACTGGTGCAGGCACTCAAACGGGTCAGCGGAAAGGATGGCGAGCCGGTCATCCAGCTGAAAACCGCCTTTGGCGGCGGCAAGACCCACAGTATGCTGGCGCTTTACCACATGATGCGAGGCAAGGTATCGGCAGACCGCATCCCCAACATCAAGCCTGTACTGGCGCAGGCAGGGGTATCTGCCCTGCCCAAGGCAAATGTGGCGGTACTGGTGGGCACCGCACTGGACCCCACCCGCACCAAGCGGCCCATCAACTTTCCCGGCATCACCATCAATACCCTGTGGGGCGAGATGGCAGCACAGCTGGCAGAATCCGCCGGGCGGCCGGAACTGTATGATTTTGTGAAGGAGGCCGACAAAAAGGGCGTTTCTCCCGGCAGCGAAGCGCTGAAAAATCTGTTCGATGCCTGCGGCCCCTGTCTGGTGCTGATGGACGAGCTGGTGGCATACGCAAAGCGCATCTACGGTGTCAAGGGTCTGCCCGCCGGTTCTTTCGACAACTTCATCTCCTTTATTCAGGAGATCACCGAAGCCGCCCGCGCCAGCCGGAACAGCCTTGTGGTGGCTTCTATCCCGGAATCCGACATCGAAATCGGCGGCGAAGCGGGAAAGACCGCACTGGAGACCATCGAGCATACCTTCGGGCGGATGGAATCCATCTGGAAGCCCGTTGCCGCCAACGAGGGCTTTGAAGTTGTGCGCCGCCGCTTGTTCCTTGACTGCAAGGACACGGAAGCCCGCGACCGGGTCTGCACCCAGTTCAGCCAGCTGTACCAGACCAACCCCGGCGATTTTCCGCCGGAGGTCAAAGAGGTGGAGTACCGCGACCGGATGATCTCCTGCTACCCCATCCATCCGGAGATCTTTGACCGCCTATACGATGACTGGTCCACACTGGAGCGGTTCCAGCGCACCCGCGGCGTGCTGCGGCTGATGGCTGCGGTCATCCATGAGCTGTGGATGGGCAGCGATGCCAGCGCCATGATTATGCCGGGTTCTCTTTCGCTGGATGTTCCCAACGTCCGGGATGAACTGATCCGCTATCTGCCGGAGGGCTGGAACTCCATCGTCAACACCGAGATCGACGGCAAGAACTCTGTCCCATACCAGAAGGATCAGAGCAACCAGCGGTATGGGCGCATCATGGCATCCCGCCGTGTAGCGCGTACCATCATGCTGGGCAGTGCTCCCACTGTGCGCTCGCAGGCAGTGCGGGGCATCGAAGCCTCCCGAATCCGGCTAGGTGTGGTCCAGCCCGGCGAAAACATCGCTGATTTCAACGATGCCCTGAACACCCTGCGGGGCTCGCTGGCATACCTTTACACCAACACCAACGGAGATCGTTACTGGTTCGACACCCGCCCTACCCTACGCAAAACTGCGCAGGACCGTGCAACGCAGGTGGCCGAAGCCGATGTGATCGAGGAGATCGAATCCCGGCTGAAAAAGCTGCGCTGGGAGAAACCGTTTGCAGGTCTGCACGTCTGCCCCGCTTCCTCGCTGGATGTACCGGACGAGCAGGCGGCCCGGCTGGTCATTCTGCGCACCGAGGACACCCACCGTGCCAACGCAGGAGCGAGTGCCGCCATCACTGCTGCTGAAAACATCCTGAACAACCACGGCTCAAAGCCACGCACCTACCGCAATATGCTGGCTTTCGTGGCACCGGATCAGGAGGCAATGCTCTCTCTTCGGCAGGCCGTCCGGGACTTCCGTGCATGGCGCTCCATTCAGGATGACAAGGAAACGTTGAATCTCGATGCCGCCCAGAACAAAGAGGTGGACGCAAACCTTCACCGCTGCAATGATACCGTAGAGGCCCGCATCAAGGAGACCTACTGCTGGCTGCTGACCCCGGAGATCGATTGTTTTGTGGATATGAAAACCATCCAGTGGGACGCCAGCCGCATTTCCGGCGGCACCGACAGCATCGTAGCAAAGGCTTCCTGCAAAATGCAACAAAGCGAGACTCTCATCACCAAATGGGCACCTGCTCTGTTGCTGATGGAGCTGAACAACGTGCTGTGGAAGGACACCGACTGTATCCAGATTAAGAAGCTGTGGGAGTATCTGTGCACCTACTGCTATCTGCCCCGCCTTGCCAAGTACAGTGTGCTGGAAGATGCCATCCGTACCGGCCTGAACTCGCAGGAATATTTTGCCCTTGCGGCCGGTTACACGGGCGACCGCTATGTTGAACTACGGTATAACCAGTTTGTGGACTGCATCAACACCTCCGATCTTTTGGTCAAGCTGGACCCTGCCCGCAAACAGCTTTTGGCTGAAAAAAGTGCTCCCGCAGTAGTTGTGCAGCCTACGCAAACTGCTCAGGGCGGCGAACAGCCCACCCTTTTCAACCTTCCCCCGGATGCTCCCATTGACCCCACTGTAACCTTGCATCAGCCGCCGACAGCGCAGCCTGCCGCTGTTCCCGCTCCGCCCAAAAACACCCGGTTCTACATGACTGCCGAGTTGGACACCACCCGCATCAACCGTGATGTGCAGCGGCTGGTGGAGGAAGTCATCACCCACCTGCTCAGCGCAGATGGCTGCAAAGTTTCGGTAACGCTGGATGTTACCGCCGATGCACCGGACGGTCTGTCCACCCCCATTGTGCGCACCGTGATGGAGAACTGTAAAACGCTGAAGGTAAAAGATTTTGGCGTAGATGAATAACGACAGCGGCGTTATTGACAAGGTGCTCCTATCCTGTATAGCGACGCTACTATTCAGCGATGCAATCGCACAGCCTGCATCGGCACGATGCAGTTCAAGGGTTTTGGATTTCCCAACAAGTATTTTGCAACGCAAAAATGGTCTTTGTATATACGAAGACACTGCTTGCAGGTGCTATGAAGCCTCTCAACGTGCTTTCCAAATTTGAAAATCATTTTGCAAATCAGACCGTCCGTTTTTCAAGTTCAACTTGAAGCGGACGGTTATTTTTCTGCACAAAAATTTTTGCGTTTTCAACCGCAACAAGCAGGGCGAGTTGGTACCAACTCACAATTTTTTGAATCTGATTTTACAAATCCGACTTCAAAAACACTTGTTGGGCTTCGCCCAAACCCGATGTTCAGCACAAGAATGCGCTAGTTTCGCCCCTTAACGACCGCTGAATAAGCAAATTTCTTGGAGAAAAATTTGTTTTATTAAAATCGTCGTTGATACATTTAATATCGCACAAAACCGGAACTATTACTTCCGGTTTTGAAGGCAAAAAGCGGAAGTATCACCTCCTAAAAATTTGAGTGTTATTATGATATGCTCTATCCAGAGCTGTTCACAAGAACCGGACCTCCCAAGTCCGGTTTTCTCCCTCAAAACCGGACCTGATACGTCCTAAAAACGCTTGTATGATTGTGATATGCTTTCTACAACTCCTCATCGAACCTTGAAAACCGCATGACCGTCTGCATGGGATACCCGGCGATGACCAGAAGGAGAGCCGGAAAACGCCGCCGAGAGGGGGCAGGAAGTCCATGCAGAGAGAACGGCATCCCAAAATTTGAAATCACGTTGACTCGCAAAACCGGAACCAGTAGTTCCGATTTCTCCTTGAAACTCACTTCATATTTTTTAAAACCGGAACTACCAGTTCCTAAAAATAAAATTTACGATGTGATACACTAAGCCCACAGAAGCACATTCTTCATTGCTTTCTCGCAAGTGCTGACAAAGAATGTCCGATTTTTAGTAGAAATTCAACTCGATTTTCGTAAAAATCGGACGTAATATGTCCTAAAAAATCTTCTATGAACGTGTCAATCTAATTTCAAAGCCTTCATTGAACCTTGAAAACCACATGACCGTCTGCATGGAATACCCGGCGAAGAGACCCTATGAGGACGAGCCGGAAAACGCCGCTGGAAAGGGGCAGGAACACCATACAGAGAGAACGGCGTAAGAACAATGATATTCTATTTCATTTCAGAAAGGATAGTTTGCCTATGACAAAACTGAGCCAGCTTAAAATCAATCCGGAGTTCCAGAATCGAATCAACCCTCCGTCGTTTGAGGAAACCCACCAACTGGAAATGAACATCCTAAAAGAAGAACGTGTACTGAATCCGATCATCACATGGAACGGCTATATTGTGGATGGACATACACGCTATCAAATTCCTCGGAAATATCCATTTATTCCATTTGAAGTCATCGAAAAAGAATTTTCCAGCCGTTATGAAGCACTCGTATGGATCTGTAAAAATCAGCTTGGGCGGCGAAACCTAACCCCAGAACAGAAAAAGTTCCTGATCGGAAAGCAGGCAGAAGCGGAAAAGCAAATCAAATCGTTTCACGGCAATCAGTATACTTTGGCATCTGAAAGTGGTCTGGTTCAAAATGAACCAGACCGCACAAAGCACGGTTCACGGTCGAAGGTCGCTGCGGAACATGGAACATCCGAAAGTTATGTTTACCGTGCAGAGCAATTTGCAAAAGGTGTGGAAGCTGCGGAGGAGGCAGTACCCGGAGCGCAGAAAGAAATCCTGAGTGGAAAGATCCGGGCAACCGACCGTGAAATTTCCTCGATTGCAAAGGTTCCAAAGGAAAAGCGTCCCGAAGTTGTGGCAGAGCTTCGTAAGCCTAAAGGCGAACGGGATTCCAGTATCACGGATTCGTATTCTTCGCCTTCAAAGGGCAATGAGTTTATAACGACCTTCAAGCAAGACATTCAGGGGCATAAGAAAGGACTCAACAAGGAAGAAAAGCAGAATCTCAAGGATGCCGTCAAGAGCATCTATTCACCTCGCCGCTTGGCAGATGGCGAAGCCATGATGTGCGAGATTCAGGGAGCGCAGGAGGATTTTGTCCGACGGTGGGAAATGTGCTTTCGTGAATACCCGGATATTCTTACTGAACCGAAGAACAATGATAAACTGCTGATTTTTATCGACCGTGCCAGTCGGTATCTTCAGACGGTAAAAGATCGTCTGAACAATGATAGAAACCAAAACTCTCAAACGGTCTAGCACTAATTCGGATATAAAAATGGAGGTGAATGCCATTTCGGATTACTTGAAACCCAATATGCCACTGCCGCAATATTTGCCCTATGCCCGATTTTTGTTGGATGCCAATTTAAGTCATACGGCAAAAATGCTCTACACACTCTTGCTCGACCGTGCTACACTCTCCCAGAAAAACAACTGGGTGGACGATCAGGGACGCATTTATGTGATCTATCCGCTTTCCAATCTGGCAAAAGATTTGGACTGCTGTATTTCCAGCGTGACACGCGCCTTTACAGAATTGAAAAAAACTGACCTTGCCGAACGAGTGCGCTACGGCTTTTCTAAACCCAGCCACATTCTGCTCAAGGTTCCGCATACTGTGCAGAATTGCGCAGTCATAGTATGCACCAGCGCACAAGCTGACTGTGCAGAAACGCACAGTACGATTGCGCAAAAATGCGCACCTAATCAACGTAATAAGAACAACCTGAAAGATAACCACCTGATAAAAACAACCGATGCTCATTTGACCTTTGGCGAATATCTGAATGTCTTTCTGACGGAAAAAGAGTACAAGCAGCTCAAAGCCGATTTCTCCGGGCTGGACAGCCTGATCGACCAGCTTTCAGCTTATATCCAGTCTACCGGTAAAAAGTACGCCGACCATGCCGCCACCCTGCGCATCTGGGCGAAACGGCAGAAAACAGAACGAAAATCGACACTGGGTATCCCGGACTACACATTCACGGAAGGAGAAAGCCTATAAAGACGATTGAAAAAATTTTTGAACAGTCCGTTTCCAGTATTCCCGAAAACACTGAGGATTATTATGGCGAGGATGGTCTGCTTTACTGCGGAAAATGTCATACCCTAAAAGAAGCATTCTTTGCAAAGGGCATCGCTCTGATGGGCAAGAACAAGCATCCCGTCGAATGCAGCTGCCAGCGCACGGAAAGAGAAAAACAAGAAACCCTTATCAGCCAGCAAAAGCACAACGACCTTGTGCGGCGGCTGAAAGCAGAGGGATTTTCTGACCCGTCAATGCTCAACTGGACCTTTGAAAACGACAATGGCCGCAGCCTGCAGATGCACCATGCACAGCGCTATGTGGAGCGATGGCAGATCATGCATTCAGAGAACCTTGGGCTTCTTCTCTGGGGTGGTGTAGGCACCGGCAAGAGTTTCCTCCTTGCCGGGTGCATTGCGAACGCTCTGATGGAGCAGGAAGTGCCTGTGCGTATGACAAACTTTGCCCGAATCCTGAACGAGTTGAACGGCAGCCTTTCCGGGCGCAATGATATTGTGGACAGGCTCTGCCGCTATCCCCTGCTCATCATTGACGACTTCGGCATGGAGTGTGGCACCGAGTACGCACTGGAACAGATCTACAACATCGTAGACAGCCGATACCGCAGCCGAAAGCCGCTGATCGTCACCACCAACCTGACGCTGGACGAGATACGGTGCCCACAGGATACCGCCCATGCCCGCATCTATGACCGACTGCTGGAAATGTGTGTTCCTGTTTCCTGCATCGGCGTGAGTTTCCGCAAAGAAACAGCGCAGGAAAAGCTGGAGCGACTGAAACTTTTGATCGGATGAATCAAGGGATGTTTCTAAAATTCGCAGGACT
>OLNY01001041.1_pt1 | contig 23317 bp, 19 predicted proteins | sample 1671981 | NCBI WGS metagenome assembly OLNY01 (sample SAMEA3136632, study PRJEB25190) | human gut metagenome | biome: human gut; feature: human-associated habitat; material: faeces | place: Austria | collected 2013
ATGTGGCCGACACAGCCGGGCATATTTTGAAAAAGTTCGGCTACGATGCCCATGACATTGAGTTGGCAAAAATCGCAGGATATATGCACGATATCGGCAACGCCGTCAACCGAGCCCACCATGCTGAGTACGGCAGCCTGCTTGCTAATGAAATTTTGCGTGGCAGCGATCTTTCTGCGCAAGACCGCATCACGATCGTCTCGGCCATCGCCAACCACGATGAATCGACGGGCGGCGCGGTGGACGCAATCTCGGCGGCACTCATCATCGCCGACAAGACCGACGTCCGCCGCAGCCGGGTACGCCAGAAGCCCAAGGCTGCGTTTGACATTCACGACCGGGTCAACTACGCCGTCACCGACCAGACACTGAAAATCAACACAGATAAGCGCGTTATATCGCTGAATTTGCAACTTGATACAGGGATATGCTCGATGTACGAATACTTTGAGATATTTTTGGGGCGCATGCTGATGTGCCGCGGCGCGGCGGAACTGCTGAACGCGACCTTCAAGCTGACCGCCAATGGGGCAAAGGTGCTGTAAACTGACATAAGACTCCCCTTGCCGGAAACGGCAGGGGGTGAATTTTATGCAGGTGTCATTTTTACATAGTCGCCCGGTTTTGCAAATAACGTCGATACGGTCGTTACGGGGAAAACAAGCAGACAGTCATCACTTTTTCCGCGTGGCAATGTCCTGAAAGCAGAAATAGTCCGGTTGGTGGCGGGACTGGGTGTACTCAAACAGCAGACCGGCGGCGTTGAAAGTCTGGTTCACGACGACGGCCACGCAGCCATAGGTGCCCATGTCCAGCAGCTTTTCGTCGCGGGCGGTGGCGTGTTCCACCGTCATGCGGCGCTTGCTGGTGATGATCTGCATTCCCAGTGTGTTCTCAATATATTCGTAGATAGAGTTTGCGGCAATTTCCGGCGTCAGGCCGGGGACAAACTCCTTTAAAAAGTAGTTGACATCGAGAATCAGCGCTTTGCCGTCGAGATACCGCACGCGTTCAATACTCCATAGCTCATCCCCAACCGAGAAACCGCTCTTGGCGGCAAAGCACTCATCGGCGATGACAGTCTCAAACTTCGTGACCTTCGTCACAGCGTGCAGATGGTTGCGGCGGGCGGTTTCTTGAAACGTCTCGATGCCGCCGATGGTAAACGTCGTTTTGCCCACCGGCTGGTAGATGACCCGCACGCCGCGCCCCTGCATGGTCTGCACATAGCCGTCGGCTACCAGCTCCGCCAATGCGCGTCGAACTGTGTTGCGGGCGCAGGCGTATTCCTCTATTAAGGTATTCTCGCTGGGCAGCAGCGATTGATAGGGGTAATCCTGCGCCTCGATGCGTTTTTGGATGCTGTGATAAATGCCCTCATATTTTGCCTTTGGCATGGTGTGTACCTCGCAGCTTGTTCAAACATTTACTTTAGTATACCGTCTTTTCGGCTAAATTTCAAGTGGGCAACTTGTGAGCAGTGCCGAAAATAGGCATTCTGCAATGCTTTTTTGCAAAAGCATATTGACTTGTATGAACAAGTCTGGTATTCTGTGGCTGTAAGCGGAACTTGTATGAACAAGTTCAAAGATGCCCGCTCTACCGGGCAAAAGGAGGAAAACATCATGGGTAAATACGAACAGGACGCGCGGCTGCTGCTTGAGTACGTTGGCGGCAAAGAGAACATTGCGGCGGTATCCCACTGCGTATCGCGTATGCGCTTTGTCCTCAACGATCCCGCCAAGGCGGACGTTGCCAAGATCGAGGCACTGAAATCCGCCAAGGGCACCTTCACGCAGGCAGGCCAGTTCCAAGTCATCATCGGCAACACGGTCAATGATTTCTACAATGATTTCATCGCGGTCTCCGGCATCGACGGTGTCTCCAAGGACGCTGTCAAGAGCGCGGCCAAGCAGAACCAGAACGCCCTGCAAAAAGTTATGAGCGTGCTGGCCGAGGTCTTCGCCCCGCTGATCCCTGCCATCATTACGGGCGGTCTGATTTTGGGCTTCCGCAACTGCATCGACAGCATCTATTTCTTCAATAACGGCACGCAGACCTTGTGCGATATCAGCCAGTTCTGGTCGGGCGTGGACAGCTTCCTCTGGCTGATCGGCGAGGCCGTTTTCCACATGCTGCCGGTCTGCATCTGCTGGTCCGTCACCAAAAAGATGGGCACGACCCAGAGCCTGGGCATCGTCCTCGGCCTGACGCTTGTTTCCGGCCAGCTGCTGAACGCCTACGCTGTCGCATCCACAGCAGCGGCAGATATCCCCAAGTGGGATTTCGGCTTCTTCACCATCAACATGATCGGCTATCAGGCACAGGTCATTCCCGCCATGCTGGCCGCGTTCACGCTGGTGTATCTGGAAAAATTCTTCCGCAAGATCTGCCCGCCGGTCATCTCGATGATCGTTGTACCGTTCTGCTCGCTGGTCCTGTCCGTCATCGTCGCTCATACCATCCTTGGACCCATCGGCTGGAAGATCGGCTCCGTCATCTCTGATGTTGTCTACGCTGGCATTTCCGGCTCCTTCCGCGTCATCTTTGGTGCTATCTTCGGCTTTGTCTACGCCCCGCTCGTCATCACCGGCCTGCACCACATGTCTAACGCCATTGATATGCAGCTGATTGCCGACTTCGGCGGCACGATGCTGTGGCCGATGATCGCGCTGTCCAACATTGCGCAGGGCTCCGCCGTCCTCGGTATGATCTATCTGCAGCGCAAAAATGCTGACGCTCAGGAGGTCAACGTGCCCGCCTGCATCTCCTGCTACCTTGGCGTTACCGAGCCCGCTATGTTCGGCGTCAACCTGAAATTCCACTTCCCGTTCATCTGCGGCATGATCGGCTCGGCCATCGCGGCAGCTGTCTGCGTGGCTACTTCCACCACGGCCAACGCCATCGGCGTCGGCGGCATCCCTGGCATTCTGTCCATCCAGCCTGCCTATATGCTCAGCTTTGCGCTGTGCATGGTCATTGCCATCGTCGTCCCCTTTGTGCTGACCGTCATCGTCGGCAAGAAAAAAGGCGTTGCCTGATTTTGTGAGGTGTGTACCATGAATGATTTTAAAGATAAAGTTGTCTACCAAATTTACCCGAAATCCTTCATGGACTCGAACGGTGACGGCTTCGGCGATTTGAAGGGCGTCACCGCGAAACTGGACTACCTCGCCGACCTGGGCGTTGACTATCTCTGGCTGACGCCGTTCTTCCCCTCGCCCCAGCGCGACAACGGCTATGATGTGGCCGACTACCGTGCCGTTGACCCGCGCTACGGCACGATGGAGGATCTGGAGGAGCTTATCCGCGAGGCGGACAGGCGCGGCATCGGCCTGATGCTGGACATGGTGTTCAACCACACCTCCACCGAGCATGAGTGGTTCAAAAAAGCACTGGCGGGCGACAAAAAGTACCAGGACTATTACATCTTCAAGGATGGCACGCCCGACCGTTACCCGACAAACTGGGTGTCGAAATTTGGCGGCCCTGCGTGGGAATACGTGCCGTGCCTTGGCAAATGGTATCTGCATCTTTACGACGTCATGCAAGCCGACCTGAACTGGGAGAACCCCGCCGTGCGGGAGGAAATGGCCGACATCCTGCGCTTCTGGAAGGCGAAAGGCATCAAGGGTTTCCGTTTCGACGTCATCAACGTCATTTCCAAGCCCAAATTTTACGAGAATGACTACGAGGGCGACGGCCGCCGCTTCTACACCGATGGCCGCAACGTCCACAAGTACCTGAAGGAGCTGGTCGCCGCGGGCGGCATCGACGGCATGATCACGGTGGGGGAGATGTCCTCCACCACGCTGGAAAACTGCATCGGCTACACCGCTGAGGGCAATCACGAGCTGACGATGTGCTTCAATTTCCACCACCTGAAGGTCGACTACAAGGACGGGCAAAAGTGGGAATTGAGGGAGCCTGATTACCTCGCCATGAAGAAACTGTTCCAGACCTGGCAGGAGGGGATGCAGGCCCACGGCGGCTGGAATGCGCTGTTCTGGTGCAACCACGACCAGCCCCGTGCGGTCAGCCGCTTTGGCAGCGACACGACCTACTGGAAGGAAAGCGCCGAGATGCTGGCGGCGGCCATCCACTTTATGCGCGGCACACCGTACATTTATCAGGGTGAGGAGCTGGGCATGACGAACCCGCACTTCACGAAAATCGAGCAGTACCGCGACGTCGAGAGCCGCAACTACTACAGGATCCTGCGAGAGCAGGGCAAGACCGAGGCCGAGACGCTGGACATTATCGCCCAGCGCAGCCGCGACGACAGCCGCACCCCGATGCAGTGGGACGCGAGCGAGAACGCCGGGTTTACCACCGGTACCCCGTGGATCGGCGTCGCCGACAACTACAAGGCCATCAACGCCGCTGCCCAGATGGACGACCCGGATTCCATCCGCAGCTTTTACAAAAAATTGGTGTCCCTGCGCAAGCAAATGCCGGTCATCAGCGCGGGCAGAATCGAATTTTTGTACCCCGATAACGCAGATCTGTTGGCCTACCGCCGGTACGACGGTGAGACGGAACTGCTGGTGCTCTGTAACCTGCGGGCATGGGAAATTGCAAAACCCCTGCCCGACGGCTGGACCGCCGCCGAAAAACTGCTGAGAAACTACCCTGAATCTGCCGCCACCCTGCGCCCCTATGAGTGTGTGGTGCTGAAAAAGTAAGCCCCCAAATCCTAAAAGCAAAGCCGCTTTCCCTTATTTGCACTGCAAATGAGGGGAAGCGGCTTTTTGTAAGGGAAAAATGATTTTACTGTGTCAGCAGCCAATCCGGCAAGTGGATGATCCGGATTCCGTCATAGTTGCCAAGGGTCACTTTGTCCAGTGTCAGAATGATTTTCTCATAGTTATCCCGGATATTGCGCAAGGGCACGATTTCGCGGGCGAAAGTTTCCTCGGCGGTCATGTCGGCAGTGACCTGGAAGTAGTAGTATACTCTTTGCGCAAAACCACGGCGTACACCTCCCGGATGTTGTACTCGTTGTAGAATTTTTGGCGGCATACGTCAACAAAATTCCGAAATCGGAATATTCTGTGATATTTACGTGGGGAAATTCCGAAAACTGAAACTGTTTCCTTCGGCGAAGTGACGAAAAAAATTACTCATCCTTAGCGAAAAGAGAGAACTTACAGGAAACCCCTTGAATAAGCAGGGTTTTCGCACTACAATGGAAACCAAAAAGATAATTTGAGTTTCCGCGAGGTGAAAGCATGGATGAACACAACGAATTGTGCGTAAAACTCCGGTCGGCAGGTATGGCGCTTTTCCGGCGCGAGGGGCTGCGCTTCACGATGCAGCAGGCCGCTGAAGCCATCCACATCAGCAAAAAGACGATCTACACGGTCTATCCATCCAAGGAAGCGCTGCTTTTGGACATGGTGGACGACGCCTTTGCGCACATCCATGCCCGCAAACAAAGCATCATCGACGGCCCCGGCACGCTGACCGACAAGCTGCGGGCTGTCATCATCGCCCTGCCGGAGGAGTACACCGCGCTGGACTTGCAGCAGATGACTTTGCTGGATGAAAGGTACCCCGCCGTTGCCGCCCGTGTGCGGGAGCATCTGGAAAACGGCTGGGAGCCGACGCTGGCCCTGTTGGAACAGGGCATGGAACAAGGTGTGCTGCGCCGGGTGTCGCTGCCGATTTTACAGCGGATGATCTCGGCGTCCATTGAGGATTTCCTCGCGGATCGCACGCTGGAACAACAGGGGATAACCTACACGCAAGCGCTCGACGAAATGGTTGCAATTTTATGGGAGGGAATCGCGGTACGATGAAATACAGCCTTTGCAATAATTGGGAATTTACCGAGATCTGGAGCGATGCCTTTTGCACCGGCGCACCCGTGCCATGCCAGGCTGTGCGTCTGCCCCATACCTGCCGCGAACTGCCGCTTCACTACGCAGACCCCGCAGACTATGAGATGGTCTGCGGCTACCGCCGCACGCTGACCTTGCCGGACGCGCCGCGGCTGTTTTTGCGGTTTGACGGCGCGGCCCACCAGGCTGCCGTCTACCTGAACGGCCAGCTCGTGGGGAAACATTTGGGCGGCTACACGGCGTTTGCACTGGAAATTACAAGTTTTGTGCATCGTGACGCAGAAAATCTGCTGGCCGTGCGGCTGGACACGCGGGAAGACCCGGCCCTGCCGCCCTTCGGCTTCGTCATCGACTACCTGACCTACGGCGGACTCTACCGCGAGGTCTGGCTCGAAACCGCCGCTGCCACCTGCGTGACCGACCTGTTTGTGCACACGCCGACGCTGACAGAGGCCGCTGTCTCCGTAACTACTGATGCTCCGGAAAAGGCTGCCGTGCTGCGGGTGAGCCTCTGCGCCCCGGACGGCGCGGCACTTGTGGGCCAACAGCTGCCCGCCGCCGCAAAAGCAGAATGCACGCTGACCCTGCCCGACGCCCAGCCCTGGGGTACCGACCACCCGAACCTGTACACCTGCCGCGCCGAACTTCTGGACGCAGCCGGGCAGGTACTGGACTGCCGTGAGACGACATTCGGCTTCCGCACGGCAGAATTTAAGGCGGACGGATTTTATTTAAACGGGGAAAAGACGTTCCTGCGCGGACTCAACCGCCACCAGAGCTACCCTTACATCGGCTACGCCGCGCCGGAGAGTTTGCAGCGCAACGATGCCCGCATTTTGAAAAACGAGCTGCACTGCAACGCCGTCCGCACCAGTCATTACCCGCAGAGCCAGCACTTTCTGGACGAATGTGACAGGCTGGGACTGCTTGTCTTTACCGAGCTGCCCGGCTGGCAGCACATCGGCGACGCCGCATGGAAGGATCGCGCCTGCGAAATGCTGCGGGAGATGATCCTGCAAAACCGCAGCCACCCCAGCATTATCTTGTGGGGCGTGCGCATCAATGAGAGTGTGGACGACGATGAATTTTACAAACGAACGAATAAAATTGCGCACGAGCTTGACCCGAGCCGCGCAACCTCCGGTGTGCGGTATCTGGAAAAAAGCCATTTGTTAGAGGACGTCTACGCCTACAACGATTTCTCCCACAACGGCATGAACGCCGGGGCCAAGCGCAAAAAGGATGTGAGCCCCGATATGGGCAAAGCGCTCCTGATTTCGGAGTGCAACGGCCATATGTACCCCACAAAGCCTTTTGACGATGCGCCCCACCGCCAGGAACACGCGCTGCGCCATGCGCGGGTACTGAACGCCGCCTACGCCGACGGCGAACATGCGGGCTGCTTCGGCTGGTGCATGTTCGACTACGCCACCCACAAGGATTTTGGCTCCGGTGACCGCATCTGCTACCACGGCGTGCTGGACAGCTTCCGCAACCCGAAACTGGCCGCCGCCGTCTATGCCTCCCAAGGCGGGGGCAAACCGATTTTGACCGTCAGCTCAACGATGGACATTGGCGATTCCCCGGCCGGGCAGTTGGGTACGGTGTATGTGTTCACGAACGCCGAGCGGGTGGACCTCTACAAAAATGACGTATTTGTGACAACTTTGCACAAGAGCGGCTGGACGGCCCTGCCGCACCCACCACTGGCTGTGGATGACACGATTGGCGAGCTGCTGGAAACGCAGGAGCGTTTCGACAAGGCCAAGGCCGACACGCTGCGCGACTGCCTGCTGGCAGCGGGCAAATACGGCCTGGCCGGGCTGCCGCTGCGCTACAAGTTCAGGTTGGCGTGGTGCATGGTTCGCTACAAAATGAGCTTTGACGACGGCGTAAAGCTGTACGGCAAGTATGTGGGCAACTGGGGCGGCGCGGCCACCCGCTGGCGGTTTGACGCCAAAAACGGCGATACGGTAGTAAAAAGTGTGACGCTCTGCCCCAGCCGCAAGCTGCATCTGGAGGTCACCCCGTCAGCCCACGCCTTGCGTGAGGGCGACACCTACGACATGGCTGCCGTGCGGGTGCGCATTCTGGACGAGAACGGCAGCCCCGCCGTCTACGCCCAGCTGCCGCTGCAATTTGCCGCAAGCGGCGCGGCGGCGCTCGTCGGCCCATCCATCGCCACGGCGGAGGGCGGCATGGGCGGTACCTACATCCGCACGATAGGCCAGACCGGCACGGCCAGCCTGACCGTGGCCGCCCCGCAATGTGAGCCTGTCACCGTAACATTTTCCGTCACCGGAAAGGAGAATACAGCATGGAACTGACAACAAAGCAAAAGGCCGCGTTTGGTATCGGCGCGGTGGGCAAGGATATGGTCTACGCCCTGTCGGCATCCTACGTTATGTACTATTATCAGGATGTGCTGGGGCTTTCGGCCACGTTCGTCGGCCTGATTCTGATGATTGCCCGCGTGTTCGACGCCTTCAACGACCCGTTCATGGGTGTGTTGGTCGCCAAGACCCGCACGCGGTGGGGGCGGTTCCGGCCGTGGATCTTTTCGGGCACCGTGCTCAACGCCGCGGTTCTCTACGCGCTGTTTGCCGCGCCCGCGCTGGCCGAAGCCGGGATGATGGTCTATTTCAGCGTCATTTATATTCTGTGGGGCGTCACCTACACGATGATGGACATTCCTTATTGGTCAATGATCCCCGCCGTGACCCGAACCCCCGCAGACCGTGAGAATCTTTCAGTCGTCGGCCGCACCTGTGCGGGTGTCGGTTCGGCGCTGATTGCGATGTTCACGATGTTGCTCGTCGGCGCTTTGGGCGGCGACAGTGAGCGCACTGGCTTCCGCTGGGTGGCGCTGATTGTGGCCGTAATCTTCGTTGTAACGGAAATTCTCTGCTGCGCTAGTGTCAAAGAGACGAGCGGCGGCGAGATGAAAACCGCCACCGTCGGTGAGATGTTCAAGGCGCTGTTTGCAAACGATCAGGCGCTCGTCGTCGTGGGCAGCATCGTCCTCATTAACTCAGCGCTGTACCTCACGTCCAACTTTATCATCTACTTCTTTAAATATGACTTTGGTGGAACGGGCTGGAAAGCCAGCTACACGCTGTTTTCCACCATCGGCGGCGCGGCGCAGATTCTGGGCATGATGATCCTCTACCCGCTCGTGCGCAAAAAATTAAGCAATACCGGCGTGTTTACGTTAAGTCTGGCGCTGGCGCTGGGCGGCTACGGTGTGCTGCTTGTGCTCTGCCTGACCGGCTTCTCGGGTAATCTGGTGTTGCTGTGCGTACCGGGCGTTGTGGTGTTCGCGTGTAACGGTATGCTCAGCGTGCTGACGACGCTGTTCCTCTCGAACAGTGTCGACTACGGTCAGCTCAAGACCGGCCGGCGCGAGGAGAGCGTGATTTTCTCGATGCAGACGTTCGTCGTAAAGGCGGCGTCCGGCGTGGCGGTGTTCCTGACTGGCATCGGCCTGGACCTGATCGGCCTGGTCGGCAACACCGAGGAGACCGGTCCCGTGGCCGCGCAGAGCGCCTCGACTCTGCTGGGCCTGCGCCTGATGATGACCGTGCTGCCAATGGTCGTTCTGGTCGCGGCGCTGGTGCTGTTCCGCCGCAAATTCACCCTGAGCGACGACCACGCAGCCGAGATCAGCGCACAGCTGCACGGCAAAAAAGAGGGTGTCTGATATGACGGAGCTGCATTGGCGCGCGGCCACGGATGCGGGAAGCTATGACGGTACAGCATTGATTTCGGTAGGGCAGGGGGCTGTGCATCTGCGCACTGACCTGCCTGCCGGAACGCTGGAAAATGCTGTGGCGACGCTGTCCTGGCCGATGGCCGAGAACGAAAAAATCTTCATGAACGGCTACCAGACCTGGACCGAATGCCCGGAACTGCCCAAGTGGGGCCGCCAGCGCGGCACAGACCACATTCCGAAATTTCTGCTGGACAAATACGCCTTTGACCGCTACGGCGACTACCATTTTGTGCGCTACAGCAAACGAAAAGGCATGAGCCACGGGTTCTCCTACTGCTATTTCCGCCGTGGGGAACACTACCGCCTTGTGGCAAGCCTCGACGAAACGCCCGGCTACACGATTTTTTACTACGACGCCAAGGCGGCTGTCTTGCGCATCGAGCGGGACTGCGCCGGGGTGTGCCACGGCGGCAGCGTGTTTGCGGCATTCGATTTGTTCTTTGCTGAGGGTAGCGAGGACGAGGTCTTTGACGCATGGTTCGCGGCGCTCGGCTGCCGCCCGCGCACTACAAAAAAGCTGGCCGGGTATTCCAGCTGGTATAACCGCTACCAAAACATTGACGAAGCGTCAATTTTGGAGGACCTGCAGGGGTGCAGGGCACTGTTCAAACCCGGAGACCTCTTTCAAATCGACGATGGCTGGGAAGCAAAGGTCGGCGATTGGCTCGAAACCGACCCCGCTAAATTCCCCCATGGGCTGCGCCCGCTGGCCGACGCTGCGCACGAGAGCGGCTTTTTGACCGGACTGTGGCTGGCCCCCTTCGTCTGCGAAAAGGAATCCCTGCTCTGCAAAAATCACCCGGACTGGCTGCTGCAGGTGGACGGTCAGCCCTGGTGCTGCGGCTGCAACTGGAGCAGCTTTTATGCGCTGGACATTGACCACCCGGAGGTTCAGGCCTACCTCAAGCAGGTCTTTGACCGCGTCCTGAAGGATTGGGGCTTCGACCTTGTCAAGCTGGACTTTCTCTACGGCGCAGCACCGTTCGGCAACGGCCGGGAATCCCGCGCAGGACGGATGCAGCGTGCCATGGCACTGCTGCGCTCATGGTGCGGCGACAAGCTGATTTTAGGCTGCGGCGTGCCGGTCATGCCCGCCTTTGGTATCGTTGACTACTGCCGCGTTGGGTGTGATGTAGGGCTGGACTGGGACGATGTATGGTATATGCGGCTTTTCCACCGCGAGCGAGTCTCTACAAAGCAGTCCATCGGCAACACGATTTTCCGCCGCCAGCTCAATGGCCGCGCCTACGGCAGCGATCCGGATGTATTCTTTTTACGGGAGGAAAACTGCAAGTTGACCCCGCAGCAAAAGGACCAGCTTGCCACGGTCAACGCGTTGTTCAGCGGCATTTTGCTGACGTCCGACATGCCCAGCCGTTACACCCTCGAAATGCGCGAACAATACGCGGCCTTGCGCGACCTATCCGCCCACGCTGAAAATATCTGCGTCGATGCTGACCACGACATCTGTATACGATACACCCTGCATGGGCAAGAAAAGACACTTATACTGGAAAAGAAGAAATTGTAAATCTGCGGAAAATTGCAAAACCTACCTGACAAATAGGTAAGCTTGCGGTTTACTATACTCAAATTTAACAATTTAAACCAATGAAGCGGAGATAACGGCGCACCATGCCCGTACAGAGAGCCTGTGATGCTGAGAGTCAGGCCGGAAACGGAGCGCCAAATGGACCGCCGAGGGTGCAGTCAAATGTGGGCGACCGCAAAGTATTCTGCAACGTGGGGGCATACGTCAGTTGCCGGGGATGTGTTGGCATCCCGCTAAGCGCAGCATATGCAGGGGTGAACCGAGTTCGCCCGCCAACCTGATGCAGCAGCTCCGCGCTTCCGGTAGCGGTGCGGATCTGTCATCCGCATCACCTTGCAATGATAAAAAATGGACGGCCGATACCATGTATCGGCCGTCGTTGCTTTTTAGTGTCGTCAAAAATGGGTTTCAGGGTGTCCCTGATCTGCATCTGTGGGTCCCACATGCAATAACCGTCGCTCCCGCGCCGGTTATCCCCTTCGGGGACTTTGCACTGCTGATAGGGGTGCGGTTGCGCTTGGCAATATACAGGGGATACGGGTACAACTTTTTATTTTTCCTTATCAAAATCAGTACTTTGTTTTATCAAGCTGTGATATAATAGGTTCAAACAACCTTTGTGCCGTTTTTTGAGGAGGTGTAACAACGCATGCCGTTACAAATTGTTCGAAACGATATAACGAGGATGGCCGTCGATGCCATCGTAAATGCTGCCAATAGTTCGTTGCTTGGTGGTGGGGGAGTCGATGGTTGCATCCATCGTGCTGCTGGTCCAGAGCTTCTGGCCGAATGCCGCACGCTGCACGGATGCAAAACTGGTGATGCGAAAATCACAAAAGGATATCGACTGCCCTGCAAATACATCATACATGCAGTGGGACCAGTCTGGAATGGCGGACATAGTGGGGAAGAACAAGCGCTGATTTCCTGCTATCAGCGATCCTTAGAACTTGCTAAAGAGTATGGCTGTGAGTCGATTGCTTTTCCTTTGATTTCGTCCGGCATATACGGCTATCCAAAAGACAAAGCTCTCAAAATCGCTACAGATACCATCACTGCATTCTTGGAAAATAACGATATGCAGGCCTACATTGTAGTATTCGATAAGCGCGCATATCAAATAAGCAGCAAATTGTACGCTGATATTGCTGAATACATAGATGACCACTATGTGGATATCCATGATGACCAGCTCTTCTACAAGCTGAGCCGAAAAAGTTTTGCTGCGAGCGAATCTTTCGGCCTCGAAGAGACCCCAATCTGCGGAATACCTGCTCCTTCCGGACCATCGTCTCTTGAGGAGGCTGTAAATCAATTGGATGAGAGCTTTTCTGAAATGCTTCTTCGCAAGATTGACGAAAAGGGAATGACAGACTCCCAATGCTATAAGAACGCAAACATTGACCGCAAGCTGTTCTCTAAGATTCGCAACGATAAATTCTATAAGCCCAGAAAAACAACCGTTCTTGCATTTGCGTTGGCACTAGAACTTCCATTGGCAGAAATCAAAGAAATGCTGGAAAAGGCTGGTTTTGCATTGTCTCGTTCCAACAAAGCAGATGTGATTGTAGAGTATTTCATTCAGCAAGGAAACTATAACGTATTCGAAATTAATGAAGCTCTCTTCGCTTTTGACCAACAGTTGATTGGTGCATGATGTCGCTTTCAAAGCGACCAAATCCATTCTTCTGATAAGTATAATAGGGATACAAAGAAGGCAAATGTTTTCCAAGTATCCCTATTATACTTATCGGAGGTTTTATTATGAAAAAGGATCTGACTGAACTCGTGTTCATACTCGACCGGAGCGGCTCCATGAGTGGGTTGGAAGCCGATACGATCGGCGGTTTCAACTCGATGATTGCCAAACAGAAGAAAGAACCCGGAGAGGCTTTTGTTTCTACGGTACTGTTCGACAGCTATTCTGAAGTAATCCACGACCGGCTGAAGCTTGAAAATGTACCAGCTCTTACCGAAAAAGAATATCAGGTTTGTGGCTGCACTGCTTTAGTTGATGCCATCGGTGGTGCTATTCATCACATTGCAAACATCCACAAATATGCCCGACCCGAGGATGTTCCTGAGCACACAATGCTTATTATCACAACGGACGGGATGGAAAATGCAAGCCGTCACTACAGCATTGAAAAGGTGCGTTCCATGATTGAAACCGAGAAGGAAAAATATGGTTGGGAATTTCTGTTCCTCGGCGCCAACATCGATGCCATTGAAACCGCTCGGCATATAGGTATCGATGCTGACCATGCTGCAGACTACTGCTGCGATTCTGCAGGTACTGCGGTCAACTACGAATGTCTCAACAAAGCAGTCACTGCCTTTCGCTGCGCTGCTCCCATAGGTGCTGCATGGAAAAAAGATATTGAGGAGGACTATAAGCGCCGCAAAAAGTAAAAGTGTGAAAACGCTATTTTGAATTATACCCCTTGCTGCGCCGAAGATGCCCTCCTGGTTGACACCCGTCGTCACGGTGTCATACGGAATAATATCTGCCATCATGGCATTTGGCAGCACATTGAGCACCGCTACCGCGATATAGATGCTTTTAAGATCTATGTGTCGGACACAGGACGACTTTGCGCCAAAAGCCTGCGGGTGTACATGGACACCTACCATCCGGCTTATGCTGTTAAGCTGAGCGCCAAAAACTTCGGCATGGAGGATAACAAAAAAATCGTACCGCTGTACGCGGCATTTTGCCTGTGACAATAGAACCCCTCGGCAAAACCTGTATGCGGGTGCGTTGGCTGCGTGGCTGCCTGCGACATTTTTCTTGTCATTTCAAAAAATGGTAGTAAAATAAAGGTATGCTGTCTGAAAAGCACCCCGTATTCCCTGTGATGCGAAGATGCGTTTTTTGACACACAGACAGCGTGACAGAAATTGAGGAGGGGCTACGCCATGGAAATCGGCCAAAAAGTCAAAATCATCTCAGACAGTACCTGCGATCTTTCACAGGAGCTGACGGAAAAGTACGATATCGATATTCTGCCGCTGCATATCCTGCTGGGCGAAAACGAGTTCCGGGACGGCAAAGATACCACACCCGATCGCATTTTTGCGTGGGCGGATGCAAACAAGGCAACGCCGAAAACCTCTGCGCCGTCTCTGGAGGATGCCAAAGTGCTGCTGCAGCCGTATGTTGAGGCCGGCCGTGAGGTGATCTGCTTTTCGATCTCCGGCAGCATGTCCACCTCCGGCAATGTCATGCGCCTTGCCGCCGAGGATCTGGATGCCGCCGCGCAGGTCACGATCATCGACTCCGAGAATCTCTCTACCGGGATCGGACTTCTTGTGTTGGAAGCTGCCATCATGGCGGAGCAGGGGCATACGGCGGCAGAGATCACCGCTGCCGTCAGGAAACTCATCCCGAAGGTGCGGGCAAGCTTTGTCGTTGATACATTGGTATACCTGTGGCGAGGCGGGCGATGCAATGCCGTTGCCGCTTTGGCAGGCAGTGCGCTGCGGCTGCACCCCAAGATCGTGGTGGAAAACGGCGCCATGCGGGCAACAAAGAAGTACCGCGGGAAAATCGACAATGTGATCATGGCCTATGTGAAGGACATGGAAGCTGACCTGAAGGCAGCCCGACCGGAGAGGGTCTTTATTACCCACTCCGGCTGCAGCCGTGAGGTAGTGGGGGAAGTACGCTCTTATCTGAAAGAGCTTAATGTATTCTGTGAGATCCTTGAAACAAGAGCCGGCGGCGTGATTTCCAGCCACTGCGGCCCGGGCACGCTCGGAGTGCTGTTCATAGCAAAGTGATGTAGCGCGCGTGCTGTTGCCGAATTCCGAATCTTAACAACGCCGGCACAGTAAGCAACGCGGATGATCAATCGTATAAATGCACCAAATTTGAATAAGGCGTAAAGGACAAGAAGGATGGCCGATTCTCTGATGACCTGCACTCCCTACGGTATCAATACCCATCGCCTGATCGTGCAGGCCAGACGGGTAGCTTATAACGGCGAGGATGACGCGCCAGCCAAGACTGTACAAGCGGTCATTCATTATACAGTGCGGTCTTTCAAACGCGCTTACACACTGTACATCGGTGCCGCTGTAATACTCTTTCTGGTGGTGGTTCTTTTCCGCCGCGGACAGAGAAAACGCAAGACCCATAAGAAGTAAAACAGAAAGAAACGGTCAACTGCCGCACCTCGCTCGCCGTATCGGCACTTAGCATTATGCGGCATTGCCCCAAAAAAATGAGGTACCCCCTTTTAGCCAAACTGCTTAAAGGAGGTACCTCATTTTTTGGGCAAAAGCGCCGTACAATTAGATGTTCTGGATGCGGTGTCCGGCCGGGTGGCTGAGGCGGAGACTGAGGTTGTCGATAATGCCGGGGCGGTTGCGGAGAATAACGCATAAATAAATACGCGAATCGAAATTACAAAGCAGCTTCCGCTTTGCTTTTTCTATTAATGCTGAATATCAATCGGTCAGAAGATCCATAGCCCTTTGAGCAATCGAAATACGCTGCTTCTCGCCGCCGGAAAGGCTTGCGCCGCCTTCGCCGATGACCGTGTTGTAGCCGTCGGGCAGGGCCGTGATAAAGTCGTCGCAGCGGGTTTTCTTCGCGGTAGCCACGATCTGCTTAGGGGCACGTCGTAGCCGCCAATCTTCACGCTGCCACGCTGGGCGCGGCCATGTGGGCGGCCCTGTGGGAAAAATCCCTCCGGCCGCCTACGCCGTCTACTTCCCTTTAACAAGGGAGGCTTTAATGGTGCCCCCCGCAATGCCCTTTGGCAGCCTCTGGGTTGTGTACCAGCTTCCCGGCCAACAGGGCCAGCACGGCCTGGTCGGCGCTGCCGGTCGCCCCGGCAAACAAGCGGATGCCTGCCCCGGCCAGGGCACTGACCGCGCCGCCGCCGATGCCGCCGCAGATGACTGTGTTTACGCCCTGGCGCTGCAAATAGCTGACCATGGCGCTGTGGCCGCTGGCTGTGGCATCCACAACGGCGGTGTCTAAAATCATGCCGCTTTCGACAGTGTACAGTTTAAATTGTGCGGCGTGGCCAAAATGCTGGTAGACTTGGCCGTCAGCATAGGTGACTGCGATTTTCATGGTGATTCTCCTTTGTCAACAAAAAAGCTGCATCTTCCGACGCAGCTCCAACACTTCTATTATACCACGCGCACCGCTGCCGCGCAAGGGCCGAACCTGCACAAATCTGACGCCGCAACGTTGTGAACTCTGCGAATGGACGCACAGCCGGGGGTGTGATATAGTATAGTCACAGAAAGAAAACAGCCGGAGATAAGGAACTAAAAGTTCCAAGCGCCGGTCGGATTTCGGAAGGAAGGAGGCTCAAGTCCAATGGCAAACTTTAAAGATCCTATTCATCACCGGCGGGCCTGGGTCGCCTATAAGTGCTGAACAAACCGCATCCGAAGCCGCAAGTCATAACTTGTAAAAGATTGAAAAAATATGATGCACGGTAGGTTGGCACTTTGTTAGAGAGACCCAGGGGCCGTCACAAAAAGACCCTTGACACATATATATCAGGAGAGGGGCGGTACAGATATGACCGCAGAAACACCACCCGATTAAGCAAGTGGAACTTTACCTGATACCATAGGAGATACTCCAATGTACTGAGTTAAAAGACCGCAACCAACGATAAAGGGTATGAGGCTTATGACTCCAATTATTTAACATCCCCGGGGCGAACGAGAGAAGTTCGCCCCGGTTTTTTGTTTGCGTAAAATATGCTATAATACCCCCAAAGGGGGCTATACCATGCTGCATATCTACTACGGCGACGGCAAGGGCAAGACCACCGCCGCCATGGGGCTGGCGCTGCGGGCGCTGGGCCATGAAAAACACGTGACGATTCTGCAATTTTTAAAGGACGGTTCCAGCGGCGAAATCGCACTGCTGCGCCGCTGCGGGGCCGACGTCCACGCCTGCCCGAACGCGAAATTCACCTGGCTGATGACCGCCGACGAGAAGGCCGAAGCCAGGGAGCACAACAACGCTGCCCTGCGCAAAGCGCTGGCCGCGCCGTTTGATCTGCTGGTCCTCGACGAAGCCTGCGCGGCCTGCCGTACCGGCCTGGTGGACGAGAGCCTGTTACAGCAGGCCGCCACGCTGGCAGGGCAGGGGAGAGAGGTGGTTTTCACCGGCCGCAATCCCGCTGCCTGGATGCTGGAACAGGCTGACTACGCGACCGAGATGCGCGCCGAGAAACACCCATATAGTAAAGGCGTGGCAGCGAGAGAAGGGGTTGAATTTTAAAGACTCCCTTTGACAAGGACGGTTTCTTCTTTCTTTTGTGTACTCTGCACAAAGAATGCTCCTTGCTTTTGTAGCTGCAAAACCGAATTTCGCAGAAAAACGACCGAATTTCGCAAAGTGTTGCAGTAGTGTTACTACATCGTGTACAATGGCGTTGTACCGTTAAAAATAAAAACAAGGAGAGAATCATGGACGAAATCAAAGCCCAAAAGAAAGCGCTGAAAAAGGCATACAAAAAGGCCAAGCGTAAGACCGTCCTGGGGTGGAAGATCCTGACGATCCTCTGCGCCATCCTCATGGTCGTTTTCATCCCCCTGTGTACCATCCTGAATACCTTCGACAACACAGTTGCGGCGTTTGTCGGCGGCACGTTCTGGAAACTGGAAAACGAGGATCCCAACGCACAGTACTTTACCACCGACTTTTCCTCGCCGGAAGAGATGGTCGACTACGGTTTGACCGTCGCCCAGCAGGTCGAGGCTGAGGGCGCGGCCCTGCTGATGAACAACGGCGCGCTGCCCCTGGCCAAGGACGCGAAGGTCAGCACCTTCTCCTCCTCCAGCGTCAACCTCGTCTACGGCGGCACCGGCTCCGGCAATATCGATGCCTCGACCGCCGACACCCTGCGCACCGCCCTCGAAAAGGTCGGTGTCACCGTCAACCCTACGCTGTGGGATTTCTACGCCACCGGCGCAGGCAAGGATTACACCCGCGCCAATGGCGGTACGGTATCCACCGCCAGCGCCACCACGGCGGAAGTGCCCTGGGACGTCTACACCGATGATGTAAAGTCCAGCGTCGCTCAGTACGGCGACGCAGCCATCGTCACTCTCTCCCGCGTCGGCGGCGAGGGTGCGGACCTGAGCTACGGCGAGGTCAACTACCTGGCACTGGACGACAACGAAAAATCTATGCTGGAAAACCTCGCCTCCATGAAGAAAAACGGCGAGATCAAGAGCATCATCGTCCTCATCAACTCCGCTAACGCCTTGCAGGTCGACTTCCTGAAGAACAACGACTACGACGTGGATGCCGCGCTCTGGATCGGCGACGTGGGCATCTCCGGCATCAACGCCGTTGCCCAGATTCTGGTCGGCGACGTCAACCCCTCCGGCAGTCTGGTCGATACCTACTGCTATGACAATTACAGCGCCCCCGCCATGTGGAACTTCACCCCCAGCGTCTACGACGGCTATGTCGAGGGCGGCGATGTGCCTGCCAAGGGCAGCACCTACATGATCTACCAGGAGGGCATCTATGTAGGTTACAAGTACTACGAGACGCGCTATGAGGATTACGTCATGGGCGCGGGCAACGCGGGCGACTACGCCTACGGCGACATTGTGGCTTACCCCTTCGGCTATGGTTTGAGCTACACCGATTTCAAGTTCAGCGATATGACCGTCAACTACAACGACGCGCTGGACGTTTATACCGTCGCTGTCAAGGTCACGAACACCGGCGCAGTCGCGGGCAAGCGCACCGTGCAGCTCTACGTGCAGAGCCCCTATACCGACTACGACAAGCAGAACGGCGTCGAGAAGGCCGCCGTCGCCCTGGTCGGATTCGGCAAGACGGGAGAGCTGGCCCCCGGCACCTCCGAGATCGTTACCATGAACGTCAACAAGCGCGATATCGCCAGCTATGACACCTACGGCGCGGGCACCTACATTCTGGATGCCGGCGACTACTATTTCACCGCCGCCAACGACGCCCACGAGGCCGTGAACAACATCCTGGCTGCCAAAGGCTACACGGTGGCTTCCACCAACGGCAAGATGACCGCCGACGGCGACGCCGACCTGACCTATGCGTGGACTGAGGACAAGCTCGACACCACGACCTACTCTGTCAGTGAGAACGGCACCGCTATCACCAACCAGCTGTCCTGCGCCGACCCGAACCTGTACGACGGCGAGGACAACACTGTGACTTGGCTGAGCCGCAGCGACTGGAACGGTACCCTGCCCACCGAGACCGTCAAGCTGGCTCTGACCGAGCAGCTGAAGAAAGACCTGCAGGATATACGCTACGACCCCGCCGACTACGAGGTCGTGAACCTGCCTGCCATGGGCAAGAACAACGGCGTCACCCTGTATGACATGATCGGCCTCGACTACGACGACCCGAAGTGGGACGACCTGCTGGACAACCTGACCTTCGACGAGATGAACACCCTCATTGGCGATGCGTTCCACTGGACGATGCCGGTCAAGAGCATCGAGGCCCCCGGCACCCGCGATGAGAACGGCCCCCAGGGCCTGACCGCCAGCCTGCTGGGCAGCGGTGCTACCCAGCTGACTGCCACGGCCTTTACGTCTGAGGACGTCATGGCTGCGACCTTCAACACCGACCTGATGACTGCGGTCGGCACGATCATCGGCAACAACTGCCTGAGCGCCAACATTGCCTGCCTGTACGGCCCGGGCAACAACATCCACCGCACCCCTTACGGCGGCCGCAACTTTGAGTATTACTCCGAGGACGGCTTCCTCTCCGGTATGATGAGCGCCTACGAGGTTGCCGCCATCCAGGAAAAGGGCGTTCACGTCGTCATGAAGCACTTTGCGCTGAACGACTGCGAGCAGGATCGCATCGGTCTGGGCGTCTGGATCAACGAGCAGGCTGCCCGCGAAGTCTACCTGAAAGCCTTCCAAGCTCCCATTGAGGTGGGCAACGGCAACGGCGTTATGATCGCTTACACTCGCTGGGGCGCGGTCTGGTCCGGCGGCAACGCGGGCTTGGTCAACGGCATCCTGCGCGGCGAGTGGGGCTGCGACGGCATGGTCATTACCGACAACGTGCTGAACGTCTACGTCAACGGCCCGGACGGCGTGCTGGCGGGCGTGTCCATCTACGACGCTATGATGCCCTATGTCACCGACAAACTGCCTGAGTACAAGAACGACGGTGTCATCGTCAGCGCCATGCGTGAGGCCTGCCATCACAACCTGTACGCCATCGCCAACAGCTGCGGTATGAACGGTGTCGGCGCAAACACGACGATTAAGCTGACCCGCCCGACGGTTATTACGATGGTCATTATCATCACCTGCGCGGCAGCGTTCTTCTTCCTGCTGGGCATTGTGCTGTGGATCTTCGGCGTAAGAAAACTGCGCAAGACCGAAGAATACAAGGCATACAAGGGCTTTTTGAAAGACCAGAAGGCCGCGAAAAAAGCGTAATCCGCGCTGAATAGCGCAGAAAAACACCACCCGAGGGGGGAGAACCCTTCGGGTGGTGTTTTTTGGTGGGGCGGCTCGGGGAAAAATCCCCCCAGCCCGCTTAACGCGGGCAGCCCCTTTTGACAAGGAAACCTTTTTAAAGCCTCCCTTGTCAAAGGGAGGTGGACGCCGTGGACGGCCGGAGGGATTCTTCTGGGGGCCGACCCTTACACCTTCGACTGCTTCGCCAGTTTCCGGTTCCACCACACGTAGAAACCGACACAGAGCAGCACGCCTACCCCTGTCGAGACAGGGGCGGCAATGCCGATGTTCGTCAAGTTCGCGTTGGGCTGGATGCTCATGTAATAGGCCAGCGGCAGGCGCACCAGCAGCGTTTGGATGATGCCCTGCGCCATCGTGAATACGGTCTGATTGTTGCCGTTAAAGTAACCCAGCATCGTGAAAAGAATCGCTGTTCCGATGGTTTCCGGTGCAAACCCCTTCAAATAGGCAAAGGCGTTTGCCACGACCGCCGCGTTCTTGGTGAACAGCCCGGCCAGCACATCACCCTTCCAGAACACCAGCGCAAACACCGCGCAGCCGATGACCAGCCCGATGCCAAGGCCGGTGTACATCGACTGCTTGGCCCGCCTCTGGTTGCCCGCGCCGACGTTCTGTGCCACGAAGGACGCCATCGACTGCATGAGCGCACTGGGGATGAGCATGGAAAAATTGACGATTTTGCACGCAACACCGTACCCGGACGATGCCTCCAGTCCCAGTCGATTGACGAAGGCACAGAGTGCCAAAAAGGAGAACTGGGTCAAAAATTCCTGCAAAGCCAGCGGCAACCCGATGGACAAAAACTTGCGGCACTGGGGATTCAGCCGCACGTCGGCTCGGCGCACCGTGAAAGACAGGTCCTTCCGCCGCAGCATGACCAGCGCACAGACGACACTGATGGCCTGGGCCAGCACGGTAGCCAGTGCCGCACCCGCCGCGTCCAGGCCGAACCCGGCCACGAGTACAAGATCACCCACGATGTTGACGATGCAGGCGACGAGAACGAAAATCAGCGGCGAACGGCTGTCGCCCAGGCCGCGGAACGCAGCGGACAATAAATTGTACGCCACAATAAAGAAAATGCCGCACCCGCAGATGCGCACGTAGTTCACGGTCTGGCCCAGCGCGGCCTCGGGGGCCTGCATCAGTACGGCGATGGGCTGTGCAAACACGACCATGACGACGAACAGCACGGCGGCCAGAATCGAGAAAACGAACGCGGCACCGCCCAAAACAGCGCCGATTTGTTCGGGGTGCTTCTCGCCAAGGTAGCGCCCGATGAGCACGGTCACGCCCATGGCAAGCTGCGTGACGACGAAAGTGACGAGGTTGAGGACCTGGCTGCCGGTGGATACGCCGGACAGGCCCGCCGTGGTGCCAAAATGCCCGACGACGAGCAGATCGACCGCGCCGTAGGCGGCCTGCAGGACCAGCGCACCCAGAATGGGCAGCATGAACAGGGTCAGCTTGTGCAGGATGTTCCCCTGGGTAAAATCAGATTTATTGCTTACCAACGTTATTTCTCCTTTCGGCTAAGACCTGATACAGCGTCTCGATAGTGCGAATCATGCAGGCGGCATCCTCCTCCGGGATGTCCTGCAAGGCAGGTAAAAGCTCGGAAAAGTACTGTGTATCGTACTTATCACACAGCTGGCGGCCCGCTTCGGTGGCGGTGATGTAGGTGACGCGGCCGTCGTCGGGGCTGGCCGATTTGGTCAGGTAGCCTTTAGCCTCCATCTCCTTGACGGTACGGGTCACGCCGGGCCGTGGCAGGCCCAGCGCGTCGCTGATGTCGGACACGCGCACAGGCCCGCTCGCCGCTTCCAGCGTGTGGACAGTGTCCAGAACATGAATATACGACGGCAGAACGTCTTTTGGCAGCGGCGGCATCATGTCGCACGCCCGCTTGCCCAAACGGCACGCGTCGATCATTTGCTTGATGAGCTTGACGGTCATAGGGGAGCTCCTTCTGTGTAGATTGATGATTACCAAAGGTAATTACCAAAGATAATTATAGACGGCGTTTTCGATTTGTCAAGAGGCAGTTGACATTTTGTCGTGGGTAGGCATACTTGAGCTAGATAACGCTAACTGTGTAGAGCGTTGCAGGCGATGGCATGATGAAGATGCCATCGTCAAAATGGAGCTTGTGGCCGTATAAAATCAACTGCATTTCCCCTCGAGAAAATCCCAATAAGCATTGACAAAATAAGGCGCAATTTGTATTATAATAGGTAAAGAGAATTTCCAGAAAGGGCGGGAAAATGACATGGCTTTTTTTGATGATCTGAGCAAGAAAATCACCGATGCCAGCACGAAAACGATCCAGAAGGGCAAGGACCTGACGGACGTCGCGCGGCTCAACTCGCAGATTTCGGCGGAGGAAAACCGTATCAATACGCTGTACGGCATGATCGGCAAGCAGTACATGGAGCTGCACCGCAAGGACGCCGAGGATGCCTTTGCGGGGCTGGTCGCCTCTGTGGCCGAGGCTGAACAAAATATCGCAGCCTGCCGTGCAAAAATCACGGAACTGCGCGCCGTGCCCCACTGCCCGAACTGCGGTGCCGAGCTGGTCAAGGGCGCTGCGTTCTGCGGCATCTGCGGTACACCCATCCCCGTTGCCCCGGCCCCTGCGCCGGTGGCTGTGCCCGCCCCGCAGCA
>OLNY01001043.1_pt1 | contig 23306 bp, 19 predicted proteins | sample 1671981 | NCBI WGS metagenome assembly OLNY01 (sample SAMEA3136632, study PRJEB25190) | human gut metagenome | biome: human gut; feature: human-associated habitat; material: faeces | place: Austria | collected 2013
AAGGTAGACAGAGAGTATAAGATATACAAGGCTGACGATGACGCTGAGTATGAGGCTGAATATACTATCGACCTCAGCGAGATAAAGCCTACAGTCGCTTTCCCACATCTGCCTGAGAACGCAAGAACATTTGACGATATCCCTGAGGTGAAGATAGATCAGGTAGTTATCGGTTCATGTACGAACGGAAGAATAGAAGATCTGAGATGTGCCGCTGAGATACTTGACGGCAAAAAGGTGGCAAAGAACGTAAGATGTATCGTTATCCCTGCCACACAGAAGGTCTATATGCAGGCTATGAAAGAGGGTCTGCTTGAGATATTCATAAATGCAGGCTGTGCAGTTTCGACACCGACCTGCGGCCCATGTCTTGGCGGACATATGGGAATACTTGCAAAGGGCGAAAGAGCCGTTGCAACAACAAACAGAAATTTCGTGGGACGTATGGGTCATCCTGAGTCAGAAGTTTATCTGGCGTCACCTTACGTTGCCGCTGCGTCAGCTGTGACAGGCAAGATCTCACAGCCGTCGGAAGTTATGTGATATTCGGGGAGAAAATCAGCTGACAGATCTTGCGTTGGGGGAATAAATGATATGCGGTATGGCTGCATATACGACTTGGGAGCGAGAACAGATGAAAAATTATCTTAGGGAAATATTCTCCGATATACTTCTTAGTATTGTTACAAAGAAGTATGGAACTTCACTAAATGACTATCAGCGTGAGGAAAAGGCTGACGAGATCATTCAGGAACTCCATGACAAAAATACATTTACCGTGGAAATGACGCAGGCCCTTATCGATAAAAAGGGTTTCAACACTTTCTATACCTCCAATATCGGCGGTACACCTGTGTATGCTCTCGTCAAAGAGGGAATGTTCCACAAGGTAAAGATCTGCTATTTTATTACAAGAAACAAGGATACTATAGACGGCCCGTATCTTGAAAAGATATACGAGGAACTTAGAAAACAGGCGATAGGAGAGAATATCTTCCATTCGCCAGAGTTCAAACAGGGCTGATAAAGTTTGACGAAAGGGGTTTTCATAATGAAAGCTTGCGGAAAAGTACATAAATACGGGGATAACGTAGACACCGACGTTATTATCCCTGCAAGATATCTTAATACACCTGATATGCAGGAGCTTGCACAGCACTGCATGGAGGATATCGACGTTGACTTTGCAAAGAACGTTCAGAAGGGCGATATAATGGTAGCAAAGAGCAATTTCGGCTGCGGTTCTTCAAGAGAGCACGCACCGGCTGCTATCAAGGCGAGCGGAATATCCTGTGTTATCGCAAAGACATTCGCAAGAATATTCTACAGAAACGCTATCAATATCGGACTTCCTATCATCGAGTGCGAGGAGGCTGCTGAGAAGATCGATAACGGCGACGAGGTCGAGATAGATTTCGACAGCGGCGTTATCACGAACAAGACCAAGAATGAAACATATCAGGGTCAGTCATTCCCTGAGTTTCTTATTAATATCATCAACAGCAACGGTCTGCTCAACTCACTTAAATAAAATATTTTGTTGATTTAAGGGGGATCTCTTTGTGGGGTCGCCCTTGAACTGTTTCTATGAAGGGGTGGAGCGAATGAGATCAAAAAAGATATTTGCGGCATTTGCAGCAGGGGTAATGCTCATTTGCAGCACGGGCTGTTCTAAAAAAGAGGAGAGCAGCAGTAAATTTGAATACAGCAGCAAGGATTTTTTGCCTTTTATGGTCATGATAAACGGCAAAAAGATAGACCTTACTTCAAGCTCTGCGGAGATAAACCGAAAGCTTGGAGGCAATTTTGCCAGAGGCATCACCACCAACAGCAATGTGGTGCTGGTGGAAAAGGACAGCAAGACGGATAAAAATGGCGTTACTACAAGGACGTTTGCCTGTAATAAGGCCGAGGTGAACGGCTCGATGTTTTCTCTGTTCAACGGGCTTTGGGCGAATATTGACGAGGCAAGCATTGAAAGCATGGCTGCTCCTGACAGCATAAAGGTCAAAGGCTCTGACGGACTGTCTTATTACTGGTCGTATTATATGGACGGCGAAGAGATAGACTACAGCGAGGTGAACTTTGACGGCACTGATACGGCTGACACTTATATGCAGTATCAGTTAAAGGGCATGGCTGCTGACGATTACTGCAAAAAGAAACTTCTTGACGGCGAATGTACCGCCTATACAGGCATTTTGTTCACAACTGCCGAAAAGCAGGGCTGTGCCTGCGAGATAAGCGTTTCGACTTTAAATTCTGAGGAGGATAAATAACATGGAAAAGAAAATAACAGTTATAAAGGGCGACGGAATAGGTCCTGAAATAGTAACAGAGGCACAGAAGGTGCTCGATAAGGTGGCTGAAAAGTTCGGTCATAAGTTCATTTATACCGATATCCTTATGGGCGGCTGCTCTATAGATAAATACGGCGAGCCTCTTACTGACGAGGCTGTTGAGATAGCTAAAAATTCTGACGCTGTTCTCCTTGGTGCTATCGGCGGAAATACTTCCACTTCACCATGGTATAAGCTTGCCCCTAACCTCAGACCTGAGGCAGGACTTTTGAAGATAAGAAAAGAGCTTGGACTTTTCGCTAACCTGCGTCCTGCAAATCTCTATCCTGAGCTGAGAGAGGCTTGTCCTCTCAAGGACGATATAATCGGCGACGGCTTTGACATGATGATAATGAGAGAGCTTACAGGCGGTCTGTATTTCGGTGCAAGAAAGACAGAGAACGTTGACGGCGTTGAAACTGCCGTTGATACTCTTACATATAACGAGAACGAGATAAGAAGAATAGCTATCCGTGGCTTTGATATCGCAATGAAGAGAAGAAAGAAAGTCACAAGCGTTGATAAGGCTAACGTGCTGGATTCTTCAAGACTTTGGAGAAAGGTAGTAAACGAGGTCGCTAAGGATTATCCTGAGGTCGAGCTTGAGCATATGCTGGTAGATAACTGTGCAATGCAGCTGGTAAGAGACCCTAAGCAGTTTGACGTTATCCTTACAGAGAATATGTTCGGCGATATCCTTTCTGACGAGGCTGCAATGATATCAGGCTCACTTGGTATGCTTGCGTCTGCGTCACTTAACGACACAAAGTTCGGTATGTATGAGCCTAGCCATGGTTCTGCACCTGATATCGCAGGTCAGGATAAGGCTAACCCTATCGCTACTATCCTTTCTGCATCTATGCTCCTGAGATTTTCATTTGATATGGATAAAGAGGCTGACGCTGTGGATAATGCTGTCAAGAAGGTGCTTGAGGCAGGCTACAGAACAGGTGATATCATGTCAGAGGGCATGAAACTCGTTGGCTGCAAGGAAATGGGCAGCCTTGTTGCAGACATGATATAAAAAAATACCAGTTTTCAAACGGTGATAATAAATGTATTATTATATTTACGGAATAACAGACAAGGGTAATTACCGTGAACAGAATGAGGACTGCATTTTAATAGACCATGAGGTCATAAACAGCGGCAGCTATGAATCGACTGTCGCTGCTCCTTTTATTGCAGCCGTTTGCGACGGCGTTGGAGGAGAAAATGCAGGTGAGGTGGCGTCTGAGCTTTGTTTAAGACACCTTTCCATTCTTGAATATAATTCAGCGGTGGATATGAAAAAAACGCTTACAGATATCCACAACAAGATAAAAAAGCAGGGCGTAAGGGCTGAAAACGCTGCAAATATGCAGACTACTCTGTGCTGCCTTGCGGTGGACGAGGAAAGCAGAGCAATGTGCATAAACGTTGGCGACAGCAGAATGTATCGCTATGTGAACGGCACTATCAGGCAGATATCCGTTGACCAGTCTTATGCAAGATATATGTATGAGCACGGCAGGATAGATGATGTTTCAGAGCTTGAGCCGCAGTATCAGAACGCTATAATATCTTCTATCGGCAGCACCCTCAATGACCCTGATATCGCACAGACACCATTGGTGACGGACTTTGGCAAAGAGCCTGACGATATGATAATAATAGTGTCAGATGGCGTGTCGGATTATGTTTCGGAAGAAGAAATGGTGGTGGGGCTTGGTCTTGACCTTTCCCTTTCTGAAAAGCTCGGTGCTATAATGGAGCTTGCTCTCACAAACGGCGGAACGGATAATGTTTCTGTTGTGGGCATAAAGCCTTATCTTGACGACCACGAGCTTAAAACGCTCACTGCAAGAAAGGCTGTTGAAAAGACGGTCAGCGTGCAGGATATGCTGGAAAGTCAGAAACCTGAAAAGCCCGAAACTGCGGAGGAAAAGCAGCCAGACGAACAGTCAAAGCTGTTTGCTGACACGGTGGACGAGCTTATGAGCCAGATGAATGAAAGTATTGACTTTTTAAAGCAGATATAGTATAATTATATATTGATATATTTTGATGTATTTTGTAATTTGGAGGAAATAAAAAATGTTGAAACAGTTACACGGTTCGGACGTTATCATAGAGTGTCTGCTGGAGCAGGGCGTCGATACAGTGTTCGGTTATCCAGGCGGAGCAGTGCTTAATATCTACGATTCGCTGTATAAATATTCTGATAAGATACACCATGTTATCACCGCTCATGAGCAGGCTGCCTGCCATGCGGCTGACGGTTATTCAAGAACAACGGGCAGAACAGGCGTTGTTATCGCAACTTCCGGCCCGGGTGCTACGAACCTTGTAACAGGTATCGCTACAGCTTATATGGATTCTATCCCTATGGTGGCTATCACAGGAAATGTAACAAGAGATCTTCTTGGTCTTGACTCATTTCAGGAGGTAGACATCTGCGGTATCACAATGCCTATAACAAAGCATAACTATATCGTAAAAGACCCTGCTGAGCTTGCTGATACTATAAGAGAGGCTTTCTATATCGCAAATGAAGGCAGAAAAGGCCCTGTTCTTATAGATGTTCCTAAGGATATAACGGGTGCTCTTATGGACTATGAAAAGAAAGAGCCTAAGCAGATAGTAAATCATAACCCTGAGGGAATAAATGATGAGATAGCTGCTGCGGCTGAACTTATAAAGAAGGCAGAAAAGCCGTTTATTTATGCAGGCGGCGGAGTAGTTTCAGCTGACGCAACTGAGGAAATGGCTGAGTTCGTAAGAAAAGTGGACGCACCTGTTTCATTGTCACTTATGGGTCAGTGTGCATTGGATAATACTAAGGACTGCTATATCGGTATGCTTGGTATGCACGGCACAAAGGCTGCTGCAATGACACTTGGCGAATGTGACCTTATGATAGTTCTCGGTTCAAGATTCTCTGACAGAGTTCTCTGCAACGCAAAGACTTTCGCAAAGGATAAGAAGATCATACATATCGATATAGACCCTGCTGAAATAGGCAAGAATATAGATGTATACAGCCATGTTACAGGCGATGTGAAGTATGTTCTCGCTAAGCTCTGCGAGTTGCTGCCTGATATGAAACACGAGGCGTGGATGAATACTGTTATGGATTGGAAAAAGCAGTATGCACTGAGAATGGTGCCTATCGAGAGCGAGGACGAGGTGCTTCCGCAGGACGTTATCGAGGAACTTGACAGACTTACCGACGGCAAGGCTATCATTACCACAGAAGTTGGTCAGCATCAGATGTGGGCTGCACAGTATTATAACTTCAAGTGTCCAAGGAGCTTTGCGTCAAGCGGCGGACTTGGTACAATGGGCTATGGTTTCGGAGCAGGCATGGGTGCAAAGGTCGGCAATCCTGATAGAACGGTAGTGAATGTCGCAGGCGACGGCAGCTTTTTCATGAACTGCAACGAGCTTTCATCACTTGCAAAGCATAGAATACCGCTTATCGAACTTGTTTTCGAGAATGACGTTCTCGGAATGGTTAGACAGTGGCAGAGGCTTTTCTATGGCAAGAGATTTTCTCAGACAGATATAGACAGAGGAACTGACCTTATGAAACTTGCTGACGCATTCGGCGTTGAGGGCGTAAGGATAACAAAGAAATCAGAGATAAAGCCAATGCTGGAAAAGGCACTTCAGTGCGGCAAGCCTTGCCTTGTTGACGTTATAATAAATAAGGACGTGAATGTTCTGCCAATGGTACCGGCAGGAGCAGACGTTTCTCAGCCGATAATGAATATAGAGTTAGACTGATAAATAAAAATAATGTAGGGGGAAAATAAAATGGTTAAATATCCAAATGCAGCAAGCGGTATCAAAAAGATGTTTCTTTCAAGAATGGTGGGTATAATCGGCGTTGTGCTGGCGTTTATTCCGTCCATAGGCCCATTTTTCACGCTGGTCTGTGCCATAGCGGCAACGATTTTCAACGTGTGGGGAATACTTGAGGCGTCAAAAGACCATAACGGCTATCAGACAGCACTTGTTTTCACGGTGGCTGACCTGATATTCACTGTGGTTCGTACTTTTATCAGCGACGGTGCCGTATCAAGCGTTCTGGCTTTTGCAGGCGACGTAATGGAGATAGCTGTGCTTTACTATATTTGTAAAACGACCGGCGAGCTGCTGAGAGATCTCAAGAATTACGGTCTTGCAGATAAGGGCGACCGTGTTTGGAACATAAACAAGACCTGCCTTATCATTATGGCATTGTGCCTTGTGGTTGCATTTATACCGATACTAAACATTCTCGCTGCAATTACATCACTGATAGTCGCTGTTGTGACTATCTATGCAGCTGTGGTTTATCTGATATATCTTTATCAGAGCGGACAGTATCTCAGCCTTAACACGAATTTTTAAGCAGTAAAAGGGCTGTACGGCAAAAGCTGTACAGCCTGTTTTTGTAAGGAGAACCTATGAAATTCACAAAGAAATTCAAAGAAAATGCAGCCCTTGTGGTGCTTGGCGTAGTGCTGTTCTGGGGCCTTACCAATTATGACAGGCTTTTCCGCCTGCTCGGTGTTATCATCGGCGTGTTGAAACCTGTTATTTTTGGCTGTATAATCGCATTTATCCTGAATGTGCCAATGTCAGGCATAGAAAAGCGGCTGTTCAGAAAACCTAAAAAAGAAAAATATGCAAAAGCAGTGGAAACGCTGAAACGCCCATGCTCGATAGTGCTCACATTTTTGCTATGTTTGGGCGTTGTGGCACTTGTGTGCTGGCTCATTATCCCTGCACTTATCAAGACCTTCTCTCAGCTTTCAGACGATATCCCTGTGCTTATTTCAAACATTTCTGATAAGCTCAACAATTCACCAGAGATAGCGAACTGGCTTGATAGAATGAACATCAGCACCACCGATATTATCGATAAGGTAACAAGCTGGCTCAAAGACGGCGTTGTTATCCTGAACACACTTAGCTCAACGATAAATTTTGTAACAAGCCTGTTTTCAGGGCTTGTGAATTTCTTCTTGGGCATATGCTTTGCAGTTTATATGCTGTCGGCGAAAGAAAAGCTCAAAAGCCAGTGCAAGCGTATCAGCCGTGCATTCCTCAGCAACCGTATCACCGACCGCATAAGCCGTATATGCCGCCGTTCTATCGACACATTTGGAAACTTCCTTGTTGGTCAGACCACAGAGGCTCTTATACTTGGTTCGCTTTGCGGCATTGGAATGGCAATATTCCGCTTTCCGAACGCAGTGCTCATTGCCATTCTTGTAGCCTGCACTGCACTTATCCCGATAGTGGGAGCATTTCTTGGCTATGTGGTGGGCTTTCTGCTTATCTGCGTGACGGATTTCAAGCAAGCTGTGCTGTTTTTGGTGTTCATGTTCATTATTCAGGCTATCGAGGGCAATCTCATTTATCCTAAAGTCGTGGGCAACTCCGTGGGACTGCCGTCGCTGTGGACGCTTTTCGCTATTACCATAGGCGGAAATCTCTTCGGCATTTTCGGTATGTTTATCGCAGTGCCTGTGTTCTCTGTTATATACTGCACAATAGGTGAGGTAGTAAATTACAGGAACGAAAAACGAATTGTCAAGGTGGAAGACATATCCCAGTAATTATACCGCTTTCTTACAAATGATTTAGATATGTTGTTGTATGTAGGGGCGACCTTAGGTCGCCCGCTGACTATAGTTTTTAGGCACAAAAAAGGCTGCACATTTTCGTGCAGCCTTTCGCTATTTATGATATTTTGTTATTTTACATAGCTTACATGAAGTAGTTCATGCTCTCTGCCCTTGAGGATACCCTCGTAAAGCTTATCCATAAGAGGATTTTCTTCTGAACGCTTCAGCGTGCAAAGCTTATCAGCATTGTAAAGGTTCACGCTGCGTTCTCTTTTCTCGTCAATGGTAGCCTTTGGCTGACCTGCACCGCCGATACAGCCGTTAGGACAAGCCATTACCTCGATAAGGTCGAAATGCTCGCCTGCTTTCATTCTGTTCATTATCACTTCAACGTTGCGAAGTCCGTTTACAACGCAGACCCTGATAGCCTTGTCGCCAAGTGGGACTTCAAGTTCCTTTATGCCCTCAAAGCCTCTTACACCCTCAAATGCAAGGTTTCTCAGCGATGCAAGTGACTTGTCTGTGGAAACTCTTCTGATAACAGCCTCGGTGACACCGCCTGTTACACCGAAGATAACGCCTGCACCTGTCATTGTGCCGAAAGGCATATCAACAGCCTCAGGCTCTATCTCATTGAACACGATGCCAGCCTCTTTTATCATCATGATAAGTTCCTGAGTGGTGATAACAAAATCAACCAGCGGCTTGCCGTTTTCGTCCTTGAACTCATCTCTTGCTGCCTCGCCCTTTTTAGCTGTGCAAGGCATAACGGCAACAGAAAGTATCTTCTTGCCCTCGCCTTTGAACTTTTCGTTTATAACGGACGCAAACATCTGCATTGGTGAACGGCAGGTTGAAATGTTAGGCAAAATCTCAGGGTATTCATTCTCAGCATACTTTATCCATGCAGGACAGCATGAAGTGAAAAGCGGCAGCTTTCCGCCGTTTGCAAGCCTGTCAGCGAACTCCTTTGACTCTTCCATAACAGTGAGATCGGCAGCAGTTGAGGTGTCGAAAATGTAGTTAAAACCAATTCTTCTCAGTGCCGCAACTATCTTGCCCATAACGTTCTCGCCGTTGTAACCGAACTCTTTTGCCACCGCAACTCTTACAGCCGGAGCGATCTGAGCCACTGCGATAGTGTCCTCCTGATTAAGCTCTTTCCAAAGATTGTGGCTGTCGTTCTTTATGATGATAGCACCTGTCGGACAGACTGCCGCACACTGACCACAGCCAACGCAGTTTGATTCGCCGATAGGCTTGTCAAATGAGCAGGCTACCTTCATTTTTGAGCCTCTAAATGCAAAATCTATAGCACCGACGTTTTGCACCTCGTTGCACACTCTTACGCAGTCGCCGCAGAGGATACACTTGTTGGCATCTCTTGTGATAGATACAGAAGAATCGTCGATACAAGGCTTAGACTTAGGGTTGTCAAAACGTACTCTGTGAATGTCAAATCTTGCCGCCAGCTCTTGCAGCTTGCACTTGCCGTTTTTGTCGCAGGTGGTGCACTCGCCGCAGTGGTTTGAAAGCAGCAGTTCAAGTATCATTTTGCGGTATTTTCTCAGCCTTGGTGTGTTTGTGTATATCTCCATGCCATTTCTCGGAGGAGTTGAGCAGGCAGCCTCCATGCCGCCCCACTTGTTTTCTACCATGCACATTCTGCACGCACCGTATACGGAAAGCTCGGAATAATAGCAGAATGTCGGCAGCTCTATGCCTGCCTTTCTGATAAGCTCAAGCAGATTTTTTTCGCCGTTTATCGCAACGGGGATATTGTCGATTATCATAAATTCTTTATTCATAACTATAATTAAACCTCCTTGACAGCTTTGAAATGGCAGTTAGAAATGCAAGCACCGCACTTTATGCACTTAGAGGTGTCGATCTTGAATGGCTTTTTGATCTCACCGCTGATCGCACCCACAGGACAGACTCTTGAACATTTTGAACAGCCTTTGCAGACCTCAGGGTCTATCTGATATGTCACAAGCTTTTTGCAGTTGCCCGCAGGACACTTTTTGTCCCTGATATGAGCCTCATATTCTTCACGGAAGTTCTTTATAGTCGATACAACAGGGAACGCAGCCGTCTTTCCAAGACCGCAAAGAGCAGTCGAGGAGATAGTGTCAGCAAGCTCCAGCAGCAGTTCGATATCGCCCTCCTGACCGTTGCCGTTTACTATCCTTTCAAGTATCTCAAGCATTCTCTTTGTACCCTCACGGCACGGAACGCACTTTCCGCATGATTCGTTCTGAGTGAAGTTCATGAAAAATCTTGCAACTTCTACCATGCAAGACTTATCGTCCATAACAACAAGTCCGCCTGAACCTATCATTGCACCAACTTTTTTCAGCGAGTCAAAGTCGAGCTGAATGTCAAGATTAGGTGTAACAAGACAGCCACCTGATGGGCCGCCTATCTGAACAGCCTTGAACTTTCCGTCGCCTCTCATGCCGCCGCCGATATCGAAAATTACTTTCCTGAGAGAAGTTCCCATTGGCACTTCGATAAGACCCGTGTTTGAGATGTTTCCTGTAAGAGCGAAAGCCTTTGTTCCAGGGGAGTTCTCAGGGCCTATGCTCCTGAACCATTTTGCACCGTTATTGATGATAACAGGCACGTTGGCAAGAGTTTCAACGTTGTTGAGCACAGTAGGCTCGTTGAAAAGACCGTGTTCAACGGTTCTCGGAGGTTTTACTCTAGGCATACCTCTCTTGCCCTCGATAGACGCTGTAAGAGCAGAACCCTCGCCGCATACGAAAGCACCTGCACCACGGTTTATATGTATCCTGAATGAGAAATCTGTGCCAAGAATGTTGTCGCCAAGCAGACCAAACTGCTCCGCCTGAGCGATAGCACCTTTCAGACGTGACACTGCAAGAGGATATTCCGCACGAACGTAGATATATCCCTCTTTTGAGCCAGTGGCGATACCGGCTATCATCATGCCCTCAAGAAGTCTGTGAGGGTCGCCCTCCATGATTGAACGATCCATGAATGCACCAGGGTCGCCCTCGTCGCCGTTGCAGACTATGTATTTTGTAGGGCTTTTCTGCTTTGCAACGCTAGTCCACTTTCTGCCAAGTGGGAATCCTCCGCCGCCTCTTCCACGGAGATTGGATTCTGTCATTTCGTTGAGAATATCTTCAGGTGACATATCAAGCAAAGCCTTTTCAAAAGCTCTGTATCCGCCGATAGCAAGATATTCCTTTATAGATGTAGCGTCAATGTGACCGCAGTGCTCAAGAACGATACGCTGCTGCATTTTATAGAATGGTATCTCTGACTGCTGACGGTATATCTCGCCGTTTTTCTTGTAGCAGAGCCTTTCGACGCACTCGCCGCCGCAAATAGTCTTTTCAACTATCTCATCAACGTCATCGAGCTTTACCTTTGTATAGAGCCAGCCCTCAGGTTCTATCCTCACCAGTGGACCCATTTCGCAGAAACCGTGGCAGCCGCTCCTTTTTACGCCAACTGCACCCTCGTGGACATCATCATCGTGTGGCTCGTCAGCAAGTGCGACAACGCACTCCAGTCCCTTTGCAGAGATAGTTTCGATAAGTTTCTGATATATGTTCAGTGAACCGCCTGCGACACAGCCTGTTCCTGCACAGACAAGCACTTTTCTTGCCTGCTTGTCTACCAAATTGCCATACTGTTCACGGGCGTTGTCAAGGTCGTATTTCGTTTTCAGCAGCATATTATTCAGCCTCCTTTTCTCTCAGTTCTTTGAGCAAAGCCGCAGCCTTGTCAGGGTTCATCTCAGGGTGAACAACGTCGTTCACAGTGAGAACAGGTGCAAGTCCGCAAGCACCAAGACATGAAACAGTTTCCACCGTAAACATCAGGTCGTCAGTGGTGGTTTTCTTCTCACTAAGACCAAGCTCGCCTCTGAGATATTCGAGAATAGGAATGGATTTTCTTACATGACAGGCAGTTCCGTCACAGCATTTTATAACGTATTTGCCCTTTGGTTCAAGAGAAAAGTTCTCATAAAAAGTCGCAACGCTGTATATTCTTGCCTCGCCGGTGCCAAGTTTTTTAGCAAGATAAGGGAAGATCTCCTTTGGAAGATAGTGATAGATCTCCTGAATATCCTGCAATATGGCGATCACGGCCGTTTTTTCATGATTTTTAAGAATTTCGTCGATCGGTGAATAATCAAATTCTTTTGTCATAAAGTTTCCTCCATATAATTAATGTTAAAACTGATTACAAAATCAATAATCAAGACATACTGTCAACTATAATTATATACTATATGACACAAAATGAATAATGTTTTTATTTACATGGGTTATATATAATAGGAATAAGTATTGACTAACTTGTAGAAATCCACATAAACGAAAACGATTATATAGTTACAATGCACAAAAAATCGAGCCATTTTCCAATGGCTCGACGTGCTCACATTAATTGATAAACTGAGTTAATTATTAAAAATCACATTTGTTTGTTTCGTTAGACATACCTAACATTTCAAAAACTGCATTATGCTTTGCGGATACTTATTTCGCCTGAGGAAATATATTCCTCTCTGCCGTCCTCATATCTGACGTGCAGGCGGCAGTCCTCGTCAGCACCGAGCATTATGGCAGGAGTTTTTTCGCCGCCCCTTATGACGTTTATCTTTTCGCCCACCCACAGCAGACGCTTTCTGTATTCAGGGTAAAAGCTGTTTTCAGCAAAGCTGTCATAAAGCCGCATGAAATTGTTTATTATCTCCGCAGCTATCCTGTTTCGCATATCGCTTTTTCTTTCGTGGAATATCGGTCCTGCAATGTCCCTTATTGCCTCAGGGAAACCGCCCTCAGGCTCATAGGTGTTCACGCCGATACCGAGAACGGCGTAGTCAAGACCGCCGCTTTCCATGCTGAACGACGCCTCAGTGAGTATTCCGCAGATCTTTCTGCCATTTATGTATATGTCGTTCACCCACTTTATGTCAGGCTTTTGGTCACTGACTTTTTCCACTGCAAGGGCAACAGACACCGCAGCGGCGGTGGTTATTTTCACAGCGTCAGACGCAGCCATTTCAGGGCGTAGCAGTATGCTCATATAAAGTCCTGAATCGGAAGGGGAGAAGAAAGAACGTCCAAGCCTGCCTCTGCCCTGCGTCTGCATACCTGCAATGACTATCCTGCCCTCAGGTGCACCCTGATTGGCATAGTCTTTAAGGATAAGGTTCGTAGAGTCAACTTTCTTGTATACCTCTATTTCAAGTCCCTGACGATGTGGGTCAAGATATTTCTTTATGCCCTCAAGGGAGAGTATATCGGTATTTTCATCAAGTGAGTAGCCCTTGTTTGTTACCGCAGATATAGGGTAGCCGCCCTCCTGCAAGGATTTCACAGCCTTCCATATCGCTCCACGGGTGCAGCCAAGCATATCGGCAAGCTGTTCGCCTGAGAGATATTTGCCTTTGTTTTCATCTAGAAGTTCCAGCACTTTGTCTTTTATTGCCATAAAAATGCCTCCTTAATGAGAACATTATAGCATAAAAGGTCATGTTATTCAAGACTTGCCGTGAAAACAGCCTGTGACCTATGCTTTAAGAAAGCTTTAAGAAAAAATTGTGCAAAATGACGGATAATAATATTTGCATTTTCATCTTCTATGTTGTATAATATAATAGTATATGTATGAATTGAAACAGAAAAGGACGATGACAATGTTTTATAACCTTTTGGCTAAGACTGATAATACAACTCTGATACTGCTTGTGCCACTTCTGTGCAGCTTTTTGGTGGCTTTTTTCAGCTTGAAATTTTTCAAACGTATCCTGCCTAAGGATCAGGGCAGAGCCTTTGCGGTGAACGGAGCACTGTCTGAGGGCAAGCCTCGTGGTGCGGGAATAATTTTCGTGACCTCGTTTACACTTTGCACGGCTCTTTTCTATCCTCTTGACATTGAGAACATCATTTACCTTGTGCTGGTGTATGCTGCCATGCTCAGCGGATATTTTGATGATGCTGCGGAAACTCCGTGGGGCAATCTGAAAAAAGGTCTTATCGACCTCGTTATATCCCTTGGCATTGCATTTACATATTACTTCTACAACGGCTCACAGGTAAAGCTCTATATCACAAATTCGACTTTCACAATCCCTGCACCTGTGTTCATTATCCTTGCAGGCGTTCTTGTGTGGACGGCTATAAATGTTACAAACTGTACAGACGGCGTGGACGGGCTTTGCGGCTCATTGGTCATGACAGTTTTGCTGCCGCTGACTGTTATGGTAACAAAGAGCGGTGCGGCTGATATGCTGCTGCCTATGATAATGTTCGTGACCTTGGCAGCATACCTGTGGTTCAACTGCTCGCCTAGCCAGATGCTCATGGGCGACGCAGGTTCAAGAGCATTGGGCGTTTTCCTTGCAATAATGTTTTTGAAAACTGCCGCTCCTTTTGCGTTCATTCCTATGACGATAGTTATAATCCTTGACGGCGGACTGGGACTTTTGAAACTTTCTTTCAGACGTTTCCTCAAAATAAAGAACTTTATGGAGGGCATAAGAACTCCTCTTCACGACCATGCAAGAAAGAACAAAGGCTGGTCGGACACTCAGGTGGTAATAAGATTTACACTTTTGCAGATAATCGTAAATTTGTGCTTTATGGCATTTGTGCTGTAATATATGTGTGGGACAATAAAAACGGCCTGCTAAGTATGCAGACTGAAATTCGGAGATGATGGAAATAAAAAAGAACCTGAAATATGTTCTTAACATATTCTTTATAGCTGTCATAGGCTGGTTGACCGTGAGGCTGCTGTTCAGAGGCGAGGAGTTTTCTGACATAGTTGCCGACCTTCACCTTGCAAAGAAAAGCTGGCTCGTTTTGGGAGCGGTCTGCGTGTTCTGCTATGTGGCAGGGGAGTCGGTCATAATAAAGTATATGCTAAGGCTTTTTGAAGTAAAAACTCCATTCAGGCGTTGTTTGAAATATTCGTTCATAGGCTTTTTCTTCAGCTGTATCACGCCGTCTGCCTCAGGTGGACAACCTGCTCAGATGTATTATATGAAAAAGGACGGCATAAAGATAGGCTTTTCTACTTTGATAATGCTTATCATCACCATAGCTTTCAAGGCTGTGCAAGTGCTGCTGGCGTTGGCGTTCCTACTTTTCAAATTTGGCTTTATAAAGCATTATGTGGGTCGGCTGTGGTGGCTGCTGCTTATCGGCTTTATACTGAATATCGCCTATATCGCAGGACTTGTGTTCATCTTCTATAAACCCCTGTGGGCGAGAAAAATGGGCATAAAGCTCATAAATCTTCTGACACGCATGAGGATACTCAAGGAAAAGAACAACGAAAAATACATAAACAAGATAAAACGTATCTGCGACAATTACATGATCGGCTCGGAATATATAAAGAGCAATGTGCACACTGTGATAAATATTTTTCTTATCACACTGGTGCAGAGACTGTTCCTGCTGGCTGTCACATGGGTAGTGTACAAATCCTACGGACTGAGCGGAACGGGATTCTTGGAAATAATCGCACTTCAGACAATGATAGGCGTTGCAGTGGAAATGCTGCCTTTGCCTGGTGCGGCAGGCGTAACGGAGGGCTGCTTTACATATATGTTCATGGGCATTTTTACAGCGGAGCTTGTAAAGCCAGCAATGCTCCTGAGCCGTGGACTCAGCTTTTATTTCCTGCTTATGATGAGTGCTGCGGTGACATTTGTGGCACATTTCATTGTTATGAGGAACGATAAGAAAAACGCTTTGAAAGAGCAGCAGGAAGTCAAAAAAGATTTCGGAAAAGAATAATGAGAGGAAAAAAGAAAAATGATCGGTTTTTATAATTATTCGGTAATACTCACATACATAGGACTTATTTCATCAGTGTTCGGCATTACACAGGTCTTTGAAAATCATATGTCAATAGCCTTTCTCTGCCTGCTGCTTTCGGGTATCTGCGACCTTTTTGACGGCAAGATAGCAAGAAGTATGAAAAACAGAACTGAACACGAGAAAGTTTTCGGTATCCAGATAGACTCACTTTGCGACCTTGTTTGCTTTGGTGTTTTCCCTGCGGTTATAGGCTATCACTACAACTCAGTTTATCCGCTCAGACTTATTGCAAGCATTATGATAGTTCTCGGTGCAGTTATCAGACTTGGCTACTTCAACGTTATGGAAGAAGAGCGTCAGAGAAACACAACAGAGAACAGAAAAGAATATCAGGGACTGCCTGTTACAACAGTTTCAATGATACTTCCTCTGCTTTTTATGGGCAAGCATAATATTCCAAGAGATGTTTTCCCATTTGTTTTCCATGGCTTTATGATACTTATTTCTATCCTTTTCGTGTTGAAAATAAATGTCAAAAAGCTTTCTATGAAAGGTGTGCTGATACTCTTTACGATAGGTGCGATAATTTTTATCGGCTATCTTAAAATGGAACATATAATCTAAGATAAAAAACAACTTAGATAGTTTTTATCAGGTCGGTGCAAAAAAAGCGGGACGTCGAGGACGCCGTCCCCTACAAAGTTATAGATCAAAAAGGAGAGATAACAAATGAAATACCGTGACAGACAGGGAAGAGAATACGAAAAGACCACATCTCAGGATAGCTTTCTTGCGGCTGCCTACAGCTCGGCAATGGGCAGGGCACTTATGAAATTTCTCGGCTGTCCGATATTTTCAAAGTGTGCCAGAGTGATACTCGACAGCAAATTTTCAGTACCGTTTATTTTCAGCTTTGCGGAAAACAACGGCATTGATATGTTTGATTATGAGGAAAGAATGTATCGCTCGTTCAATGACTTTTTCACAAGGAAGATAAAGCCCGGCAGACGTTTTATCACTAAGGACAAGAATCTGCTGGTGTCACCTTCAGACGGCAAGGTCACAGCTTATGAGATCACGCAGTCTGACACTTTTATAATAAAGAATGCGGTCTATAATACCGCATCGCTCCTCAGAGACAGCAAGCTTGCAAAACGTTATGAGGGCGGATATGCAGTGATAATAAGGCTTTCAGTTGACGATTATCACCGCTACTGCTATTGTGCAGACGGCGTAAAAAGCCATAACAGAAAGATAAACGGTATCCTGCATACGGTGAATCCTGTGGTGAACAATTATCTGCCTGTTTTCAAGGAAAACTCCAGAGAGTATTGCATGATAAGAACGGAGAATTTCGGCGATATCATTCAAATGGAGGTCGGTGCACTTATGGTGGGCAGGATAACTAACCTGCACACTGAGGGCGGAGTTAAGGTCACAAAGGGCGAAGAAAAGGGCTATTTCGAGTTCGGCGGCTCGACTATCGTGCTGCTCCTTGAAAAGGACAAGGTAAAGCTTTGCGATGACCTGCTAAAAAATACAAGAGAGGGATTTGAAACTAAGCTGCTGCAAGGTTCTGTGCTGGGCGAAAGCAATATATAGGACAAAATCTGAGAAGTAAAATCATAGGCAAGGGGCATATTTGATGTACAGATTGAATTACGAACAGTTCGACAGGGATAATCAATATATAGGAAACGATCTGGGTGCGGTCATGAAAGACGGCAAAACTGTGTTCAAAACATGGTCGCCGCTTGCAACGGGCGTTTATCTCAATCTGTATCTTGACGGCGAGGGCAAAAGCCGCCTTGAGAGCCTGCCTATGGAAAAAATAGACCACGGAGTTTGGTATGTGGAGATACTCCGTGACCTTGACGGCGTTTTTTATACTTATACATTTGAGTTTGACCACAAGACAAGGCATGAAACGATAGATATCTATGCAAAAGCCTGCGGCGTGAACGGCAACGTTGGAGCTGTGGTGGATTTCAAGTCCACTGATCCTGAGGGCTGGGACAAGGTGAAAAAGCCTAAGTGCAGAAATGCTTGCGACGCTGTGGTATATGAGTGTCACGTCAGGGACTTTTCTGCGGACAGCTCGTCAGGCATTGTGCCTGAGCATAGAGGAAAGTATGTGGCTTTTGCCGACAAGGGCACGAAATATCAGGGCGTGAACACCTGTATCGAGCATCTCAAGGAGCTTGGGATCACCCATGTTCACCTGCTGCCGGTGGAGGATTATGCCACAGTGGACGAGAGCAAGCCGTGGCTGAATCAGTATAACTGGGGCTATGACCCTAAGAACTTCAACTGCCTTGAGGGTTCATATTCTACGGACCCTTATGACCCTAAGTGCAGGATAAGAGAGTTCAAGCAGCTCGTTATGGCTCTTCATGAGAACGGTATCGGCGTTGTTATGGACGTGGTGTATAATCACACTTATTACACTGAGGAGTCTGCTTTTGAGCGTTCTTTCCCATATTATTACCACAGAATAAGAAATGACGGCTCGTTCTCAAACGGTTCGGGCTGCGGCAATGAAACGGCGTCTAACCATATGATGATGAGAAAATTTATGATAGATTCTCTGAGATTTTGGGCGACGGAATATAAGATAGACGGTTTCCGTTTTGACCTTATGGCATTGCACGATATCGAAACTGTGAACATAATAAGGGACGAGCTAAACAAGATAGACCCGCAGATACTAATGTACGGCGAGGGCTGGACAGGCGGAGAGTCACCGCTCCCTGCGGATAGGCTTGCATATAAATGGAACTCATATCAGTTTGGCAGAGTTGGACTTTTCAACGACAACATAAGGGATTCCATAAAAGGCGGAACGTTCAATCCTTATGATAAGGGCTTTATCAGCGGAAACAGAAATGCGGCGTCTACTCTCAGACGTGGTATCGCAGGCTCTGTGCCGCATTATCAGATAAATGACGCAAAAGAGGCTTGTTGGGCATTTGAGCCTACTCAGGCGGTGAATTATTGTGAGGCTCATGATAACAACACTTTGTGGGATAAGCTGTGCATTTCTGCAAAGAATGACAGCGAGGGTGCAAGGATAAAAATGGACAAGCTTGCGGCGGCGGTAGTGATACTTTCACAGGGTATGCCGTTTATACAGCTTGGTCAGGATTTTCTCAGATCAAAGCCGAGGATACTCAAAGAGGGCGAAGTGCCTAACAATGTGAATATCTACTCTCACGACAGCTACAACGCACCTGATTACACGAACTCTATAAAATGGAACAGAAAGCTTGAATACAAAGAGGTCTTTGACTATTACAAGGCACTTATCAGGCTGAGAAAGGGCAGTCCGCTTTTTAGAATGAGCACCAAAGAGGACGTGAACGCTCACCTTCATTTTATGCACAACAATGACTGGAACTGCATAAGCTGGAAACTTGAGAAAGACGGTGAGTGCTATGTTATCGCACTTAACCCATACTATGAGGAAAGGGGATTCGGTCTGCCTGAGGGAAGTTTCTATCTCAGGCTCGATGAAAACGGAAAGATGAACAAACAGCCTGTTTCAGGCAGTTTTGTCTGTCCGCCGCTGTCGGCTGTGGTATATAAAAAGATAAAGAATAATTGATGTAATAACAGCTGTCTGCACGTCAGGCGGCTGCTTTTTTATGGGGATAGTTGACAAATTAATGCAAAAGTGGTATGATTAATATATATTGTATAAATATACTTTGAAAATAAAACGTTATGGAGGTAGAGAGGTTGAAGAAAATAGCAAAAAATGCGGCAGCGGTATGTATGTCGCTGGTCATGTCGGCAACGGCGGCAATGGGTTCTTTTTCGGGATATGAGAGCTTTTTCAATGAGATAGCCGTAAGTGCTGAGGCAAGCACTGAAATGACTATAAAGTCGGTGTCAAAGAGTGATAAGATATACAGATTCTCATGGAACTCTGTAAAGGGTGCGACTGAATATAGGGTCTACCGTGATGATGTGAAGATAGCGACTGTGAAAAGTTCCAAGAAACGTCAGTATACAGACTATGACGTTCACAGCGGAAATACATATTATTACAGGATAGAGGCTTACAGAAACGGCACAAAGGTGGGCGTGAGCAACAACAAGAAAGCGAAGGTGTACAGCACTTGTCTGATATATGTGGGCAAGGACACAAAGCTTTACACTCTCGGCAAGAAAAAGACCACAAAGACTCTTTTCAACGGCTATTATTCAGGATATGTAAACAATGACAGCTACAAGGGCTATTATGTTATATATGCACAGTATGGCAGATATCTGATACCAAAGTCTGCGGCTGAACCTGTGAACATGAGCAAGGGAAAGATACTCACAACGGGCTGCGTTTCACAGCTTGGCGGCACAGTATACACAGGATATGCCTGCGGACCGACAAATGCGACTATTTTCTATAACGGAACATTTTCCACCACGAGAGCAAAGGGCGGAATAATCCTTGACGCCAAAAAGTTCAGAGTGCCTGTTTTCGGCGATTACACTTTCACAAGAAACGGAATTTCCGTACACGGCATTGCGACCCTTTTGCAGCGTGAGATAAAGAAGATCGGACTGAACAAGCAGGTACGCAAAGAGGCTGTGGCAGGACGTTCCACTGAGGACATCAAAAACAGCATAAAGAAAAAGCTTTACAATGACCAGCGTGTTCTTAGCTGTATCCGTCACACATCGCAGTTTGAGAACGGCAGGATAGTGAACACATTCACAACAAAGGGTGTTCTGCACTACTCCGTTGTTACCGGCTACACAGTTGAGAACGGTGTTGAGTATTTCTACTGTGCAGACTCATGGTTCAGCGTAAAGGGTGCATATGAATATGCAATGAAACACGGCAGAAGAAACGGTTCAAAGTATATGAACTACTACTACGGACTGGCAAAAGTCCCTGCTGATGTGTATGCGGATTCTATACGCAGCGTGCCTAATGGTAATTTTGGATATATGCTTTATGTTGAATAATAGGGACAAAACAGATCAATGAAGTTTTATATATAAAAAAGGCTGATGCAGTTTAATGCACCAGCCTTTTTATGCAACGATCAAGGCAGCTTTGTGTGTTCTGCCTCAAATTTGTTATAGTAGTCCTGATAAATTTCTTTAACAGTGTCGAAAATATCATATTGTGGCTGCCAGCCTATCTCATCTTTTATAAGCTTATTGCAGCAGTATATCATGGGTTTATCAACTGACCGCACTAAATTTTGGTCTATCCTTATGCCAATATCGCATGGCGACAGTGAGATTATAAAGTTTAGTATATCTCTGAGTTTTACAGCGTTTCCGCTGCCCACATTGTAGGTCGTTCCGCTTTTCTCGTTTTCGAGTATCATTCTGTAGGCTCTTACTATGTCACGAACATCGCTGAAGTCACGAGATATGTCAATGTTGCCCGCAACAATGTTTCCGTCTAATTTCTTTGCAGATAGCTCGGCGGCTTGTTTGCACCAGCTTGGGATAACAAATCGGTCACTTTGTCCCACGCCTGTGTGATTAAATGACCTTACGCAGTATATTTTCATTCCGTATCGTTCTCTGTATAGCTGTGAAAATCGTTCCTGCGTTATCTTGGAAAGCCCATACGGACTTTGAGAGTCCAGCGGATGATTCTCGCTGATAGGTATATCTGACTTTTCATATTCCTCACTTGAACCTATTATGAGTATTTTGGGATCGATATTGCACTGCCTGACTGACTCAAATATATTTACTGTTCCCTCAACGTTGACTGCAATGGTTTCAGTCGGCTTTTTCCAAGAATAGCTTACACTGCTTATGGCAGCAAGGTTGACTATATATGCAGGCTTGATCTGATATATTACCTGTCTTGTTTGTACGGCATCAAGAATATCACATTTTATATATTTTACACTATCTTTAATGTTCGCACTCACGGAAATATCGCACCCATAGACTTCATATCCGTGATCTTGAAATTCTGCCGCAAGATATTTTCCTACAAATCCTGAAACGCCAAATATAAGCACAACTTTTTTCATAGTCGCACCGCCTTTTTTATTTGCCTTTTTGTAACGCAGCTGCCTCATTAACGGCAAGCTGACGGTCATGCTTTGACATTATCGCACAAAGCTGTTCATAGCTTGTTTTTAACGGATCCCAGCCCAACACCGTGCGAGCCTTTGTAGGGTCGCCGAGCAGGTTGACAACGTCAGTCGGTCTGAACCACTTAGGATTTACACAGACAAGCATCTTTCCTGTTTTGGCATCATAGCCTTTTTCTTCAAGGCCTTCGCCTTCCCACCTTATTTCTATTCCATTGTTGGCAAAGGCAAGCTCTGTAAATTCTCTTACTGTGTGCTGAACACCGGTTGCAATTACAAAATCGTCAGGCTTTTCCTGTTGGAGCATAAGCCACATACATTCTACATAGTCTTTGGCATAGCCCCAGTCTCTCAGTGCGTTAAGGTTCCCAAGCTCCAGATGATCTTGTAGTCCGCAGGCTATTCTGCCGGTAGCTATTGTTATCTTCCTTGTAACAAAGTTTTCTCCCCTGCGTTCAGACTCGTGGTTAAAAAGGATACCGTTGCAGGCAAACATACCATATGCTTCACGATACTGTTTTATCATCCAGTAGCCATATTGTTTTGCAACAGCATATGGGCTGTATGGGTGAAAAGGTGTTGATTCGTTCTGAGGGCATTCTTCTACCTTTCCGTAAAGTTCGGAAGTTGACGCCTGATAAATGCGGCAGGTCTTATCCATGCCAAGCATATGTACGGCCTCAAGTATTCTTAAAACACCCAGTGCGTCAACATCACCAGTGTATTCTGCTGCGTCGAATGACACCTGAACATGGCTTTGTGCCGCAAGGTTGTATATTTCTTCAGGTTTGACCTGATTTATGATTTTAACAATACTTGAAGAGTCAGACAGGTCCCCGTCGTGCAAAATCACAGAATTTGACCTTATAAGATGATCTATTCTTTCTGTGTTTGACACTGAGCTGCGGCGTATAATACCGTGAACTTCATAATTCTTTTCAATGAGAAATTCTGCAAGATAAGAGCCGTCCTGACCTGTGACCCCTGTTATTAAGGCTTTTTTCATGTTGTCCTCCTATGATCTATTACTTAAAATATCAGGAAAAGTGCGTTTGTCTTTTACATTTATGGACTCGCCGATCTGTATTTCAATGATATTCATGTCAGACTCTGCGTATATAAGGTGCTTTACACCCTTATGTATTGAGACCGTGTCGCCTGTTCCAATATTCTTTTTTACGTCATCTACGATAACATATCCCTTGCCTGAAACGATAGTCCATATTTCGCTGCGTTGTTCATGACTGTGATATTTCATTGCATGACCTTTTTTAAGGTATATGCTGACTGTCATTGAATTGAGCTGAACGTCAAGTACAGTGAATGTGCCCCAGGATTTTTCGGCGAACATCGCCATGTTTCCGAGCTTTTCCACATAAGGTTTCATATATCCGCTTGCCTCTTTTTCAGAAACGAGGATACCGTCATTGCTTGCTGCAACTATCATGTTTTTGCAGCCCATGCAAAGCAGAGGTATGC